>Ga0256837_1001412_pt1 | contig 16622 bp, 20 predicted proteins | sample 4562384metaG_FD_185976 | JGI IMG/M metagenome (GOLD analysis project Ga0256837, IMG submission 185976) | Hydrothermal vent microbial communities from Guaymas Basin, Mexico - 4561-384 | ecosystem: Environmental > Aquatic > Marine > Hydrothermal vents | place: Mexico: Guaymas Basin | collected...
GCTCCAGAAAGACTACATCGTCCACTAAATATCACAAAACTTGATAGAACACATATTATATCATGTCCATTTTGTAATGGTAATGAAGATAAAACAACTCCAGAAATAGATGCAATTAGAGATAAAAGTAGCGAACCAAATAGTCAAAACTGGAAGACTAGAGTTGTGCCTAATTTATATAAAGCTGTTAGTATAGAAAATGAAAATTATGTCAAACATAATGGTCTATTTACAGCACATGAAGGATTTGGAGCTCATGAAATTATTATTGATACACCTCATCATGATAATCTTATGCACAAATGGAGTATAGAGGAATATACAAACTGGATAGATACTATTCAAAGGCGTATTAGAGATTTAAAAATAGACCAAAGACTATTACATATATCAATATTCAAAAATCAAGGTGCAAAAGCTGGAGGAACACAACCTCATCCACATACTCAAATAATAGCACTTCCAGTAATTCCCACAAAAGTGCATAATAAATTTGAAAGGTTTTTAGAGCATTATAATCTTACAAATAGAGTATTAATGGAAGATATTATAGTTCAAGAGTATAACGATAAAATTAGAATTATAAAAGAGAATAAAGACTTTGTAGCATTTTGTCCTTATGCAAGTGAATATCCATTTGAAGTTATGATAGTTTCAAAAGAGGGATTAAGTAGAATAGAGGATATATCAGAAGAAGAGAGAGAAAATCTTGTAAAAATATTTAAATATATAAACTCTAGTATAAATTGCACTGTTGGAGATATTGATTTTAATATTTCAATTAATACTCCTCCTCTTCATCATACAACTCAAACAGCCCCATACTTTGATAAGATAGATAATATTAGTCGTTTGGCAATACGCATTATGCCTCGAATATATCAACACGGTGGATTTGAAATATCTATGGATATGATGATAAACCCAGTTACTCCTGAAGATGCATGTAGACAATTAAGATTATATAAAGATGCAGAGTAAATTATTTATAGATATAGGTGGGACAAACCTAAGAAGTGAATTAGAGATAGATAATAAAATAATAAAAGATAATATAAGCTCTCAAGATGTAGACTTGATAGAGTTTATAGAGTCTAAACTAAAAAATTATCCTAAAATATTATTTGTTGGTATATCTTTTGCTGGTCAAGTAAACAATGGAAAAATAATATCCTCTCCTAATATAAAAGTATCTAATTATAATATAAAGTCATTTTTTGAAAATCATTATAATTTAAAATTAGAGATAGACAATGATTTAAATTGTGCTATTAGAGCAGAAAGCAATTACTTTAACTCTAAATTTATTACTGCAATATATGTAGGCACTGGATTAGGTTGTGCAATTATAGATAACGGAAAGATAGTTACAGGAATAAGCAATCAATCCTCTGAATTAGGACACATACCATATAAAGAGTCTCCATTTAGATGTGGTTGTGGAAAAAGTAACTGCATAGAACTATTTGCATCAGGTCTAGCAATAGAAAAATGGTTAAATTATAAAAATATATCTTATAAAAATATCAATTTAGAGACTAAAGAGATAAAAATAATATTTCAAGAAGCACTTCTAAGAGCCGTCTCTACAGCAATAACTCTATCAAATTCTCAAATATTAGTATTAGGTGGTGGTGTAATAGAAAAGAATCCATATCTAATAGATTGGATAAAAAAAGAGATAAAAAATCAAGTTATGCCAAATATACTAAAAGATATAAAAATAGTAAGCTCAAAACTTCAAAATGGAGCAATGGATGGAAGTAGATTATTAGATTAATCAATGAAATCTAAAATAAGGTAAGCTGTTTTAAAACTTTTTTCTCTTTAATTTTAGGTATTTTATGATTTAAAATCAATGCCTCTAACATAGAATTACGATTATTTTCACTACCTCCAAGATGATAAAAATGCTCTTTTGTCACTATCTCAAACTTCTTCCAAATAGTTTTTAGATACTCATTCTCTCTATATTTATTACTATGCCAAGTGGATAAGATAAATTTACCCTCAAAAATATCCAAAAGTGTATTTAAACTATTCTCATCTTCTGCATTCCAACCATTATAATAATCCACATATCTATCAATATAAGGAGGGTCACAATAGATAATATCCTCTTTTTTTGCCATTGCTATAGTCCCTTGAAATGATTGATGTATAAATGAATAATCACTACTTTTTATAATAGTGTGTATGTTATCAACTTGATTTACTATTTTAGTCACATAAGACTTAGCAAAACGATTTGGCTTTTTACAAAAAGGCACATTATGACCACCTTTTTTATTAAACCGTATCATGCCATTAAATCCTGCCCTATTAATAAACAAAAAATCTAAAGGATTATGATGTTCATTAAAGCGTTTTCTCACTTCATAATAATAGTCCTCAATAGTAAGAAGTTTCTCTCCCTCTTCTTCTAAAAAGTGCCTAACTACATTTGGATTAATACTATCATTTTTAATTCCATTATAGAAGTTAATAAGATGAGGATTACTATCAGCAAGTATCGCCTTATCAGGACGAATATTAAAAGCCACCACACCAGTACCCATAAACGGCTCTATCCAAGTACCCTCAATCTTAGAAGGAATGACATCTTTTATCCATGGTACAAGTTTTGTTTTAATCCCTTGTGATTTAATAGGAGGTACGAATATTTTCATTTTAATAATTCATTGTTGTTAGTTTTATTATTTGTTGATATATTAATTTTGTCCTTGAAACTATAAACTCTTCAAACTTATCCTCTTTTAAAAGCTTTAACATTTCTCTACTAATCAAATGATTTTCCATAATTTTATAAAACTCTTCAATATTTCCTTTTTGATAAAATTCATCTTCAAAATTTTTAATATATATACTAGGATTTTTATTACTAATTCTGCTATTATTCGTCTCTTTTGTAATTAAAGAAATATTTGCTATATTATTAATAATATTATTATATTCACTATTTTTATATTTATTGGTTATCTCTTTTCCTTTTAATGAATTTAATGGAAAAATATGATGCTGTTCAAGTTTTGTTATCTTTGTTCCATGAGTAGATGGTGTTTCACCTGTATAGAAATCTTTTGGATTATTATATTTTAATATAAGTAAGATTGCATTATAAAGATTATGTCTGTGAGAACCTCTTCTTCCTATAGGATAAAAACAGTTAAATAGTTGTTTATTTTCTACTGTTTGGTATCATTTGAGATAGTATAAATATTTTTATAGGCGTCAATAAAGCCTTTAATTGACCACTCTCCATCTTTTGTAGTGATATGCTCTTCTAATGTTTTGACAAATTCTTTTAATTTTTTTTCAAAATATTTCCTATAGTTCATATTATTCATTTCCTTCTATCAAAGCGTTGCCAAAGTATGTTCTAAGAAGATAAATAATATTATAAATAGACTTATTCCTGCTGATTTAGTATATAATTTGTTTGCTATTAAGAACACTAAGATTAAAGTTGCTATTAACATTGTTAAAATGTCGAATAAATAGTTGGAAATATTTATACTTAATGGGTTAGCCAGTCCTGCGAAGCCCAAAATTATAGTTATATTTGCCATATTTGAACTAATTATATTTCCAATAGCCATATCAACCTTACCTTTTATTGATGCTGTAATGCCAACTACTAATTCAGGAAGAGATGTTCCTAAACTAATCATAATTACACTAATAACCCACTCTGATACACCAAAACTTTTAGCTATATTTGATGCACTTTCTACTGTAAAATTTGCACCTATAATTAAAAATATTAAAGCTAAAAATATTAAAGGTAAAGTGTATAACCATCTAAAATCACTTTTATCATAATAAACTTGCTTTTCTATAATTCCTTTTGCCTCTTTCACTAAAAACAGAATGTATGCACCCATTAAAAGCAATAATATAATTGCATCAAATCTAGATATGACACCATCAAAAATCATTAATATAAAAACAGATATAGGAATTAAAGCCCAATAGCTATCTTTTACAAGAAAATTTCTGTTTGAACTTATATTCTTTTTTGTAATAATCAATATTATTCCCAATAACATTGTTATATTTAGTATATTACTTCCAATTACATTTCCAATAGTAATTTGTGGTTTATCATTAAGACTTGCAATAATACCTACAGCTGTTTCTGGAAGACTTGTTCCTAAAGTAACAAGTGTTGCACCAATAATAAAATCTGATATATTAAACTTTAATGCAATCTTTTCACTCTCTTGTACTAATAAATTTGCTCCCCAAATTAAAGTTGCCATTGCAACTACAAATATAACAAAATCCATAATTAGTCCTTAATTAATCGTTCTTACAATTAAGCTCTTAGGAAGAGAAAAAATTTCAATAATCTCTTCCTCTTTTTCTCTCATCTCTCCACTATCAACTTCATGGTCGAACCCTAATAGATGAAGTAGACCATGAATAAATAATAAAATAAACTCTTCTTCATCACTATGTCCAAAAAACTTAGCTTTATCATATACAAAATCAATACATATTACAATTGATCCTAATGGCATAAAATCACCTTCAAGAGGAAAACTTAAAACATCTGTTGGGCTATTTTTATCTCTATAAGTTGCATTCATATCTTGTATAGTTAAAGAATCTGTAACGATTAGTTCTATCTCTCTAGTAGTAAAACTAGATGAAATATTCTCTAAAATATCTAAAGGAATAGTAAAATTTGTCTGATTATCTTCAATTATTAACATCTGAAATTATATCTAATATTGTTAAAATTATAGTATCAAATCAAAAGGATAAATATGTCAGAAAAAATAGCAGTATGTGTCATTTCTGGTGGAATGGATAGTGCTTTGAGTGCATCTATTGCAAAGCTTGATGGATATAAAATTATTGGTGTTCATTTTAACTATAAACAGAGAACAGAGAAAAAAGAGTTAGAAAGTTTTAGAAAAGTAATTAAAGAGTTAGGAGTCATCAAAGAGTATGAGATAGATTTAAATTTCTTTGAACAAATTGGAGCATCTGCATTGACTGATAATTCAATTGAAGTTCCAGTAGGTGGAGTAGAAGATGGTGTGCCTATAACTTATGTACCTTTTAGAAATGGAATATTTTTATCTATTGCTTCTGCTATTGCTGAAAAACATAATGCAACAGCCTTATATATAGGAGTTGTTGAAGAAGATAGTAGTGGATATCCTGATTGCAGAAGTAATTATATATCCTCTATGCAAAATGCTATTAATTTAGGTACAAAAGATGAGACAAATATAGAGATAAAAATGCCTTTAGTTAATATGAGAAAGAGTGAAATAGTCTCAAGTTCTATATTATTATCTGTTCCATTAGAATATACTTGGAGCTGTTATAAATCAGAAGATGAGGCATGTGGGATTTGTGATAGTTGCCGTTTAAGATTAAATGGATTTAAGATGGCTAATCAAATAGACCCTATAAAATATAAAGATGATATAAATGTTACTTGCTGATATAGGTAATACTCATATACATATATATATAAAAGATGAGGTCATACATTTAAAACATAATATTGCTATTAAAGAATATAGTGAGGTAGAGATATATTATATTAGCGTAAATAGTAAATTAGAAAAAAGAATAGAAGATTCTACCAAATGGAAAAATATATCATCTAAAATTGATTTAAATGGTTCTTATAATGGGATGGGTGTAGATAGAAAAGCGTTGTGTTTAAGTCATGAAAATGGAATATTTATAGATGCTGGATCTGCCATTACTCTGGATATTATGGAAAATGGAGCATATAAAGGTGGATTTATATTAGTAGGTTTAAAAAGTATATTAAATAGTTATAAAAATATATCTCCTGCATTAAAGATAGATATGAACTATAAAATTTCACTAGATAGATTGCCATTAACAACGAAAGATGGGATAAGCTATGGTATAATTGCACCTATTAAAACAATCATAGAGAAGCATCAAGAGGATAGAAAACTTTACTTTACAGGTGGTGATGGAGAGTATCTTTCATCTTTTTTTAAGAATTCAGTTTTTGATGAGAAACTAATTTTTAAAGGTATGCAGACTCGTTTAAAGGGAAATGAATTATGTTAACTATTGCTTTGCCAAAAGGTAGAATAGCTGAAGAGACACTAGAGATATTTGCTGAAATATTTGGTGGAGAATTTGAGTTTGAAAGTCGTAAACTTATTTTGGATATTGGAGAATTTAGATTTTTAAATGTAAGAAATCAAGATGTACCAACCTATGTAGAATATGGTTCTGCTGATATTGGAGTTGTTGGACTAGATGTTATAACAGAAAAAGAGCTAGATATTATTAAATTAATGGATATGAAGCTAGGAAAATGTAAAGTATCCATTGGAATAAAAAATGGTGATGAGTTAGACTGGAGTAGACCAGACATCAAAATAGCAACGAAAATGGTAAATATTACAAAAGACTATTTTGCACAAAAAGCTGTTGGTGTTGAAGTTATTAAATTATATGGTTCAATCGAATTAGCTCCATTAGTTGGATTAGCTGATGCAATTGTTGATATTGTTGAAACAGGTGATACAATGCGAGAAAATGGTTTAAAAGTGGCAGAAGATATTATGGAATCTTCTGCTCATTTAATAGCAAATAAAAATAGTTATTATGCAAAAAAAGAAGAAATATTATCTCTTTATGAAAAAATAAATAGTGTAGTATCTAGTCGTGCCTAAAGCCCTAGATTTATATGCAAAAGTAGAAGACCTCTTAGGTGTAAAAGAGGCATCTCCTAAACTTTATGCTCACTATTTTCTAGCTTTAAATAGTATCAATTTCAATTCTATATTAGATGTAGGTTGTGGAAGTGGAGATTTCTTATATAAAATAAATAAAGCATTTAATCCAAAAGAGAGTTTAGGAATTGATTTAAGTCCAAATATGGTCAATATGGCAAAAGAGAATGGAATTAATGCAGATAATATAAATTTATGTGATGTTAAAGAATCTTTTGATGTAATTACAGCTGTATTTGATATGTTAAATTATCTAAACCAAAATGAATTAAAATCTTTTTTAAAGTGTATATCAAATCATATAAATAGTGGTGGATATTTTTTATGTGATATAAATACACTATATGGATTTGAAGAGGTAGCAGTTGGTGCTTTCTCTATTGATGATGAAGATAGGTTCTTGGCAATAGAGAGTGAATTTGAAAATGATATATACACTTCAGACTTTACCCTCTTTGAAAAAGAAAATAACGGCTATAAAAAATCAAAAGAGACAATAAAACAATACTATCATACACCACAAGATATAGAAAATATATTATCAGATTTTAAATTATTAGAAAATAATGGAGTAACTCTATATTTAGATGAAGAAGATAAAATATTTTTAGTTTTTGAAAAAAATATGTTATAATTATAAAAAATAAAGGAATGGAAAGATGAAAGTATTCGCAAAATTTTTAACTTCAATAGTAATAGTCTTACTTATGTCAATACAGATACATGCTGTAAAACTGGATAATAATATAAATACAGTTATTGAGCTTGGAAAGCAAATTTCAAATTTAGAATCTATGGTTAGTAATTACATTGCTATAGGTACAAAAATAAAATTTAAAGACCCTATTGATAGATTAAATAAAAATATAAAAGAATATGAATCTATATTAAAACTACTAAGTAAAAAGTATGCTAATGATTCTACTATTCAAAAATCTATTAAAAGTAGTCAAAAAATATGGAAGAAAACAAAAGAGAAACTTCTTATTGCCCAAATGGAATCAGATAAAAAAATAATGAGAAAAGAGGTACTATTCATACATAAGAATACACATAATCTTGAATTAGAAATGAAAAAGATGAAAAAATATATATTAAAAAGTATAAAATCTATTAACAGTCTTGAACTAAATGCTGCTATAGATATATCTATATCAGCACATGGTCTTGTAGAGCAATACATGATGAAGATGTGGAAATTTAATGATCCAACTATTATTAAGTATTGGGATAGTAGTGTTACTCAATATAAGAAGAGTATAGCTATATTACAAAAATCACCACACTATAAAAATCCAGAATTTAAAGAATGGTTGGATAAAACAGAAAAAATACTTGAGTATGCAATTATGTCATTTTCTATGATAGAAGAGAATCCAATTCCATCTATGATATATAATAAGTGTGAAACTGCTGATAAATTAGCTAATGAAATGGCACTAAAGATAATAGCTACAAAATAATAATTCCATAAATATATTAAGGAGATAAAAGATGAAAAATAAAATAATGATGGTCATAAGGGCTATAATGATAATGACATTACTTGTATCTGTATCTATTGCAGAATCTAGCAAAAAAGATAAGTTAGAAGTATATGAAGATATAGTTAGTGGATATAAATGTAATATAGCAGCTGAGACTATAGGGAAATCGTACTTTTCTATAGGTGAGAATGTAAGTGTAAGACAAGGTCGAATAGAGATGAATAAAGCCTTAATAGCCTTTAGTAAGAGATATATTATGCTAGTAAAATCTGCTAAAGATAAAAAAATAAAGAATTTACTATCTTTTATGCTTATGAATTACAATGAACTTAAAATTCTGGTTAAAAAACCATATAATATGAATAATGCACAATTAGTATTAGACTTAGTAGGAAGTCTTAGTGAAGCATCTCGTCATATTGCTACTACATACAAAAAACAAATTGGATATAATGATCCAGTTAATAGAGTTGGATTAAGCCCAAAAATTGAATCTATTGCTAAATATTATATCGCCTATCAAGCAGGTATAAAAGATGAGAATACTTTAGCTATGATGAAGAAATCAGTTGATTTTTGTGAAAAAAATATTAAAATAAGAATTAATTATGCAGGAAATACACCTGAAATGAATAAAGCTATTGGAAAAGTTAATGAATTATGGAAAGTTGTAAAGCAATTTTATCTTGATATTGAAGATGGTGGTCTACCATTTATTGTATTTAGAACAACTACAGATTTAAAAAATGGAAATAAAAAATATGCTAAAATGTATAAGGAACTAGTAAAAGCTAGACTTAAAAAGAGTAGTAAGTAATAAAATGCTTATATATAGTATCAATAATTATATTTTGATACTATGCCCTAAAAAATCTTCCACCCATCGCTTCTAAGTGTTTCTTTAGCCTTTGAACAGACTTTTACATCTATAAATATATATTTTTTATGTATTCTTGAATCGTTATATTTTTCTATTTTTTTATGTAATTCTATAATTTCTAATGCTTCTTTAGTTATGATTTTACTTTTATTTGATAGTTTCATAACCAGACAATAATATTTTTCTAAATTTACACCTATATATAGCTTTACTTTTTTTCTACTTCCTATATCTTTTGGTTTTATCTCTTTTAATTTTCTAAAAATAACACCTTTATGGCTCATTCGTTCGACTATCTCTTTCACCTAACAAACCCTCTCAAAGAGAAAGTTTATCAAGTGCTATAATTAATTCATCTTTAAATAATTTACGACCAGATACAAATGCATAATCTTTTACTGCTCCAACATCATAAACCCGATATTTCTTAAGATTAGCATCAGTTACAATTAATGAACCTTGTTGATCTAATCCATATACTTTTCCACCAAATGCTGTCCCTGTACTAAAATGTGCAAATTTAAACTTTTTATATGCTTTTTGTTCAAGAGATGAATTCATTTTAATAATTTCACCAGCTTTTGTAAATAGATATATTGAACCTTTAGAGATAGCAACTTCACTAATTCCTTGACGGTTATATTCACCTTCTGCTGTTCCTATTGTCATAACTCTATTTGGAGTTGATGCGACAAGAAGATTTCCGACTCTTGATAGATAAATTACATTATTTAATTTTGTAGAAGAACTAATATATATAACTTTAGCATTTTCTGGATTATTCATATCCATAATTAAAAGTTTCCCATCTAAAGTTGGAACTACCACTAAGTTATCAATAAACATAGGTGAAGCTATTCTACTGTCAACAGCAAAAGCATCTTCTGATTTATTCTCAACAAGTTTTGTATCATTTGATAGTTTATATATACCAAATGTATTATCCTGAAGAAGATACACTAACAGTCCATTTTTAACTCCTGCTGAAACAATAGGAACATCAAATTTAACAGTTTTTACTAATTTTTTAGTAGATTTTTTAGTTATAAATAATTTTCCATATTGGTCTGTTGTAAATATATAAGATTTATTTGCACTAAGAAAAACTTCGTTGGAATTTAATACAATTTTACCACTTCCATATTTACTAACATATTTATTATTATCAAAAGTAACACCATCTCTAGTTAAGTATTTTGATGTACCTTTATGAGATTTCATAGCTCCATCAGCATTAGATGTTTGTGCAGGTTCAAAATATTTTTTACTACCACAACCTGTAAAGAGTAATATGGTTAATATAAGAAATATCGAATATATAGAAGACCTCATCTACTCCCCTTTAATAGTATAATGAGTAAGTAGAGTTGACATTGAAGCCAAAGATGAACGATTATCTATCATCTCTAATTTTAACTTTGCATCTTTTATTTTATTTTTTTCAATATTATTATAAGCACTTGTAACTAATGATAAATTCTTGTAATATATAGACTCACCATTTTTATTAGATAAAGCCCTACTATGATAAGAACTTATATCAGCAATAATATTATTTTTATTTTTTGACAATACATCTAAAGCTTTTATATCTTGTGATTCTATAGCCAATTTAAAGTTATATAAATCAAAAAGTGAAGGATTATTTATTTTTAATATCTCTTTAGCTTTTGCATTATTTGGTTCAGTCTGAAGAGTTATCAATGCCTGATTCGCATTATCTAGTTTAGATTGATTAATAATATCTAATGCTACACTAGAGCCTCCACCAATAACTAATATACCAACAACACCCCAAATTAAGATTTTATATTTTCTATATATATTCTCTAGTTTAAAAGCACTCTCTAAAACTTTCTCATCAGCTGTTAACTCATTTTTTACATAATTTACATTATCTTTAATATTCATATACTCAATCCCCTATTTTACTTTTAACTAATTATATCTAAAATTTTCCTATAACTCTACTACTGTAACACCGAGATTACCTCTCATTCTATGAAAGTTATTAATCTTTGGATGTGTTGATAAATACTCTGTTACAAGTTTAGATAAAACTCCTCCACCTGTTCCGTGAATAATCTCTACCTGATTTAAACCATTAACTAAAGCATCTGATAAAAACTTATCAACTCTATCAATAGCTTCATCTCCATACATTCCTAAAAGCTTAACAGATACACTTGCCCCACTCTTTTCTACAGTTACTCTTACCTTTTTAGGTTTTTTAGCTTCTACCTTTGGAATATCGCTAATCCGTTTAAGTTGATTCAGAGGAACTCTCATTTTCATTCCATCAACCAATATTGTTACACTATCGCCTCTAACAGATAAAACATCACCTTTATGAGACCTATATTTTACTCTATTACCCTCTTTCAGTTCTATTTTAGTATCTGATATATTTACCTTATTACTTTTATCTTTATGCTTATGTGCATCTGTTAATAATCTTCTTCCTTCTGTTGACTCTTTAGCCTTTAAAGCTTGTTGAGCTCTCTTTGTTGCTGCATTATATCTATTTTCTAAAGTTGCTACTGCTTTTCTATGTTTCTCTTCTAGTTTTTCTTCTATCTCTTCTAAATATTTATATTTTTTATCAAGTTCAGCTTTCTGATTATCTAATTTAGATATTTTTAATCTCATCTCTCTCTCTAAAGATGTTGACCTTTCAATAAGCTCATTTAAGTTCTCTTTATCTTCTCCATAAATAACTTTAGCATTATCTATAATATGAGCAGGAATTCCATATCTCTGAGCTGTTTCAAAAGCATAACTCTTTCCTATGCTTCCTTGTAAAAATGTATAAGTAGGTAATCTTTGCTCTTCATCATATAATGCAGCTATAAGTTCAACTTCATCATCTGCACCCATTAATGAAGCTAATCTTTTGTGGTGAGTTGTAACAACAAATGTAATACCTCTATCTCTTAAAGACTCTAGCAATACCCTAAATAGAGTAGCTGCCTCATCACTATCTGTTCCTAATTCTATCTCATCAACTCCAACAATAGCATCTCTCTTTTTAAATAGATGAGAAAATTCTAGCATTCTACCTGCAAATGTAGATATATCATTTTTAACTGATTGAGGGTCATCAATAACTGCCTCTATATTTTTATAATGTCCAATATGTGTTCTTGATGAATCACACTTAAATGGTAAAAGATATTTACTCATATAAACGGCTGATAACATAGACTTTAAAAGCATAGTCTTACCACCAGCATTAACCCCTGTAATTAACATCACTGAACGATTTAAATCAATATTAACTGGTGTTGGATTAGAAATAGCTGGATGTGAAAAGTCTACTAATTTTACTCTTTTATCTTTTGATGGCAAAATAAACTCATACTCATTAGCTTTAGCAAACAAAACTCTAGCTTGATAGTGGTCAAATCTATCATATTCTCTATTTATAAATCTTAAAAATCTCTCCCAAGTTAAAAATACAGCTGAAATTTTTTGGCAATATCTATATATAACTTCATCTTGTTTTGCTAATAGTTCTGTCTCTTTTGACTTAAGATGAGATATTTTTTGAGGGATAATATAGAAATAACCCCCTGCACTTCTTCCGACAACACTAGCTTTTAAAATATTATTAAATCCACCTCTAACTAAAAGTGTCTCTTCACCATTCTGAAAATGTATTTGAGTATCAACTAAATAATCTTTAATATGTGAAGAGTGTACCATTTTATATAAAGACTCTTTTATTTCTGATTTATTAATCTTAATAGATTTTTGAATATCAAATAACTCTTTATCTATTTGAGGATTTATTTCACCTTGAGCATTAAAATATCCTAAAACTTCAATAATATCTTCTGGTACTTCAATCTCTCCAATCCAACTAGACAAAGGTTGAGGAAGTTCTATAGCTTTCAATCTATTAAAATACTCTACTATTTTAACAAAATCATATATTTCATCAAGTCCCAATATAGCCTGTTTTCTAACTCTAGCTAATGCACCATCTAAATTAGGCACACTCTTTGGTTCTGGGAAATCTACAGATGATAGAGCTTTAATATAACGATAATGCTGATTAACATCTCCTTCCATAGGAACAGGTTTAATTCTTGCTAAAAATCGTTCAAAACTTTCTATATATCCATCTAAATCTAATTTTTTTACAATAGACATTAGTTAACCTCTTTCTTAATGTAATTACATATAAAATCTATAAATTTGTCACTATCATTCATACATTTAACAACAATATAATCTTCAAATCCAACCTTTTCAGCTATCTCTCGGTGTTCAATATCCAATTCAAAATCAGTCTCTGAATTATCAATTGTAAAAGCCAAAGGATATATAACAACTTTTAAATTAGTAGGATTTCTAAGAACATCAACTAAATTAGGTTCAAGCCAAGCAGAAGAACCAACCTTTGATTGATACGCAAGTTTTATATCATTAAACTTAATACCTTTAGATGATAAATATGTCTTAATTGCAGAAACATTTGCCATAATCTCTTTTTCATAAGGGTCACCAGCCTTAATAATACTAACTGGTAATCCATGAGCAGATAAAATTAAATCATAAGATGAACTATCAATATTCTCAATAGATTTGATAATCTGTTCACAACTAGCTTCAATATACTCATAATCATCGTAATAAGAATCTAACATAGTTATTTTAGGAAAATAGTCAATATTTTTACATCTCTCTTCTATATCTTCAAGTGATGATAGAGTAGTTGTTGTGGAGTATTGAGGATATAAAGGAAAAAGAATCAACTCTTCAACACCTGATCGTTTAGATTTGATAAGTGCCTCTGTAGCAAAAGGAGAAACATAACGCATAGTAGCATATATAGGCATATCTAATTTTTTAGCTAATTTATCTGTAACCTTTTGTGTTAATTTAGGAAGTGGAGACTTACCACCTAAAAGTCTATAATTTTCTTTAACATCCTCCAGTCGTCTAGAAATAATTATATTAGCTATAAATTTTCTAAGATAGGGATTAACGGGTAAAATATTTTTATCTGCAAACATATTTTTTAGAAATATCTCAATCTCTTCAATATGATTAGGACCTCCCATATTCAAAAGTAGTAGGGCTTGTTTCATTTTTAATCACTTATAATTTATTTTCAGTTATTTTATAATAAAGTATAACAAAACAAAACTTAGAACAATCGCACTCTCTTAGTTAAAATCGCCAAAAACACAAAGTCATTGGTTATGATTAAGGTCTAAGCTACCTTTTTATAATTTTTGTCTAAATTTAGAGAAAAACCCACAAATGCTTGGATTTCGCTAACTTTGTATTAATAATTTTGCTCATATATATTTTAAACATTGAAAGTATATTTTATTGCGTTCTTTGTGTTAAAATCTAAGTATTTGTTTCAAATCCCATAGGGAATGTATTTAAACGCTTCAGATAACATTTTTAGGGTACTGTAATGAGTGTGTTTCAAATCCCATAGGGAATGTATTTAAACCTTCCAACACCAGAGTTCGTTTGGCTTTATTCTGGTTTCAAATCCCATAGGGAATGTATTTAAACTTTGGGATAAAAAAACAGATAAAGATATAAACAAGTTTCAAATCCCATAGGGAATGTATTTAAACCTACACTGTACCTGCTATGGTTAAAATGTTGGGAACGTTTCAAATCCCATAGGGAATGTATTTAAACAGCTATCAAATCGCCTATTTAAAGGCTTTAGCTCTAATTTAGATAAGTTTATTATACCAAAAGTAAACTTAAAGTACATAGTCTTGATTGGTAAAAGTAAGCTATAGCTTTGTTTGAGAAAACTTAAATATAGCTTCAACGAGATGTTATTGATATATAAATGGTTCATATTCATTTGTTTCTACAATACATTTTTTAATTCTATTTACTTCTCTTCTTATAACTTGTCTCCAAGTAAGTCTTTGTTCTCCAATTGTAATTTGTTCTGTCATTTTTTTAATTATCTTCATCTCTATCTTTTTAATAGCTTCATTTGTAAATCGTATTCTACCATTATCTGTTTTAAAATCTTTAGCTGTTATCTCATTTTTATTTAAAAGAGTAAATATAATATTATCTCCAATAATTGGCTTAAAAATTTCGGCAATATCTAAATGAAGACTTATCGCTTTATAATTAGGTTCATGAATAAATCCAATTCGTGGGTCTAGTTCAGTTTTATAAATTTCGCTCAAACATATATTATAAATTCTTGTATTGACATAAGATATTAAGCAATTAATTTTATCTGTTGGTGGGCGTCTGCTTCTTTTAATAAATTTAAAACTTCTCTGATTTTTGATAATGCTATTCCATGCCTTAAAATAATTTTTGTTAAATGCACCCTCACTTGCCATTATCTCATTAATAGTATTGGCTTTGTCGAGATTGGCTAAATATTTATCTACTTCAAACTCAACCTTATATTTTTTACAATTATTAGAGCCATTAAGAAAATGCCCTTTTGTAATCTGTTTTGCGATATATAATCTATGAACCTCATCATCAAAAGCACGAAGTTGTTTTAATAAAGCAAATCCACTTTTATTTACAGAATTTGAGGTATTTGGAAAGAAGTTACCTCTAAAACTCTGAAATGAACTAAAGATATGAAGTAAAATATTATTATCTGCAATGAAGGCTATTGTATAACTATCCAAATCAATCTTTGCTAAAAGATAGATCTCATCAATACCTTTTATAGCTATTGGCTTTGAATCTACTACATTATTATTTTCATCATATTTAAAAAATCTTAAATTATTATCTTCTCTTTTAAGCCGTCCATTAATCATTAAAAAATGGCTTCTATCACTTTTTTGTATCATCAAATCTCCTTACATTGTAAAAATATCATCACTTTTATCCACACCAATCACAACTCTATCTGTGTAATTCATGCGTGTAGATTCATATATTATTATTGAATCAAACTCTTTATAAGCCACTTTCTGCAAATGAACTTTTAGCTTTTTTAAGTCACTTGGACGGATTTCTCCCTCAAAAACAGAGAACTGAACACGCGTAAGATATTTCTCTACAGTTTTACGAATTGTCCTACTATTATCTTTTTCTTTGAGACTTTTGTTGGCTATATCATAAAATAAAATTACATACATTCTTACTCCTATAAGCAATAATCTCTATATCCACAACCCTTGCAAAATTTTATCTCTTTAAAAGGTGGTGGTGTAGATTGAGATAAAAATAAACTAACCTCATTCATCAATTCTTCTATCATTTTCATATTTTCTGGACTTCCTTCTACAAAAATAACTTTTTTACCAGAAATAACTTTACCATTTATCACTTTTAATTTAAGAGAAGTTTTTAGTTGCCACATATAAAAAAGCAGTTGCATCTTTGCCCCTTGAGTATTACTCATAGACTTTTTATATTCAGTGACCATAATATGCCCTCTCTCTTTACCAATTTTATCAAAATGTAAATTAGAAAAAGGGAATTTATGTAGTTGTTGTTCCTCTTTTATATCTGCTAGGGCTTTACCCATTAGAATAT
>Ga0256837_1001413_pt1 | contig 16618 bp, 23 predicted proteins | sample 4562384metaG_FD_185976 | JGI IMG/M metagenome (GOLD analysis project Ga0256837, IMG submission 185976) | Hydrothermal vent microbial communities from Guaymas Basin, Mexico - 4561-384 | ecosystem: Environmental > Aquatic > Marine > Hydrothermal vents | place: Mexico: Guaymas Basin | collected...
CTTCATAGATAGATTTACTTGTACCTGTTCCATACGTAGTAGTAAGTATCTCTCCTGTATCGTCATCATAAGTATGAGTGATTGAAACATCGCCGTTTTTGATTCTCTCGGCTAACTCTTGTTGATACTTTATTACTGTAGATGCTTTTAAATCAGCCTCTCTAGCTACTTCAGTCTTAATTTGTGCATCTACTAGCTCATGCTTTTTTATAGTATCAACAACTCTAATACCAGCATCTATGGAGGCTATTATTGTATTTCCTATAACAGTTGCAAAATATTCATCTTCCATCTGTGTTTTTTCTTGTAACTTTTCAACTTTCATTAATAAATCATCTGATATTTTTTTGATTGCATTATTTATCATATCTTCTGTTGTAATAATAGCCATTATTCTAATCCTATTCCGAAATATTTCATTTTATTTCTCTTTATACTTTTATTAGCTTGTAATGCTTTAATATTTAATTCATTTATTTTCATTGTTATCTCTTCTATATCTTTTTCCAAATTAACAACATTAGTGTTTTTAAGTTTCAGCAGAAGAGATTCTAACTTTCGGCTTTTAATCAATGATACCACACTTAGCTTTTCTTTGTTTTCAGACATCGCTATATACTAATGTACCATTCTTTTATTATCGGCTTCGGTCTTAGAACTTCCGAAATAGAAATTAATTACCCCTGCAGTATACGTATTCATTGCACCTATGATAAACATCAATAATTCTTTGTCTCCAATGCTCTGCTTTAAACCTTCAAAAACAACCATATAATCAATAATAAAAGTACCTATCACGATAAACCAAGCAAGTAAACTACCAGTATTGCGAACGAGCCAGTCCTTTGATGCGATAAGCTCACTGTTCATCTTTCTAGCAGATTGTCTATCTGCTAGATATGCTTCTGTCTCATCATTATCAGCTTTTTTCATCTCGACTTTATAGTTTAGATTTGTTTTGAGAGCTTCATTTTCCTTTTCAGCTCTCTCTTCATCACTTGTTATCAAGTCGTCAGCAATTTTTCCAACACTATCAATTATCCCACTGCCAAATAAATCCATTAAACCCATATTACACTTCCAATGTTCTATTTATCCAGCCAAATAAAAACTTTTTATTTGCAGGTCTTTTTTTTACAAGATAAGCATATCTAGCTATTTTTGCTAACTTAAACTTAGCTACGAATAACTCTTTATCAATTTCATTTAATTGTATTAAAGTGTTATTGCCAATGAATCCATCGGGATGAGCTTCGCAAACAATTTGTGCTAATTTACTAGCAGTTCTAGTACCCATATTTACAGCAGTATCAAATATTTCATAGGCTATAGCATCACTTTTAATCTCATCACCTTTGATTTTGTCCCAATAGTCTCTTTTGTAAATAATTTTTGCATCTACGACTGTTAGATTTTTAATATCTAACTTTGGATAGGAAAGTTTAGATATACCAAACTTTGTTTCACCACCTCTGTCATGAGGGTCATCTACATAACCACCCTCATTTATCAAAATCTTATCTATTATATTTTCAAACTTTGCCATTTTATTCCTAATTCAATAGTTTATACACTTTATTCTCAATCTTAACGTCTATATAGTCTTCCACTTTATTATGAATTTCCTTTGAAACAAACTCATTTCGGGCTTCTTTCATTGTTAAGAATAGATGTTGCTGAGTCTTTAATTCAACAATATCGTTTATTGTTCTTTTAATATCGATGGTATGCATCTCTTCTATTTTAGAGAAGTGCTTTATAACGGGGCGATTCTCGTCCATAAATTTAAGGAGTATTTCTACTTTTATATCTTGCTTTGCGATTGAATCGGTACTGCGAGATACATTGTTTCTTAAAATAGCATATCCAGCAATAAGAGTGGTAACTCCCATCGCCAAACTGACCATCCAGCTTTCAATCATTTAATATCCAATATCTAATTTAAGACCATATCCAAGCTGTAAACAATCATCAACATATTCTAAATATTCTTCTTTCTCATCACCTTCTTTTTTAGACATAGCTATCTCATCAGCTAAATCATACTTTTTAGCTATCTTATTTTTAACAACTTGTCTAATTCTATTAAGTTGAGCAGAATTTTTAACAAGCTCTTTAAACTCAGATTGAGTGATTTCAACACAATTTATCTCAGCTGGTTGAGATGCTATAAGCTCATCAATTTTACTCTCATCATCAGCACTAATACTAACAACATTTACATCAAAGCTATTTACTTTTACATCTTCATCATTACCACGAAAAGTTAAAGTTGTTCCTGTAACTTTCACATCTTCAAACTTTATATATTTAAACATTTTAAAACCTTTACTGGTATTACCTCAGTATAATTAGGCATATATCTTTGAAGTATCTTTTTAAAATACCTTAGAGAGTTAGTACCTTTTGCATGACCAATAATCGAAACTATCGAATCAACCTTGCTTTTTAAAACAGCCTTTTTGAACTTATAAAGAGAGTGTTTTCTTACAAATCTTTTACCTCTCCATGTTCTATATCCCACAAAGTTTATTCCTCTTTTTATTTTTTGAATATGCCAATGGCTTAACTCTAAATTTAATTTATCTTGAACAAACTTTTCACATTTTTGTTTTGCAGATTTTGCCTCTTCTAGTGTTAAACCTATTAACACAAAATCATCAACATATCTCACATAACTTTCTATTTTTAAAACTCTCTTTACATAGTTATCAACTTCATTCATATACACGAGCGAATACAACTGACTTAAAAGATTTCCGATAGGGATACCTTTTTTAGATATTCCTGCATCTGCAAACATCATCATAATATTTACAAATTTTTTATCTTTAATCTTTTTTTCAAAAAGCTTTCTTAAAATATCTCTATCTATCGAATAGAAAAACTTTCGTATATCAAGCTTTACAAAGTATTTATCACTGTCATATTTATTCATCTCTCTTTGAGTATATTCACTAGCTTTATGAGTTCCACCATTTTTTCTACAAGCATAACTTGTGTCTATAAAACTGTTATTAAATATGTTGTAGATAGTTCTATATATAGCGTGTTGTACTACCAAGTCTCTGAAATGAGGTGCTTGAATTACTCTTTTTTTAGGTTCATATACCAAAAACTCTTTGTATGGTTTTGTGATATAGGAATACTCTTTTAGTTCTATATATAAAAGATCTAGGTTCTCCCCTAAATTTAGTTCAAATAAGTATGTTCCTATCTTATTACGCTTACCTTTTCTCGCATCCAAAAATGCAGAATAAAGATTCTCCTTCGTAAAACATAGTTCATACAGATACCCGTATCGTTTCGAGGAGTTTGGAATTTTTAAACCGTGGTTAATATTTTTAACTTTAATCATACTTTAACATCATCCTCTTTTAAAATTTCGCTTATAGCTGGACTCTACACCCCTTTGTTCCAATCTTGCTTTTAGGCATTTTAGGATTGAATAAAAGTCGAAACCACCAACATTGTTATTCGAATTCACGGAATAATTGTTCAGATTGACACCAAACACACCAGCATCACCAGTATTATTCCAATTCAGCCCGACAATCGGGACGAGACACACATCATGTTAATGTAGTAGCCCATTGAGATACTCAGCTAAATTGCTTTGTATCTCTGAGCTTGTTTATCCAAGCTCCTATCATCTTTCCTATCTCATTTATGAGTTTAGATATAGCTAAGTATCTATGTTCAGGTTTTGTATTTTTACTGTCTTTTGCTCCATCTTTAAAAGCAAAATATTCTAATTCGTTTGCAAGAAAAACTTGCATCCTTAATTTCTCGTGTTCAATATCAAGAGCAGTGAGTGAAGTTTTTTTATAATACTTCTTTTGACACTCAATTATTAAATCATAAACTCTATAAGCTGTATTTCTTATAGAGTTAGACAAAGCATACTTTTCATATCGTGGAAAATGATTTAAGTAAATATTTAGCAACTTCATCATCTCCACAAACTTCCTATTTAAACTAATCTCACCATTGCTTACACTCATAACGAGCTATCGCTCTATTTTTTCAAGGTAACAGAGGCGAAACCACCAACATTGTAACTCGAATACACGGAACAATTGTCCAGACTGACACCAAACACACCAGCAGTACCAGCATCATCCCAATCCAGCCCGACAAGCGGGACGAGACCATGTCTCAAATATTTATAGATTCTATCGTTACCAAATTCTGTAGTACCAGTAGCATTTGTTCCTGCTGCTGTTGGGATACCCACCGAAGCTAATCTATATTTAGTTGAGTTAACATCTGTGGAAAAGTTAAGTACAGTTTCATCTCCATTTCCAAAATATGCAGAACCAGAATTAGAATCAATAATTCCAGTCATATCAAGTAAATCATATAGTGCTGAATCTAATAAATTTTCACTTGTCAATGCATTAGGATTTATAGATGTTTTTAATATTCTAAAATATCTAGGCGAATAAACACCATCTGTATCTAGGATTTCTCTCTCTAGTCCTTCTACTACTGCAAAGTTATTAGCATCAGTAACACTTTCTACTGTATATGCTCCCGTATTATAAGTAGAACCACTTGTAAGAGTTCCACCAAAATAAATTACATCATCAACTGCTAGTCCATGAGAAGGCATAACTATTGCTGTATCGCCCTCAGCACAAGAAGCTCCTGTTTTTGCTAAATATGTAAGCCCCGTAGTTATTTTATACATATTCCCATTCACATCGCTAATACCAGAATGTTGCCCATTATGAGTAGTTTTCGCGATATTGTTAGCACTACCAGTTAAAGCACAATTTGAATAGCCACTCTCTGTAAATAACACACTTGTATCATTTACATCTGCTAAAGCATTATTATTATTCCCTTTTGGAAAATATGGAGCAACATCATTAAATGCACAAGTTGCACTTCCAGCTCCTGATTGAGATTGAGCTAAGGCTATTAGCTGAAGCACATTCCACTCAAATATTGTTGTTGTTTTATAACCCACTGAAGCACAAGCATCAATAAAGCCTGCATAATTATTTGCTGGTGCAGATATTAAGTCTCCAATAGGGTTATGACTTGAAGAAGTTGATAATGGATCTAAGAACTGTTTTGAAACTAATTTACCACCAATATTTCCTGCTAAATATTTAAAGTGTAAAAAACCATTAGGATTATCTACAAATGCTCGAGGTAGAACATATCCAGCAAGAGCTTTGTCTGAAATTGATATTATATTTCCAGTCATCTTATAATGAAATGGTGGAATATTTACAAATACACTCCCATGTTCATCAATCACATTTCCATAATTTGAATGAGCCACATCTTCATGCCCTGTTAGTTTTGTAAACCCCGCAGGTAATAATTCATCAAATACACTAGCAACACCAAATCCAAAATTACCAGCCACACCAATTTTGTAAGCATCAGCATTAGGAATATTGCTTAAATCAATATCTACTAGCTTTACTAAACTTGCTCCTGCATAAGCAAGTGCTTCGAGGTCGGTTGATGTTTTGGCTACCTTTTCTATACTTTCTATAACTGTATTTTTTGCACTTTCTAATCCCATTGTTTTTCCTTATTTCTATTTCCAATTTTTTGACTTGCTGGTCTATTCATCTCTATAGACTCAACCCAAATTTTGACATTTTTACTCGTCTTGATACTTTATATGTATCGGAATAAATATTATTTACATGATCATTTATCTCCTCTATTTTTTCATTTTTATGAGAATCTAGTTCTTCTTTTTTTACAGCATTGAAATCATTCAAACTAGGTTTAGAGTTGTTTTCTACATACTCATCTAGTTTTGGTTTATTTACATCTGTAACATGAATATCTAGTTCTTCTTTTTTTTCAGCATTGAAATCATTCAAACTAGGTTTAGAGTTGTTTTCTACATACTCATCTAGTTTTGGTTTATTTATATCTGCAACATGAATATCTAGTTCAAACTTTTTTTTAGATGTTATTTCATCAAGTAATTTTAAATGGTTTTGTACAATTATTTTTATGTCTTTATATTTACTTTCTACATTGATATGAAACTCTTCAACACCTCTGTAATATCTATGAACTCTATTTTTTAAAGTAGTTATAACCCCAATGCTGGTATTAACATACTCATCTAGTTTTGGTTTATTTACATCTGCAACATGAATATCTAGTTCTTCTTTTTTTTCAGCATTGAAATCATTCAAACTAGGTTTAGAGTTGTTTTCTACATACTCATCTAGTTTTGGTTTATTTACATCTGTAACATGAATATCTAGTTCTTCTTTTTTTTCAGCATTGAAATCATTCAAACTAGGTTTAGAGTTGTTTTCTACATACTCATCTAGTTTTGGTTTATTTATATCTGCAACATGAATATCTAGTTCTTCTATCTTAGTACTTTCATGAATGTTTAATTCATCTTTTTTTGTATCTGTATGAGTTGTAATCTCACTTACTTTTTTATCTTTGTAAGAATCTAGTTCATCTTTTTTTACAGCATTGAAATTGTTGAGTTCACTCTTTTTAAAAGTAACAAACTCATCAATAGCCTCAACTTTATCTTTAATAATAGCTTTTATGTAACTATATTTTTTATCTACACTATCAGCAAAATCCTCTACGGCTCTTAAATATCTGTGGGTTCTGTTTTTAGAAGCATTCACATTATCAACAATTCCAGCCGTGTGTTGATTTAATTCACTTACTTTCTCATCTTTATAAGTATTTAATTCATCTTTTTTTGTATCTGTATGAGTTGTAATCTCAATTACTTTCTCATCTTTGTAAGTGTTTAATTCATCTTTTTTTGTATCTGTATGAGTTGTAATCTCAATTACTTTCTCATCTTTGTAAGTGTTTAATTCATCTTTTTTTGTATCTGTATGAGTTGTTATCTCAATTACTTTCTCATCTTTGTAAGTGTTTAATTCATCTTTTTTTGTATCTGTATGAGTTGTTATCTCAATTACTTTCTCATCTTTGTAAGTGTTTAATTCATCTTTTTTTGTATCTGTATGAGTTGTTATCTCAATTACTTTCTCATCTTTGTGAGTGTTTAATTCATTAAATGTCTCAATCACTTCTTTATCAAAATTATCAATATTATTATTGATTTTAGATATTTTTGAATTTTCTCCAGCATTTATATCTTCTGCTAAGATATTTACATTTTCTATAAAACTCATTTTTCAATATCCTTTATTTTTGCTAAACTATTATCAATCATTTGGATTACATCTATCGTGCTATCTGTATCTATAATCTCATCTGCATAATATTCATAAAGTTTTATCACATCTTTTTGTGTATCACTAAAATACGGATTTTCCCCCGTGAAATAAAGGTTTATTTTTTTCACAAAATCACTATCTAGTTCTTTTGTATATTTATCTATCACTTCAGATACACACCCAATTCTCAAAAGAGATAATAAATCGTGAGGGATGTTGTTTTTAGATATGGGTACATTAAATGTGAACGAAAGATTATTTGCTAAAGTTATTTGATACGATGAAATAGAATCTATATGTTCATTTTCTAAAATATCTATTTCAAAAGTTTCAGAACTAAGAGTGATTTTTTCATCTAGCATATAGCCAGAATTACTCAAAAGTAAGTTACCGACACTATTAACAAGCGTAATATCAATCGTGTCACCAACATTTAAACCAAGCTTTTCAATCACTAATGTAACGTTTCTCATAATGCACCTTTAATTATGAGAAATAGTAGCTATATATTTTATTCTAGCTAGTGTGTTTAGATGCTAAGTTTATATTCTCCATGATTTTTTACCACGATTACGAGGGTTAGAGTTGTCAGCAATTTTTACAGTAGTGTTCTTTTTCTTTACTTTTGGTTTTATAAAGTCGTTGATAACAACATTTGCAATCGTTTCCATACAATCATCCTCTTTGGAATCTTTTTCCGGATGAAAACCTTTATACTCTTTTTTTACCTGCTCTTGACCAGTTCCACCTATAACAAATCTTATTTGATGTTGTTTGAGATACGTGTCGATACTATCTTGTATTTTTAAGTTTTTGGATATAGATGTTTTTGGATTAAACAGAGTGATTTTATTTGTAATAATTGCTTTTCCATCAGTTTTTCTTTGAGCATTTACCTCTTTTATCTTGTTTACTAAATTTTGCTCTGTTAAAATACCACCACCAGAACTTTCCATAAATACAGGAACACGAGGATTGTCTATCATTACTGTGATTATATGATCAACAAACTCATCGTTAGTCCATTTTCCAAACCAAGTTCCATAAACGTTAAATAGTTCAATCTTTTTATCACTTAAAGATGAACCTATTAAGCTTATGGCTCTATTATCAGAAGTTTCTTTTATACTTTGTGCAGGGTCAATACTTATACATCTGTTATCTTCACTGAGTTCCCAAGTTGCAACATAAGTAAAATCATCGTCAATCACATAACCCGTCTCTATCGTTCTAGGGTCTTGCATATATTGCGAATACCAATCCTCTTTCATAACTTTCTTTTGTCTCTCTAGTGCTGAAGCATCTTCAAAGTGTGGATTGAGTGGTTCATAAGCTTCCCTTTTGTAATAATAATCAAAAAACTCATATATCTTAGGTTTATTCTCTATCCCTGTAAGGTTAATATGCGTCCAAATATCTTGTTCCTCTTCAAGCAAGTACCCAACTAAATCATCTTCGTGTAATCTTTGCATAATTACAATGATGGCTGAGTTAGGGTCATCTTTTCTAAGTCTTGAAGTGATAGAACCTTTATAAAAGTTTTTAACCAAATCACGAGTAGCCTTAGAGTTCTTCTCAATAGCTTTCATAGGGTCATCTATTATCACAATATTCCCGTGAAAACCAGTAATACCACCACCAACAGTTGTAGAAAACATACCACCTTTACTTTCCAAGTACCACTCTTTATCTGCTTTTTTTCTACCAAGTGCCATATTTGGAAATACTTTTTTATAAGTGTTTGATGTGATTATCTCTTTTACTTCAGCAGGGGTTTTTGTAGCTAAATCGTCACTGTATGAGGTGTATATAACTTTCTTTTTTGGAGAATTACCCAAAAACCATGATACGAATAGTCTTACTGCAAACTCTGTTTTACCGTAAGCGGGAGGAATGTTTATGATAAGTCTTGTCACTTCACCACTTGCTACTTTCATAAGAGCCTTGCATAAAAGCTCGTGATACCATGATTCTAAAAGAGGAGTTTCATACTCCTCATCAAAGATATATCTTCCATAGCTAAGTAAATCTTTTCGTGCCATCGCAAGACGTATGGGTTCAGCTCTTTTTTTAGCTAATGCTTTTTCAACATCTGTCATTTAAAATGGCATCTCATCAGCTTCATCTTGTGATATATTTTCATAACTATCATTAGAACTGTTATCTGTAGGTACTGCTGTTTGATTTGTTTGGTTTGAAGTGTTATTCATATTTCTATATGGTTCAGCCACAACATTATAAAGATGATTGGCATCTATCTTTTTATCATCATCGACACTAAATAGAGTAAAATAGATAGAGTGCTTAGATAAAAAGGGGTCAAATATTCTAGCTTTTTTATAAGCTAAACCATTTTCACTTACACTGTTTCTAACACTACCAACTATAACCGATGGCAAACTCTCCCCTCTAGCTGAAGTGTTGTACCAAATGTTATAATCTGGATAATCCTCTTTACCTTGAGTTATATTTTCATTTACTACACCATCGGGATATTTCATCTTATTTACTGCGATAGTAAACTTTTTTCTTGTTGTAATAGTGCGAATGTCTAGTATGATAAGAGGATATTTTTTCCTATCTTTTGTATAACTATCGCTATATACTCTTCCTATTTGAGCCATTTCAGTCCTTTTTTTATTTGATTTTCCCGTGGGAAATTTTATGTATGTACAATGCTATTTTAAAATACTGGCATATCAAGAGTATCTTGATTGCCTATTTTTTTATCTTTTGGTGTCTCTTCATAAATAGTTTCAAAGCCTTTGATAGGTGGCTTTCTGTATTTATCTAGTGCCTTACCAGCATTACCATGCTCATCTATCTCCACTCTATAAAAATCACTTGTTTGAGGTACAAACATAAGATGTTGGATAGGATGTTTATGAGTATCTTTATTTTTATTCCAAATTACAGTTCTCATCTCATCATCTGTCTCCTTAGGTTTTGTTTTTGCTAAGTGAAACCACACATACGCTTCGTGGTCGGCATTCATGCTTCCTTTTACAGATATAATACTTGACTTTAAATCCTCTTTAGAGCTTTGAACTACGATAATAATAGGAATTTTTAACTCTTTAGTGAGCTTTCCAAACTTAGAAAACATCTCTGATATACGTCTCTCATCTGTTTTTAGGTCGGGATTATTATTTGTCATTCTCATCATAGAATCTAGCACTACGATTTTGATGCCATGGAGTTTATGTTGTAATTTAATCTCTGCAATGATTGCATCAGTCTCATAAATATCATCAAAAGTAAAAATATTCTCTATATTTCCATCAAATAGATTCTCATCTTGCATATCTTCAACATTTTCATCATATAAATCCTGCCCAAACTCCATACTTCCAAACATAACAGGATGTTCTTTAGATACATTTTCAAGAAGTCTAGTAAGTATAAATGTTTTACCACTCTGTTTTTTGCCACTCACAAAAACTAAGCCCTCATTTCTAATACCCTTGTTCCCATGCTTATCTGTAAGAACCGTATCTATAAATGGTATCTCTGTTTTTATTCTTTGTGCTGGTGGCTGTGTTTTTCGCATAGCTCTTACCTCACTCAATCTCTTCGTAGATGAGCCTTTACTTAGAGTAGAGTTATCATCTATTGAGTTTTGAATCATCTGTGATATAGCATCTGCTGGTATATTTTCATCTTGTAGCATTTTTGATATTGCGCCATTTAGGATATGTAGCATCTTTTTGTGATATAACTCTTTTAAATAGTTGATATGCTCTAAAAGAATATTTTGAGGTATCTGCTTTTGAGTTAATATATTCAGTACAACTTGCTCAGGATTTTTAACAGATACTTTTTGTAGATGAGCAACCATCGTACTCTCATCAAATGCGATGTTAGACTTATAACAAATATTCATAACATCAAAAAGCTCTTTATGAGCTTCATCTTCAAACCAATCATTGCTGATACCAGTAGTAAACACCGCATCAAGATTTATAGCATCGTACTCATTTGCACTTAAAATAGATGCAAGAACTAGAACTCTTATATTTTCAACATTTATCATATTAAACTCCTACAACTTCAACACTATGGTTTTCTATCCACTCGTGTATTTTTTCTCGTGAATAGATAACAAATCCACCTAACTTTGAAAATGGTATATATCTATTTTTACGATATTTTGCTTGTGTACTTTCAGCAATTCCAAATTCCATTCTTAACTCTTTTGGATTTAGATATTTTTTTTCACTCATTAATAAAATCCTATCTTGATGTCACCGAGAAGCTTACAAGTGACCATATCACTTGAATCTTCTAGTTTTGCCATAAACGCTTGATAGTTTTCAAACAAAAAAATAAACTCTTTATCTAGTTTTACAAACTGTAAGTTATTAAGCACTAAATATTCAAAAAACACTGCTGATGTTTTTTGCATAAAAGAAATTCTATTTTTGATTAGTCTTTTTTCTATTGAAGTTATCTCTGCTAGTTCACATAGTTGAACATAGTCATCAAGTCGTGTTACTAAAGCTTTTGCAGTATCACATAAAACATCATATTTAATGTAAGAGATACGTCTCATTACGACAACATCATTTGGATAAAGTTTTTTTAACTCTTTTGAGTTGTATTTTATACCTGCTATTGTGTCAAGTTCTCTCAATAATACAAGTCCATTTAAAATTCGTAGCATTTTTATAGCTCTTGGTTATCTAGGTTATTTGGATTACTACTCTTTTTCACTTTATTCTTATTAAACTCTTTGTGCTTACGAATCCAACTTCCAAATGCTCTTATGTAATTTGTAAACTTAGTCCCTTTTGAACCGTGATAATCAATAAACTTATCAAACTCTTCAAGAGGTATCGTATCTTTTTCACATAGAGCTATACAATGAGTTCTAAGTAGCTTGAAGTATTCAGGTTTTAAGTCTGAAACTCTTGTAAGCTTACTCAATTCAAAGAGTGGTTTTTTTCTGATTTTATTTTTTGAAAGAGGAGTATCACTTCCTCCAGTAGCACCATTTCTAGTGATATAAGAGATACCTTTATCTGTGAACGTATAGGCTGGTAGCATATTGTTACCATTGTATTTTATTAGGTCTGCCTCTTTGAGTTCTGAAATAGCTCGACTTAGAGTTCTTTTGCTTGTAATGAAAAGAGGAACTTGCTCCAGAAGCATTTTGTGATACAAAACTGTATATCTCTCATCTCCAACATAAGTGATGTCTATATATTTAAGTGCCATTAATTGCTTCATAGCTTCAAAAACTAAAGTAGCATTTCCACTTATCTCTTCTTTACGACCCATCTCTTGATTGATGTATAAGCTAAATAACATTAGTTACTGCTCCATTCTTTAGATTTAATAGCTGGTGCAATGATTAATTCCCCTTGAATCCAAATACTTGCAATAAGTTCTTTTTTTGTTAATCTATCTATAAGTTTCAAAATCTTTTTTTCAGATTTAAAAAATGGATACTTTTGTAATAAAGACTCTGTATCAACAACAAATGAGTTTCCTGTATCTTCTCCAAAATTATAGTTACTATGTTTTTCCCCTGTGAAAAAAATATCTTTATTATCTAAAAAAAACATCTCACTAATTCCAAGTTCCCACTCTATGGCTTTATCGTAGTTAAACATTTTCGCCACTATTTGTTTTTTTGTTTTCTGATTTTACATGAACTGTTAAAGAGTCAAGATAAGCATTTACTTGTTCAGCTGTAAAAAGTGTCTGATGTCCAATTTTAATATGTCCAATCTTTTTAGCTTTTATGGCTCTATCTAAAACAAGTGGTGTAACTTTTATGATTCTAAGTAAACTATCTCTAGTCATAGGGATTTCAAATTTTTCAACCATTGGTTCGATTTGCATGATAAGTTCCTTATTTAGGCTATTTGAGTATAATAATATATACTGATAATGATATTTTAGTGCAAAACGAAACTTTTGTCAATAATTAGGAGTACAAAATGAATAATTATAAAGAAATTATGGAAAGATTGAAACTTTATTTTGAAGTATCAACTTATGTTAAAGTTGCTGAAAAGCTTGATATAAGCTATGACACCGTTAAGAGTTGGAGTAGTAGAAAAAAGGTTGTTATAGAGACTTTACTAGAGCATTTAACTGATGAGCCTATAAATATTACTTGGTTATTAACTGGTAAGGGGACTATGCGACTTTCAGAATCAGAAATATTACTAAATGATATTTCAAAAATAGAGAGTGCTTTTAATAGTTCTATTGATCCAATGCTTCTAAACAAGATTGGTGAGAGTGAAAAATTACAAGAGTTGATTGGTTTATTAGAATTCTCAACTGATGAGTTTTTAGAACAAGTAATTCTAAGGTTAAAAGAGTTTAAGAATCTCTCTAATATTTAGAAGAAAAAAGAGTAGCTCTTTTCTTTTATTCTTAAAAGAAAAGGTATTATATATATAGAAGCCATTTTTGCCTCACTAGATTTAAAGTTAGTAACGACAAAATTACCTCACTAGATTGGTATTTTAGAGATATAAAATCATGCTAAAAATCGCCACCATTTGATTTTTTTTTAGCTACTTTTGACTTTATTTGATATATTTATAGTGCATATATCGCATATATAGTACAGAGAAGTAAAGGGTTGGGGAATTACCCCTCCCTGCTTGTTACGAGAACGTAAAAGCAGAAAAATAGAGAGGGCTGATAGTTTGTATGGATGCAGATATATGTGATAAATATCCTAACCTTAACCCAAATAGCCTCAAAAATAGCTCCGAACCTTAAACACACCACTAAACTTAAAGAAACCCACTCGAAACTTAAAAAAAAGGTATTAAAATATCTAAATTAATACCTTTTGAACATTTCAAACAAAATCACTAGAGACCATAATCAAATCCGAAATTTCCGAAAATCCTCACAAAAGTAAAACCACTCTGTAAATCCCTCCGATAAAGTGATTGATTTAGATAAGTTTCAATTAAAATCAAGTTCAAAAAGGTAAACCTCGACCTATCTAACTAATAGCTATCATCATTCAAGTTAAAATCTTTATGCAAATCGGAAATACCGAAATAATGAAAAAAAATTTTCAAATAGTGGCGATTTTTGAGGTGCTTATGAAAGCGTCACGTCTCGGGGTTTGAATTTTTCTTTGGTTGTTTTGTGGCTATTTGTGGTGTTTCATTGTCTGAGGGAGACTCTGTGAGGGCTTTTCTTTGTGTTGGGTGTGTATTTGTATAGGTTAGGTGTTTTGTAGAGAGATATATTCCCATCTGTGTCAATATTTTGGTGATGAAGAGGAGTAGGATTTTATTCGCTCCTGTAAATATAGGAACGAATAAACACAGTAACAGAGGGTAGTTAATCCTCTGTTATAAGGTTACTTGTATATAGCTAATACTAAATACAAGAATGCAATAATTAAATAAATTATTGTATGTAGGTCAAACATATCAACATCCTTAGATGAGATACCACCCCACAACCTGACTACCTAACAAAAAAAAAGCCCAGCTACTAAAACAGTAACTGAGCTTAAAACAGGGTAACTAACCCTTAAATATGCGACCTACATATAGAAAAGAAACCCTTTTCGTATGCAGATTATATACAAAAAGGTATTAATTTAGTATAAAGTTATCTGAGCATTCCCATCAAGGACGATGGGAGTGAGAGAAAATTAGTGATGTTTTAGGTGCTGATTTGGAATTTTTTTTACTATGAAAATAGCAACAGAAGCTAATAATATTATCATCCCCATTAATTGAAGTTCAATCATCTTGTTTTTCTCCTTTTTTAATGCACCTTAGCAGATGGTATTTTTTTAACAACTATAAAAGCGATAGTTGCAATGATTGCAACGATTATTCCAAATTCTAACATTTTTTATCCTTTATTTATTGCAGTATAACCAGTTGCATAAAGCATAGCAACGGCATACAGAGATAATATAACACCTATTATACTAAAATCATCTTTTTGTAGATATGTGTTAAACAAAAATAATACTAAAATAAGATTAGCTAAAGTTAAAAAAGATTTACCAACCTCTTTTAAACCATCATTTTTAGTTGTATTTTTTTCATTCACTTTTAACTCCTTTAACGATGATTTTTTTCTTGAGTGATATTAGCAGAAGAATAAGCTAAATTTACAAAAGTAATCATTACAAGAAAAATCATTATTGATATATTATAGTCATTTGAATAAGCATAATGCAAAATACCTAGAGACCATAAAGTTCCTAATATTCCAGATAGAGAAGCAACGTCGTATAATTTGTCAAATTTTGAGTTAATTTTATTCTTGTCGTCTATTATTTTATAATATTTTTCAGGTTCTATATATAAATTATATTTTTTCAAAATATTAATTGAATTGTTAATCTCTTCTTTTTCAAAATCTTCATATACTAAAGTGCTTACTGATTCATCTAAGGCATTCCCATCATCATCAAAAACTATTAACTCTTCCCTCACCCCTCAACCCCCTTAACAGCCTCTTGCACTTCCACAAGCTTCTTAATCTTCTCTATATCTAAATTATTATTCTCACAAAAAACACCAATTTTTACAAAGTTTAATAATTTTGGAAATCTTTGTTTCCATTGTTTAATTGTATGTTCACTCTTATCTATTTTTTCAGAAATTTCTTTATATGTAATATTTGTTTTCATAAATTTATTATATCAAATTAGGTCAGTAATATACAAATAATTAAAAAAAGCATTATATTGACTCCTTTTTTAATATGTTTTTAAGTAATTCTATATCATACTTCCAACTGTAAAGGTAGTCAATAGACTACTTTTAGTAAAGGAAAATAAATGCAAGATTTATTACAAATCATAGACAACGAACCAAGAGTTAGCCATAAAATAGTGGCTCAAAATATAGATATAGAACTAATCTCTATAAAAAAGATGATAGATAAAAATATATCTCATTTTACAGAGTTTGGACTCGTGTCATTTAAAATGACAACTGTCAAAAACTCTGCTGGGGCAGTAAATGAAACAAAAACTTACTACCTAAACGAACCCCAAGCAACATTCTTAATGACATTGCTTAGAAATAAGCCAATCGTAGTTGAGTTTAAAAAGAAACTTGTAAAAGCTTTCTATGCGATGAAAGAGGAGTCTAATAAAACAGATTCATATATAGGTACAGACCATATCACTCTCATATCAGAGATGGTAGTGAACTTTATGTCTAATATCCAAACTCAAAACATTGAGATGCAAAAACAACAAAACAAGATTTTAGATGCAGTAGTTGCAAACTCAAATGCTATCGTAGAACTAGCATCAGCAATAAATGAAAATGCTAGATATACAAGAATGGCAGCATTTGAGACAGCTATGAATGTTTATAGTATCGACCAAACACTTAATCTAAAAAATATAGATGACACTCTCTCTAAAAGTATGATGGATGATTTGAAAAAACTTA
>Ga0256837_1001414_pt1 | contig 16612 bp, 16 predicted proteins | sample 4562384metaG_FD_185976 | JGI IMG/M metagenome (GOLD analysis project Ga0256837, IMG submission 185976) | Hydrothermal vent microbial communities from Guaymas Basin, Mexico - 4561-384 | ecosystem: Environmental > Aquatic > Marine > Hydrothermal vents | place: Mexico: Guaymas Basin | collected...
GAATATGAAAATCTTCAAGCAGATTTAGAAAACTACAAAGTGATCTATGGAGATAAAATCTAAAACTAGATAATATAGTTATGGAAAATAAGGTGAAATAATGAAAATCAAAAAAGTATTATTAGTTTTTGGAACTAGACCAGAAGCGATAAAAATGGCACCATTAGTAAAAGAATTTCAACAAGATACCATGAATTTTGAAATAAAAGTTTGTGTAACAGCACAACATAGAGAAATGTTAGATCAAGTATTAGAATTATTTGAAATAGTTCCTGATTATGATTTAAACTTAATGAAACAAGGGCAAGATCTTTATGATATAACTATCAATGTATTAGTTGGAATTAAAAATGTGTTAAATGATTTTAAACCTGATATTGTTTTAGTTCATGGAGATACTACAACTACATCAGCTGCTTCACTAGCTGCTTTTTATCAACAAATAAAGGTTGGTCATGTAGAAGCAGGACTAAGAACTGGTAATATTTATAGCCCTTGGCCAGAAGAAGCTAATAGGCAGATTACTGGGATATTGGCAAATTATCATTTTGCACCTACTGTTATTTCCAAAGAAAATCTAATAAAAGAAAATAAAGATACAAAAAACATAATTGTTACAGGAAATACTGTAATAGATGCATTATTTTTAGCACTTGATAAAATAAAAAATAATAAAGAATTAGAAAAACAGATAAAAAATCAAATTTTAGATTTTGGATATAATATACAAGAAGATAAAAAATTAATACTTGTAACTGGACATAGAAGAGAAAATCATGGCCAAGGGTTTATCAATATTTGTGAAGCATTAAAAGAGATTGCATTAACTAATCCAACTTTTGATATAGCGTATCCGGTACATCTAAATCCAAATGTACAAAAACCTGTAAAAAAGATACTTTCAGATATAGATAATATCTATCTGATAGAACCTCTTCAATATGAGCAGTTTATATATATGATGAATAAATCTTATTTTATCATTACAGACAGTGGTGGTGTGCAAGAAGAAGCACCTAGTTTAGGAAAACCTGTATTAGTTATGAGAGATACTACTGAGAGACCAGAAGCAATTGAGGCAGGAACAGTTAAACTTGTTGGTACGGATAAAGAAAAAATAATATTAGAAGCTCAAAAGTTAATAAATGATAAGTTAGAATATGATAAAATGAGTAAATCACATAATCCTTATGGGGATGGTAGAGCTTGTAAAAAGATAGTGGAGTTTTTAGTTAATGCCGAAGATTGATTCCTTAAAAGAAGAATTAGCAGTCTTGAGAGAAGAGTATAAAAATTTATTTTTATATTTATAATATTTATTGTTTTATTTTTTATGATTAGGAAAATAAGATTAAAAATAAATAAAAATATTAAGCAATTGGAGACAGAAAAATGACAATAATCATGGTAGTTGGTACATTACTTATAGCAACTTTTATTATATATTCGGCAAAAGAGATGGTAAGTTTGTAATGCAAAAGAAAAAAATATGTGTAATTGGATTAGGATATATAGGGCTTCCAACAGCAGCTTTGTTGGCAAATAGAGGTTATGATGTCCATGGTGTAGATATAGTACAAAGTACAGTAGATACTATAAATTGTGGAGAGATACATATAGTCGAACCAGAGCTTGATACTTTTGTCCAAAGTGCAGTAAATAGTGATAAGTTAAAGGCAGATTTAAAACCATGTGAAGCTGATGTATTTATCATAGCAGTTCCTACTCCTTTTCATGATGGGTATGTGCCGAATATTGATTATGTAATAAGTGCTACAAAAGCGATATCATCTTATGTAAAAGATAATGATATAGTTATACTGGAATCAACTAGTCCAGTTGGAACAACTGATAAAGTAGAAGAAACTTTAAAAGAAAATGGTGTAGATACTTCAAAACTTTTTATAGCTCATTGTCCAGAAAGAGTTTTACCTGGTCAAATAATGAGAGAACTTGTTGAAAATGATAGAATAGTGGGTGGAACTACACCTGAAGCTACAAGAAAAACAGTAGAATTTTACAAAACATTTGTAAGTGGAGAAGTTTTAAGTACAGATGCAAGAACAGCAGAAATGGCAAAACTTACTGAAAATAGTTTTAGAGATGTAAATATAGCATTTGCAAATGAACTTAGTATGTTATGTGATAGTTTTAATATAGATGTAAGAGAACTTATAAAATTAACAAATCGACATCCAAGAGTAAATGTGTTAAGTCCTGGAGCTGGTGTTGGTGGGCATTGCATAGCAGTTGATCCATGGTTTATAGTCCATGCTGCAAAAGAGCAAAATATAGAAGCAAAGATAATTAAAACTGCAAGAGAAGTTAATACTTATAAAACAGAATGGGTAATAGAAAAAATAAAAAATGAAGCTTTAAAGTTTGAAGCTAAAAATGCTAGAAAAGCAAAAGTAGCTTGTATGGGACTTGCTTTTAAACCTGATATTGATGATCTTAGAGAATCACCAGCATTATATATTACAAAAAGACTTATAGATAATGGATTAGATATACTTGTAGTTGAACCAAATATAGAAAATCATAATGAACTTGAAATAGTAGAGTATAAAGAAGCTTTAAAAGAAGCTGATATAGTTACTTTTTTAGTTGCTCATAAAGAGTTTAAAGGGTTAGATATAGAAACAGATTTAGACTTTTGTGGGATTTTAAATTAATATGCGAATTGCTATCATTGGAGGTACTGGTCTTTTAGGTTCTAATTTATTGAAACTATATTCAAAATATGATGTAAAATCATTTTCGAGAGAGCAGTCTTATAATATTGATAAGTTTAAAAACTTTACAATAGATTTTAGATACTTAGAAGATGAATTGATTAAATATTTTATGGATTGGAAACCTGATGTTATTGTAAATACAGTGGCTATTGTAAATTTACAAAGGTGTGAGGACAATTATATTGAAGCATTGGAAATTAATTGTAATGTTGCTAAAAGTGTATCCATAATAGCTAGAAAATATAGTAGTTATTTTATTCATATTTCAACTGATCATTATTTTAATGATGATAAAAAATTTCATAGTGAATTAGATGAAGTTATTTTATTGAATAATTATGCAAAAACTAAGTATCAGGCAGAAAAAGATATTTTACAAATATATAATAAGAGTTTAATTGTAAGAACTAATATTATAGGTTTTAGAAGAAGAACTGCAAAGTCATTTTTTGAATGGCTTTTGGATGCTTTAGAGAACCAAGAACATATTGAATTATATTCAAATTTTTATACTTCTCCAATTAGTGTTAATCAATTGGGAAATATATTATTGAAATGTTATGAAAAAAAATTATATGGTATTTATAATATATCTGCTAAAGAAGTTATAAATAAATATGAATTTGGTATTAAAACAGCAAAAAAGTTTGGATATAAAACAACAAATATAGATTGTGTTGAACTTAACAATTTAGATAATATAATTAAAAGAGCTTTAACTCTTGGTTTAGATGTTTTAAAGATTAAAAATGACTTAGGTATTGAGATGCCTACTATAGATGATGTAATAAATAGTCTATATTTAGAATATGGAGAAAACAATGAATAACAATAGTTTTAAAATAGGAAATAGTGAAATAAATGCAAATTCAAAGACATATTTTATAGCAGACATTGCAGCAAATCATGATGGAGATATAGAAAAAGCTAAAGATTTAATTTATATGGCAAAAGAAGCAGGAGCAGATGCAGCAAAGTTTCAACACTTTAAAGCAAAAACTATTGTGAGTGATTATGGTTTTAAAAATCTTGGTTCAAAAGCAAGTCATCAAAAAGATTGGGATAAATCAATTTATGAAGTATATGAAGATGCTGAGGTACCACTTAATTGGACTCAAGAATTGTATGATACTTGCAAAAAGGCTGAAATAGATTTTTTTACTTCACCATATGATATTAATGAAATAGATTTAATCAATAAATATATACCTGCATATAAAGTTGGAAGTGGAGATATTACATTTCATCAAATAATTGAAAAAATGGCAAAATATAATAAGCCTATGTTAATAGCTACTGGTGCTTCTAAAATAGATGAAGTTATTGAAGTAATGAAGATGATAGAAAAAATTAATAAAAATATAGTTTTAATGCAATGCAATACAAACTATACAGCAAATGACAAGAACTTTAAATGTATACAGTTAAATGTGCTTAAGTCTTATGCTTTAATGTTTCCTAATGCTATTTTGGGATTATCAGACCATACTCTTGGACATACTACAGTTTTAGGAGCCGTTGCACTTGGGGCAAAAGTGATAGAAAAACACTTTACTGATAATAATAATTTATCAGGACCAGATCATAAATTTTCGATGAATCCAATAACTTGGAGAGAAATGGTGGATAGAACTAGAGAGTTAGAATATGCATTGGGTGGAAGTATAAAAGAAGTAGAGGAAAATGAAAGTGAGACTTGTATATTACAAAGAAGATGTTTAAGAGCATCGCAAGACTTATCAAAGGGTGATATTATTACAAATGATATGATAGAAATTTTAAGACCTGCTCCTAAAAATTCTATTTTGCCATATGAAATAGATAAAATAATAGGTAAAAAGCTTACAAAAGATATTGTTCAAGGTGATACTTTTAATTGGAGCGATATAGATGCTTAGTGGTCAATATACTTATTTAAGAGCAATAGAAGAATCAGATTTAGAACAATTAAGACAATGGAGAAATAAGCCAAACTTACGAAAATATTTTAGAGAAACTGCTGAGATAAATAGTAGCAATCAACAAAAATGGTTTGATATGGTAAATGATAAAAAATCTATTCATAAGATGTTTGCAATAATTAAAAAAGATACAGATGAATTAATGGGTGCTTGTGGTTTATGTTATATAGACTGGGTAAATAGAAGTGCTGATTTTTCGATATATTTAGGTTATAATGGTATTTACATAGATGAAAAATATGCTATTGATGCTGCAAAGATTATGAAAAATTATGGTTTTGATATTTTAAATCTTCATAGGTTATGGGCGGAGATATATACTATTGATGAAGCAAAAAAGAAATTCTTTGATACATTGAATTTTAAATTAGATGGTGAGTTAAGAGAAACTTATTGGTATGAAGGAAAATGGCATAATTCTTTATTTTATTCTGTATTGAGTAGTGATGAAAACAGTTAATTGGGATAATCATAGAATATCTAAACTTTGTTTAGGGACAGTACAGTTTGGATTGGATTATGGGATAGCAAATAAGAGTGGAGAAGTTTCTCAAAAAGATGTAAATGATATATTAGATTATGTTGTCTCTAAAGGTATTAATTGTTTTGATACAGGTTCAATGTATGGCAATAGTGAAGAGAAAATAGGAAAGTATTTAAAAGAAAGTAATATTGATGTAAAAGTTATTTCAAAAATAAAATCAGATTTTTTTGAAATTGGTGAAAAAAATGCAATAAATAACATCAATAAATCTTTAGATTATTTGTCCGTAACAACTTTATTTGCTTTATTGTTACATAATATTGATGCTATAAAGAATTGGGATGAAAAAAGTACAAAATTAATAACTAGATTAAAAAAAGAAAATAAAATAAATTTTTTTGGTGTTTCAATTTATACTGATGAAGAGTTTATGTTAGCATTAGAAAATGACAATGTAGATGTAATACAAATACCATTTAACTTATTAGATCAAAGAGCTATCAAAAATAATTGGTTACAAAAAGCAAAAGAAAAAAATAAGCTTATTTTTATACGAAGTGTTTATTTACAGGGATTATTATTGATGGATATAGAAAATATACCAATTCATCTAAATGATGCAAAACAATATCTGCAAAATATAGAAGAAATAGCTGCTAAGTTAAATATTACTAAAAATGAATTAGCATTGTCATTTGTCGATCAAATGGCAGATAGTGGAATATTATTATTTGGTTGTGATAATTTAAATCAAGCGAAACAAAATATAGATAATTATAATAATTTACCATTACTAGATAATGATACTATTAAATTATTGGATGACAATGTAATAAATATAGATGAGTATATTTATAATCCATCAAAATGGAATAACAAATGAATTTAGCAATATTACAAGCTCGTATGAGTTCAAGTAGACTTCCAAATAAAGTACTAAAAAAAGTAAATAAAAAAGAATTATTACTTTATGAGATTGAAAGAATACAAAGGTCTAAGAAAATAGATAAGTTAATAATAGCAACATCAAATGATAAAAGTGATGATATTTTAGAAGAATTTTGTATATTAAATAATATTGAGTGCTTTAGGGGTTCTTTAGATGATGTTTTAAGTAGATATTATGATTGTGCAAAAAAGTTTAAAGAAGACAATAATATTGAAAACTTAAATATCATAAGAGTAACTGGAGATTGTCCAGTAATAGATTTTATAGTAATAGATGAAGTTATAACTGCTTTTGAAAATGGAAATTATGATTATACTTCAAATACACTAAGTCCAACTTATCCTGATGGTATGGATATAGAAGTATGTAAATTTGAAGTTTTAGAGTATGCTTATACAAATGCTACATTAAAATCAGATAGAGAACATGTAACATTATATATAAAAAATAGTGATAAATTTAAAAAATATAATTATAAAGCAAGAGTTGATTTTTCACATCTAAGACTTACTGTTGATGAGCAAAATGATTTTGATCTGATTGAAAATATTTTAGAAAATTTATACCCTAAAAATAAAAATTTTACATACTTAGATATTGTAGCATACATGACACAAAATCCAAATTTATTATTTATAAATTCAGATATAGGAAGAGATGAAGGTTTAGCAAAATCATTAAAAGAAGATGGGAGAATTTAAATGGGAAAATCACAAAAATTATATAAAATAGCAAAAGAGTTAATACCAGGTGGTACTCAATTACTTACAAAACGACCAGAGATGTATGGGGTAGATAATTGGCCTAGTTATTACAGTAAGGCAAAAGGTTGTAAAGTTTGGGATCTTGATGGCAAAAAATACAAAGATTTCAGCTATATGGGTATAGGAGCAAATATCTTAGGTTATGCTAACAAAACTGTAAATAAAGTAGTAAAAAAAGCAGTAGATAGTGGTAATATGTGTACTTTAAATGTTCCACAAGAAGTTGAATTGGCTCGTAAGCTTTGTGAGATTCATCCTTGGGCAGATATGGTAAGATATGCTAAAAGTGGAGGTGAGAGTGCAACCATAGCTATAAGAATAGCACGGGCTAGTACAAAAAAAGATATAGTTCTTTTTTGTGGTTATCATGGTTGGCATGATTGGTACTTGGCAAGTAACTTGGGAGATGATAACAACCTTGAAGGACATCTTTTACCAGGTCTTAGTCCTCTTGGTGTTCCAAAAGGACTTAAAGGTACATCGTTTCCTTTTGCTTACAATGATAAAAAAGCTTTTGATGAACTTATAGAAAAACATGACAGTAAGATAGCAACAGTTATAATGGAACCATTAAGAAATATATACCCAAATAAAGGCTTTTTAGAACATATACGAAAAGTTACAAAAGAGAAAGGTATAGTTTTAATCTTTGATGAAATAAGTGCTGGATTTAGGCTATGTCTTGGAGGAAGTCATTTAAAATTTGGAGTGAATCCAGATATTGCACTTTTTGGAAAGGCATTGTCAAATGGTTATCCTATGGCAGCAGTTATAGGAACTAAAAAAGTGATGCAATCTACTCAAGATAGTTTTATAAGTAGTACTTATTGGACAGATAAGATAGGTTTAGTAGCAGCATTAGAAACTATAAAAATCCATAAAAAACTTCAAGTGGAAAAAGTTTTAGATAAAAATGGAACTATGATACAAAAAGGCTGGAAAAAATTGGCAAAAAAACATAATCTAAAAATATCAACTATGGGTATAAAACCATTAAGTTATTTTGCTTTTGAGTATGATAATGCACTAGAAATAAAAACATACTTTATACAAGAGATGTTAAAAGAGGGATTTTTATCTACAACGGGTTACTATGCTTCATACGCACATAAAGAGAAAGATATAAAAGAGTATTTAGAAGCTATTGATAAAGTTTTTGGTAAAATAAGTAAGAACATTAAAAATATTGATAAATTACTTAAAAGTGAAGTTTGTCATGGTGGATTTAAGAGACTTACATAGTAGATAAAAAAAGGTAATGATTAGGTGTATTGGTTAGTTAGAGCAAAATGGGATGGAATTTATGATAAAACTAAAGAGTTTATCGATAATAATTATTGGGAAAATGGTTATGATGATAAATTTATTAGTATAGTTAATTCTATTGATATTAATGATGTATTATTATTAGCAGATGGTTCATACATAAAATATTTTGCAAATTGTACTGAAAATTTACAAGATGGTAAAAAAGTATTGGTTAGTAAATGGCAATTATTGAAAGAACCTATATATATTCCTGCAAAAGGTAACTATATACAAACCATATCTAAAATCAATAATAAAAAATATATAAAGAGAATACAAAATTATATAGAAGATGATAAATTACAGGATTTTAAGATATTGTCTTTGAAAGCTTTGAATTTTATGTCTTTACCAAGCAAAAAGATAGAATTATCAGATAAAATCAATATTTTCATAGGGGAAAATGGTAGTGGTAAAAGTCAAATACTACATTTACTCTATAGTATCATAGATGCTAACAATATTCTAGCTATAAATAATGAAAAATCTATATACGAGATACAAAGAGCTTATGCTTCTAGTATAAATGATATTTTTAAAGCAGATAAGTTAGGAAACCTTGTATCAAAATCAAAACAAGAAACAAAGATAGATATAGAGTTAGATACTTATGATATTAGCTTTAAGTTCAACATAAATACAACAAAAGAGATAGAAAAACACAAACTTAATTTTCAAAAATCTTTTGTAAAGAAAAAAGCAGTTTTTATACCAACTAAAGAGGTTTTATCATTTTACAAAGGCTTTAGAGTGTTGTATGAAGATAGATATATAGAGTTCAATAAAACTTACTATAATCTATGTAAATCATTAGAAGGACCGTTAAAAAAGCAAACTGATTTAGATAATGTTATTTTAGAATTAGAAAAAATACTAAAAGGTTATATAAGTATAGATAATGGTAAATTTTATTTAAACAGAGATAATGAAAAATTTGAGATAAATTTAGTAGCAGAAGGATTGAGAAAAATTGGACTTCTAGCATATCTACTAAAAAATGGTTCTTTAGAAAAAAATAGTATACTTTTTTGGGATGAACCAGAATCAAACTTACATCCAAAACTAATAGATGATATAGTTCATATCTTAGTGGTATTGGCAAACAGTGGTGTGCAGATATTTATAACAACACATAGCCCATACATAATAGAATCTTTTAATAATCATTTAAAAAGATATAAGATTAAAAATTATAAGATATATGATAATGAGATTGAAAATATAGAACTTTTAAACCCAAAAGATTTAAAAGCTTATCTATTTGAAAATAGTGAAGCAATATCTATAGTGGATAAACAATTAGGGCTTATGGATGATAAACTTTTACAGAATTTTAATGATATAAATATACTATATGAAAAAATGAGAGATATAGAATGGGATGCTAAATCATGATAAATTTAGGTCAAGAAAATAGATGTATCTGTACTCAATATAATTCATACCCAGATGAGTGTATGAATCAATACCAAATAATGGAAAAAGGAAAATCTGTAAAATTAGTACCTAAAAATAATAGCGAAAAATCAATAGTTATCATACTAGATAAATGTATAATAAATGATAATAATACAAAGTGTGATGCACTGTTTTTATACAACTCAATAAATAAAAAAGTATCTTTCTTAACTGAGCTAAAAGGTGCAGGAGATATAGAACATGCTTTTGAACAGTTAAGTTATACAAAAAACTTTAGAGATGAGTACAAAAATATAATAGATAAATGGGATAGTATAGATACAAAAACAACCACTCAAAAGTATATAATAGTAACAAATGGAATAATAAATAGTAATGAAAAAGAAAGATTGGAAAACTTACACAATATAAGAGTATCTCAAATACTTCATAGTGAAGCTAGTACCCCTGTACCAGATCTAAGGAGGTATGTATGATATGGTTTAAAGCTGAAAATTTTTTCTTAGTATTTAAAAAGGTAGATTTTAAATGATAAATAGTAATAGGATTGATAAATTACTGAAGAATAAAGTTTGTCATGGTGGATTTAATAGTTTGATATAAAGGAGTGTTGTGGTAATGGATATAAAACAACAAATAATTGATGAGATAGAGTTATTGGCCAATGCGAAAGTAAAAGATAATGATGAGATAATTTTTGGAAAAGAAAAATTACTTGATTCTTTAAATGTGTTACACATATTACTTTTTATTGATATGAATTACAGTATAAAAGTTGATACAATTGAATTAAGTATAGAAAATTTTAATACTATTAATAAAATAGTTAGTTATGTAGAGAGTAAACTTAATGGGTAATAAAAAATTATTAACATATAAAGATACTACTTTAACAAAAAATGATTTTTATACTCAAGTTAATGCAATAAAAATAAAATTTGATTCTTTTAATCTAATTGATGATTTTGTTATTATTAATGAAGAGAATCCAATTAAATTTTATACACTATTGTTTGCTTTATGGGATTGTGATAAGAAAATCATCTTCCCAAATAAGGATTTCTTAATGGGAGAAAATATATATTTTGCAAAATATATAGCAACTATAAAAAAAATCACTTTAAATACTAAGCATGAAAAAGTTAAAAACTTAGATGATAATATTTATACAGTATTATTCTCTTCAGGTAGTACTGGTAAGCCAAAAGGTATAGTTCACACAAAAGATACTTTTGTAAAAAATGCACAAAGTGTATTAAGTAGTATAAACATACAAAACATAACATCAGTAATACCTTTAAAACCATATTTAGTAAGTGCATTAAGTCATTTTTTAGTACATCTTTATAGTGATTCTCATCTTATATTTGTAGATACTGATGATTTAAATAGTATAGTTGATATATCTAAAAATAATGATAAATTATCTTATGTTGGTTCGCCTTTACATATTATTTCCATGTTTCCTTTTATAAAAAATAAAAACCCTGAATTATTTTTTTCATCAGGAGATATATTTTATCCATCTGTAATAGAAGATATTATAAATAAGTTTAAAAACACAATATTTTTCAATGTATATGGTATGGCAGAATTGGGTGGTAGATTATTTATAAATAAAATTGATAATAGTATAGATATTAATTTATATAAAAATATTGGTAAAAATATCAATAATACAGAGGTACAAATTGTAAATGATGAAGTTCAAGTAAAGTCAACTTTATTATTTAAAGGGTATATTATAGATAATAACTTTTATAAAAGAACTGAGGATTATTTTTTATCAGGTGATAAAGTCATCAAAGTAGATAATCATTATGAATTTTTTGGTAGAAAAAATGATGAAATAAAAGTGGCTGGAAACAAAGTGTCTATGAAATATATAGAGCAAAAAATATCTTTAGCTCTTTCAAATGACTATACACCGATTATAATAAATGAAGAACATAATCTTATAGGAAATATACTTGTTTTGGTGATTTATATACAAAATGATATTCAATTAACTAGAAAGGATATTATTGTTTTACTAAGAAAACAATTGGAAAGTTATGAGTTACCTCATAAGATATATCTTACTAAAAAGCTACCATATACACAAACTATGAAGATTGATAGAAAAGAGATTAAAAATTTATTAGAAGATATGGAGCTTGTAAAATGAAGCTGATAGAACAAACTGCACAAAAGCTTTATGAACTTACAAAAGATAGACCTATGTTTTTACATATGGATGCTATAGGTTTTTTTCACTATGGAGAAAATATTGGTAATAATATTAAAGAGATTATAGATAATAAACTTTTATTATTTAATGATGCTTTAAATTTAGCACAAGATTTAGGTGCAAATATACTTATACCTACCTTTTCATATTCAATTGAAAATGGTAAATTAAATTATGATGTTATAAGTTCACCCTCTGAAGTTGGAGCTGCAACGGAATTTTTTAGAAAATTAAATCCAGAAAAAAGAACAAAAGATCCTATCTTCTCTTATTTATTATTTAGTAATAATGAAGATTTAAAAGAAGACTTAAAAGTAAAAGATTTTAATACCTTTGGAGAAAATAGTATTATTGATAAAGTATATAAAATGAATGGTTTTATTGGTAGTATAGGTAATGTTATGTGGCATCCGACGGAAGCACATTATTTAGAAAAAAAACTTAATGTGGACTACAGATATGATAAAAAATTTATTGGTATTATCCAAGATATAGATAATACAAATATAAATATTAGAACAATATTTTATTGTAGAAATTTAAATTATAATAGAATAGCTGATTTTAAACCATTTGAGCAATATCTTTACGCTAATTATCAACTAAGTATGATAAAAATTAATGATTTTAAAATTGAATATATTGAATTTAAAAAAATGTTTAAATTAATGTTGAGAAAATATAAAGAAGATAAATTGTATTTTACAAAAGAAGATATAAAAGAATATAAAATCAATATATAAAAAAAGGAACATAATAATGGAAAGAGTAAAGATACTAGGTGTTGTAGGTTCAATTAGATCAAATCATAAACATATTAGTTTATTGGAAGAAGCTGTTTTGAAGTCTTCAACTAGAGATGAATTAAATATAAATATAGAAAAAATAGAAATAACTTATTCAAATAGCGATATTTCGTTAGCTCACTCAATGCTTGGTGTAAAGCAATATGGTGGAGAATTTAAAATTATTTGTATATCTAATATATTTGAACATTCAAAAATGGATATATACTCTAATATTATGGATTATGAATCAATAGATGATATAGATAGTATAGATAGTTTAAATATTAATGAAAAAGCATTACAAAATTTATTAAAAGATGTAAGAGAAAGTAATGGGATAGTTCTTAGTACACCTGTATACTTTGGGGATAGATCTTCTATTGCAAATAAATTTTTGCAATTGACACAAAAATATAAAATATTAAATAATAAAGCTTTTGGGGTTGTATCTGTTGGAGCAAAGAGAAATGGTGGGCAAGAAACAACAAATATTTATACATTACAAGAAGCAATGGCACAAGGAGCTATTGTAGTTGGAAATGGTCCAAAGACTAGTCAGTATGGTGGAACAGTATGGGCAGGGGATGCAGGGAAAGCCATAGATGATGATTTTGGATTAGAAACTTGTTATGGTGTTGGTAGACAAGTATCTCAATTGTCTGAAATTGTTTTAAAAGGTAAGATACAAAATAATGATAAATTGAAAGTTACTTTCCTGTTAACAATGGATACTAATGATAAATATTTTGAAAGTATATTAAATGAATATATTCAAACACTTGATTTAAAAATTATTGAACCATTGTTATATAATTTAACGAATGATACAATATATAGATGTATTGCTTGTAATTTATGTCCTTCACCAAAAATGATGGAAAAATTAAAAGGTGAAGAATATCCATATCATTGTGTAGTTCAAACACCAAAAGATAATATGAAGCAAGTTCAAGAAGTAATGGTTCAAAGTGATTGTATTGTATTCGTAGGTGTAAATTCGAATAAAGATTTAATATATCGATATCAAGCATTTATGGAAAGAACAAGATTTATTAGGCATGATGATTTTGAATTAACTAATATACCAGCAGTTGGTCTGTTAATTAATGAGTTGGGTGCTACAAATAATCAAATATTTAATGTTAAAGTTTTAACATCCTTTATAAGGCATAACACTTTCTTTTTAAAACCTATTGAAATTATTTTTAATAATGATAATAGAATATATCAAGATAATTTTAATGAATATATTAACACATTAAAAATAATTAAAGAAGGTCGAAATAAGATCGAAGCATTAGAAGTTAGTTATAAAGCAACAGGTTATCAACATAAAGAATTGGACTTTACCAAAAAATTAAGAAGATAAGGATGAAAGTATGATATTTAAAGCATTTATAGATAAGGGTTTGGGTCATGTATCTTTTATATTTGGTGATGATGAAAGTAAAGAAGTTGTCATTGTAGATCCAAGGCGAGATATAGATGAGTATGAAAAATATATTAAAGAAAATAAACTAAATGTTAAGTATGTTTTAAATACTCATACTCATGCTGATTATATTGGTGGGCATTTGGAGATAGTAGATAGATATAAAAAATCTAAAAATATATTTCATAAAGATGTGCCATCTAAATTTGATTTTATAAAAGTAAAAGAAGGTGATAATTTTAGTTTAGGAGATACTTTATCTTTTAGGATTATGGAAACTCCTGGACATACACCTTTTTGTATAAGTGCTATAATAAATGAAGATGGAGAAAATAAATATATATTTATAGGAGACATCCTTTTTGTAGGAGATATTGCAAGACCTGATTTACTAGGTGATGAGAATATTGATACATTGATAAACTTATCGTATAAATCTGCAAAAAGACTGTATGATATGGATAATAGTTTGATGATATTTACTTCTCATATCAAAGGTAGTTTTTGTGGAAAAGATTTAAAAAATCAATATTTCTCAACAGTAGGTATAGAAAAGAAAACTAATTATAGTTTTGGTTTATCACAAAAATCTAAAAAGAAATATGTTAAAAATCTAAAAACTCAAAATATAGAAACACCAAAGTTTTTTAAAGAGATGGCAGGAACTAACATAAATGGTCCTAAATTAATAAAAGATTTACCAAGAATAGAGTTAATAGCAAAGGATGATATAAGATCAATATCTTTAGATGATTATATCATAGATATACGACATCCAAATCACTTTAAAAGTGGATTTATACAAAATAGTATAAATATATATGAAGATTCAAATGTATCTTTAATAGCTGGTAGTTTACTTGACAGTAGCAAAAACATATATTTAGTAGGGGATAATAACTCTGATTTTGAAGAGGTGATTAAAAAACTTCATAGAGTTGGACTTGATAATATTATAGGGATATTAGACTGTGATGTAAATAGTTTAGATGGATTAATTAAGTTTAATCATACAAATAAAAAGACTAAAATAATCAATCTTGATAGAACAAAAGATATAAAAGGTTCAATGAACTTAGAAATAAGTGATATTTTAAATACTTCATTTAAGAACAATGAGTGTTATGGTGTAAATTGTAAAAATGGATTTAAAGGTATGAGTGTGTCTTCATATTTACTAAAAGAAGGATATTGTATTGCTCAGTTTACTAAATAAATTATATCCTTTGCATAGAACTATAAGCTCATATGATACAGATAAGGCTTATGAAATAGTGCAAAAAGAGATTCCAAAAGAATTTAATCCTACTATTTTAGATTATGAACCAGATAGTAAAGTATGGTATTGGAAAGTTCCAAAAAAATATAATGTAAAAAAAGCTATACTAAAAGATGAAGATGGAAATATTTATGCAGATTTTAATGAAAATCCACTTTATATTTGGTCATATTCTATCAGTATAAATAAAACATTAAGTTTTGATGAATTAGAATCTCATTTATATTACTCTAAAATTTGTCCAGATTCTACTGCTTGGAGATTTAAATATTATGATAAGACTTGGGGGTTTTGCATACCCTATAATGTCTATAAAACAATGCCAAGAGATAAAAAATATATAGTTGAAATAGATAGTGAATTTTTAGATGAGTCCTTTAAATTAATGGATAGTTTTGTAGATTATGGATGTGAAAATGAGTTTGTTATATGTACAAATATTTGTCATCCTTATCAAGTGAATGATAGCATTAGTGGACTTGTAGTAGCAGTTGAACTTCAAAAAAGATTAGCTAAAAAACCTATTGAAAAACCAACACATAATATTAACTTTTTATATTGCCCAGAAACCATAGGAAGTATTACATATCTTGCTAATAATGATGATAAAATCGAAAAGACTACTGGTGGAATTTTTGTAGAAATGGTTGGACATAAAGATGATGATAATTTTATTTTACAAAAAAGTTTACAAACAGATTCTTTAACAGATGTTATTTTTGAATATATTCTTAAAAAATACAATAAATCATTTGATTTACGAAATTTTCAAAGATGGAATGATGAAGGTATCTTTAACTCTTTTGGTATTGATATACCAATGGTCTTTTTAATGAAAGGTAAATGCAAATATTTAGATAAAAATGGATATAGATGTAAAACAGATTTTTATAAAGAGTATCATACATCAGATGATAATCCAAGTATAATTTCAGAAGAGAAATTAATAGAAACTGCTAATATTATAGAAGAAGCAATTAGAATATATTGTACAAATTATATTCCTATTCAAAAAGAAAAAGGGATAATATTTTTTAGTGGTATTGGAATGCACACAGCAATAGAAGAAAATAGAAAAGTTTCATTAAATTTGGAAAAACTATCGTATATGTTAAATGGTGAATATAGTGTATTTGATATAGCTTTAAAGTTAGATATAGATTATTGGGAAATTAAGGAATTTATAGATGAATTATTAGTAAAAGGTGTAATAGATGGATATTAAGAGTGATACTATTTTATGGGATGATGAAAGTAATC
>Ga0256837_1001415_pt1 | contig 16610 bp, 18 predicted proteins | sample 4562384metaG_FD_185976 | JGI IMG/M metagenome (GOLD analysis project Ga0256837, IMG submission 185976) | Hydrothermal vent microbial communities from Guaymas Basin, Mexico - 4561-384 | ecosystem: Environmental > Aquatic > Marine > Hydrothermal vents | place: Mexico: Guaymas Basin | collected...
TGCGTTTAAAAGATAATGTAGATGCGATGGAAAAAGAGATAGCAGAGCTTCGCCATGAGGTGCAACAAGCAAAAAATGCTCACTCAGTAGCACCAGAAAAAGCACTTGTGACTAAAAAATCTATCTATGAGATGGTGATCTTTGAAGAGTAGAGCTTCTCTACTCTTGTAAACGTGCTACTTTTGCTCCGACACCTTCAAGTTTTTTTTCTAAGTTGTCATACCCTCTATCTAAATGATAGATACGATGAATGTTTGTTTCCCCTTTGGCAATAAGAGCTGCAAGTACTAGTGCTGAGGAAGCACGAAGATCTGTTGCCATTACATCTGTACCACTTAAAGGTGTTTTACCATGAACAGTAGCAGTATGTCCATTGAGTGAGATATCTGCACCCATACGCTGCAGTTCACTCACATGCATAAAACGGTTTTCAAAGAGTCTCTCTTCGATGATGGAAACACCATCAGCTTGTGTTGCAAGTGCCATAAACTGAGCTTGCATATCTGTTGGAAACGCAGGGTATTCTTGAGTGATAATTTTTACAGGTTTGAGTTGAGATGTTGGATGGATGGTGATACTCTCTTCTGTTATGCTAAAACTGTTACCCATCTCTTCAAGTTTTGCAATCACTGCACCAAGATGATTGGGTTCTACCTTTGTAAGTGTAATCTCAGAGTTTGTAATTGCACCTGCACACAGATATGTTCCAGCCTCAATACGATCAGGGATGATGCTAAACTCTTCAATGTTAAGAAGTTCTCCATCAGTTCCTTGAATCTTTAAAACAGCAGTACCTATCCCCTCAATAGTAACACCACTTTTAGATAACACTTCACACAGTTGTACAACCTCTGGTTCACGTGCGGCATTGATGATAGTTGTTTGCCCTTTTGCGAGTGCTGCTGCCATTACAATATTTGCTGTGCCTGTAACTGTTATCTTATCAAAGATAATTTCACATCCAACAAGTCCATTTGGTGTTGTTGCTTCTATGTAACCAGCTTTGATATCTATCTTTGCACCCATTTGCTCAAGTGCCTTGAGATGAAGATCGATAGGGCGTTGCCCTATAGCACATCCACCAGGAAGTGAAACTTCACAATGCCCAAAACGAGCTAAGATTGGACCTAGAACTAAGATAGAAGCTCGCATCGTTTTAACGATATCATAGGTTGCTTTGGTTTTATCCATTGTAGTTGTATTGATGATAGTTTCTTGTGTGTCAAAATGACATGAAGAGCCCATTTTTGAAAGAAGCTTTAAGAGGGTTTTGATATCTGCAACATCTGGAAGATTGTTGATTTTGACCTCATTATTTGCGAGTATTGCCATCGCGATAAGTGGAAGAGATGCATTCTTAGCACCCGATATTTGTATATTGCCATGTAGTGAATCTACACCTTGAATTTTTAAATAGTCCATAATTCTCTTTGAGTTCTTAATTAATAAATGACATTATAGCCAATTATTTATTTTATTTTTGATATACTTTTATATTAATAAGGAAAAATATGAGTTCAGCATTAGATAGATTGAAAAATTTGACAAATAAAATCTCAAGTTATGAGATGGCTAGAAAAGAGAATCTAAAAGTTTTAAGAAACCTTTTTAGCGAGATAGGTATCGATAAAAAAGTAGAAGTGTTTGAGGATATTTTTTCTTTTAAAGCGATAAATCTCTCGGGTGCATCACTCCTTGCTGAAAATCTTGGTGAGATTAAAGAGGGAAAATATCTTCAAATCCTTGCGATTAGTTATGATAAAGATGCTGCTGTGAAAAGTAAAAATATATCTTTGGCATATTTTGGAAGAGTGGAAAATGTAGATACACTTTTAAAAGATAAGGTGGTAGAATTTATTATCCGTTATAGGTTTGAAAAGAGTTTTATGACCTTAGAACATTATTATGGGATGTTGGAAGATTTTAAAACTTATGAATAGATTTTTTCTTCTTTTATGGATCTTTTGGTTAGCTTATGTCGTTTTTTGGAGTTTTGTACTTGGCTCTTTATTGGCAACAGTGATAACACTCTTTTTATACATAAGATCTGGTATGCCTGAGTTTACTGATGCTGTTGTATATGCTTTGTTGGATGTTGGTCATTTTCTTTTTATGATAACGTACAATATTGCATTGTTAATTGTTTTGTTTCTTAGTATCAAACAACTATTTAAAAGATGTTTTGATCGATGGCGTTTAGAACTTATAGGTTGTCTTGAATATAAAACAGTTTTAAGTGATATTGGTTATGGCGATTTGATCCATATTTGGAGAAGATGGATGATGTATCTTGTATGGTTTAGTGCTTTTTTTATGATTGTCAATTTGATATTTAGTAAGGTGTTTGGAGAGTTTCATTCTGTATTTGAATGGTTTGATATTTATCACCTTTATTCATATATTGCGATTGGGGGATTTTTTGCATTGCGACAAATAACAATAAACTCGAAGTATGTAAAGGTAAAATCATGTTGATTTTTTTAGATCTTGAAACAACAGGAGTTTCTGCTGAGGACTTTATCTGTTCTGTGGCACTATTACATGAGAAGACTTGTCTGCACTCTTTTGTTAATGAAGCAAAAAAAATATCTTCAGAAGCATCATCTAAGCATAATATTACGAATGAGATGATAGCATCTGCACCAATTTTTAAAAAGAGTGAGATCGCTCAATATCTTGAGCAATATAACAAACAAGAGTATACATTGATAGTGCATAATCTTCCATTTATTATGGAAAAACTTCAAATGAGCTCTTTTGTATGGCAAGGTGATGTAATAGATACAAAAAGAGTTATACGACATTTGATGCAAGAGTGTGATTATTTCTCCTTGGAGTACCTGAGATATGAACTAAAACTTTATAAAAATGAGCCAAAGATTTTTCAAGACTATGGAATCAAAGATGCTATATGTACTCAAAAAGCTTTACAAGATGTTGTAGTTATAAAAAGTTTATATCAGTATCTTTTAGATTATGCTTCATTAGAGAAGATGAAGTCACTTAGTTTTGAGCCTGTTTTGATCGAAAAATTACCTTTTGGAAAGTACAAAGGGCATTATATAGAAGAGGTTTTTTTAGAAGATCGTGCATATTTGGTTTGGTTGCTGCAAAATAGTGTTTCGCTTGATGAAGATTTAGAGTATAGTTTACAATATTACTTAGAGAAGGAAAGTGTATGAAAGTAGCTGTTGAATGTCATTCTCCATTGTTACAAAAATCGTTAGAAATATTTTTAGAAAAGTATCTAAGTTCAACAAAAAAATGTGATATAGTAGTGAGAGATAAAGAGTGTTTGGATGATAAAAAATGTTTTTATATCTCTAGTAAAGAGGGTGCAGATCTGATGAAACCTTTTTCAAAATCGCAACTTATCTTAGCCCTTGAAAAAAGATATAAACAAATCTCAAAGAATCTTCAAGAAGATGATGGAGTTGATTTTTCAATCTTGGAAAAAAGGATTGAACAATTAACACAAGAGTATCAGGCAAATATTTTAAAAGCGGTGAAGGCGTTTTATGGGAAGTAGATTAACTAAAAAAATTATTGCAGGAAAGTATAAAGGTAAAGAGTTGCTTTTACCATCAAAAACAACAACACGCAGTTCCAAAGCGATTGTGTTGGAATCTTTTTTTAACACATTGCAGTTTGATATTGTAGACAGTTGTTTTGTTGAGGTTTTTTCAGGAAGTGGATCGATAGGGCTTGAAGCACTCAGTCGAGGTGCAAAAAAGATCTATTTTATGGAAAAAGATAAAGATGCTCTAAAAACACTTAAAAAAAATATTGCACAGACAGATCCCTCATTGTGTGAAATTTTTGGAGGGGATAGCTTTATCAATATCTCCTCTGTTGTAGCAAGACTTAAAAAAAGTGGTGAAGATGCTTATTTTTATATAGATCCCCCTTTTAGTGTTCGTGAAGGGATGGAAGATATCTATGAAAAGATGGTAAAACTTATCGAAAATCTTCCCAAAGAATGTGTCAAGATGATCATCATAGAACATATGACAGGGCTTGAACTGGCACAACAGATAGGTGTATATGAAAAGAAAAAATCCAAGAAATTTGGTAAAACAACCCTCACATACTATGATGTGGAATAATCTTTGCTAAATGCCTTGTATAATGCAAGGATGAGGCAATGAGATATTTACTACTTTTAACACTTTTTTTATCATCTCTTTATGCAACAAAGATTAATGATGTATCTTCTATTGTCGGGGTTCGGGAGAATCAACTCATTGGGTACTCTTTGGTTGTTGGTCTAAAAAAGACAGGGGATGGAACTACATCAAAATTTACACTTCAATCGATTGCCAATATGCTCAAAGCGATGAATATCGATATGAGAGCAGTTGATATCAAATCAAAAAATGTTGCAGCAGTTGTTGTAACGGCTACAATGAAACCTTTTGCAAGACAGGGTGATAAGTTTGATATCACAGTTTCATCTATCGGTGATGCAAAGTCACTTGAGGGTGGAACACTTCTTATGACACCACTTAAAGGGGTCGATGGAAAGATTTATGCTTTAGCACAAGGCTCGGTCAGTATTGGTGGAAGAAACCTTCGTGGGGCAGGAACAGAGTCTCACCCAACAACAGGTATTGTTTTTGAGGGTGGTATTATTGAGCGTGAGATCAATATTGATCTTTTTCATCAAGAGTATGCGATGCTCTCTCTAAAAGAGCAGGGATTTAAAAACGCAGTTGCAATTCAAAAGGCTATCAATGGATACTATAACACTCAAGTAGCTGTTGCTCTTGATTCAAGAAGTATCAAACTAAAACGTCCACAAAATCGTTCGATGATCGAATTTTTAGCAGAGATTCAAGAGATTGAGATGCAATACAAGGCAAAAAGTAGAATTGTTATCAATGAAAGAACAGGAACTATTGTTGCTGGTGTTGAGATAGAGATCAAACCAATTATCTTAACACATGGTGATATAACGATTAAGATTGTAGAAAATAAAGATGTTGCACAACCAGCAGGATCTGTAGTAGTTGATAAAAATCTCGTAATTGGTCTCAATGAAAATGAGATATATACAAAAGAGGGAACAACAACTGTTGCAAACCTTGTGCGTTCACTTCAAAAACTTGGAGCAACTCCAAAAGATATAATCTCTATTTTAGAGGCAATGAAAAGTGCAGGAAGTATCTCTGCTGATTTAAAGGTGATATAAGATGGGTTATTTTGGTTTAAATTCTATTGGAACACAAAGCGCGGCAATAGATGCACAACAAAATATTCCTAAGATTGATGAAAATGCTCAAGAAGATGCACTACGTGAGCAAACAGATGCTTTTGAATCTGTGATCATCAAGATGATGCTTGATAATGCTATGAAAGATGAGAAAAATCTTTTTTCATCTCAAAATGATCCTGGAGACAAGATATATAAATCGATGTATCGAGATGAACTAAGTAAAGTAAGTGCAGGGAGTTTTGGATTTTCAGAGATGCTTTATGAGTATCTTAGTAGGAAATAGTGAAGTTTTTGTAAAGAAAAGCTAACTAATTTAGCCATTTTGTCGATGTAGTAGTATGGTAAAATACTAAATGATCACAAAAGGACGGATTATGATCTCTCAAACAAATACTTCAGCTCTAAGGAGTGCTTATACGAGCAACCTTACAGAATCTAAAACATCAAGGAACAGTGGTGCTACAACTGTCTCAAAACAGGGTGATTTGAGTAAAGTAGAACAACTAAAAGAATCTATCGCTTCAGGTGAATATAAGGTAGATTTAGAGGCACTCTCACAAAAGATCGCGCAAGAGTTGCTGTAGAAATTTAATACACAGGGGTTTGTTATGTTGTCACATCATTTAAAAGGTGCAGTAGAAGATTTAAGATCACTTATAGAGATAACACAAAAAGATATTGATGATATTAAACAAGCACAAAATGACCCCCAGTTTGACAGATTGTCGCTTAAAGAAGAAAAGCTAAAAAATTTTGAAAGTAAAAAAGCGATGATTGATCATGCTATCTCTACTTTGATGACATCAAACCCAAATAAACAACTTCCAGAACTACTTGATGCAGAACAACACAAATACTTAGAAGAGCTTAAAGAGGAGTTAAATAATCTTAGAGAGATCAATAAAGAGTATGCAAAACTTGTACTCATTGTAAGTAATGTTTATAATGAATTTTTAGAACGCATTGTTCCTACAGAGATGCAAGGTTACAACAAAGTTGCTTCTAAAGGAGCATCTATCTTACAGGTGAGGGTATAGAGATGGCTTCCATATTTAACAGTATTAACATCGGTTATTCAGGTTTAAATGTAGCCCAAGTTGGTATCAATACAACAAGTAATAACATCGCAAATGCTGAGAGTGAAGGTTATACAAGACAAAGGGTTGTTATTGCATCTGCAACTCCGATGTCTATTACTCCAGGCCAAGTGGGAAATGGTGCACAGCTTCAAGATATAGAGCGTGTTTTTGATAACTTTGTGTTTACAAGATACAGTGGTGTTTCTGCGGATAAAGAGTATAGTGATTATGAGAAAAAGACATTAGAAGAACTTTCAAGTTACTTTCCAGAAGTAGATGGTGTTGGCATCAAATCAGATTTGAGTGAATACTACAATATGTGGCAAACATTTGCAGATAATCCTGATAATGATGCGATTAAGATCGCACTTGCTAGTCAAACACAAACATTAACAGATCATATTGATCAGACCCGTGAACAAATTTTTGATTTACAAATGATGATAAATGAAGAACTTGCTGTTAATATTAATGAAGTGAACGATTTAACAAAACAGATAGCAGATCTTAATATCGCTATAGATACTGCTGAAGCTGCTGGTGAAAACTCTGCAAATGAGCTACGCGATAAACGCAATGTACTAGAAAGAACTCTTTCACGACTTATTGGTGCTGAAGTAACACAAGATCAACTTACATCAAATACTCAGATCGATAGTAACTCAAATATCAGAACAGGAAGTTATACTTTAAGTGTTAATGGTTTTAATATCGTTGATGGAAATACTTCGCATCCTATTAAATTGACAAAAGATGATAATGCACGAGGGTTTTACTCTATTTCGTATGAACGTCAAGATGGAACATTACTTCCTATGGAAGAAGATATCAACAGTGGAAAAATAGGAGCAATACTTGATCTGCGTGGAGGTGCAATAGATAACACAAGTGGAATGCCTGTTGATGGTATCATCCAAAAAACACTTACCCAGTTTGATGCTTTTGCAAAAGGTATGATAGAAGGAACTAATAATATCTATGCTGCAAATGCTGTGCAGTCGATGGAGTCAAACAGTATAGATATTGCACCAGATAGACCTTTATTAGGTTCTGGTTATAATATTCATAAAGGTTCTTTTGATATAGTTGTATATGATACTGATGGAAATGAAGTAGCTGTTCGAGAAATAAAAATAGATACATCAACGACACTAGAAGGTGCTCAAGGTAGTAACTCTATACAAGGGCAAATGATTAAAGTTGTTGATGATAATGATGATGGTAATGCAAATAATGACATTGATGATATAGTTGTATTTAATTATTCTTCTCCTGTTGATGGAGAAGATCGTTTAAGTTTTACGATGGATCCTTCTTTTAAAGCAAAAGGATACACATTTGCTATTAGGGATAAACTAGAAGATAACTCTTTTAGTTCAGGAACAAACTTTGCAGGTGCTTTGGGAATGTCTAGATATTTCGATGGAGATAGTGCATCTACAATGCGTTTGAGCTTAGATTTACGTGATAATCCTACACATATCTCTGCGGGATATTCTTCAGTATCTGGTGACAATAGAATTGCTTTGGACATGGTACAACAACAGTTTGAAGAGTATGAGTTTAAAGTTGATGATCAGATCTATGATACAACTGTTTATGGAATGTTTGATGTTACTGCTACTTATGTTGGAGTAGCTACTAACTCAGCAATCACTAGAAATGAAACAATAACAACAAAATTTAATGCAACAGAGCTAGAATACCAAAGTATTTCAAAAGTAAGTATTGATGAAGAGATGACTAATCTGATTAAATTTCAGACTGCTTATGGTGCGGCAGCAAAGGTTATTACAACGATTGATCAAATGACACAAACACTGCTTGGAATCAAACAGTAAGTCTAATGCCACGCTTTAGCATTTTTATTTTAGTTGGAATTTTTTGTTTCTCTTTTTTTGGAAATTATTTTTACTCCTTAAGTGCTTATGAGCTTCATGCAGATGCTATCTTACTTGCTCCTGGTAGTGAACATATTTTAGGAACAGATAGATTAGGGCGTGATCTTCTTGCTCGTTTGATGGAAGGGGGAAAAGTTTCTCTTCTTATTGGTATTGGAAGTGCCCTAATAGCTTCGTTTATAGGACTTATATTTGGTTCTATAGCAGGATATTTTAGAGGATATGTAGATAAAGGTTTTGTAGTTATTGTAGATCTTTTTTTAACATTTCCTACATTTTTTCTTCTGCTTGCACTTGTGAGTTATTTAAATGCTTCAGTTGTTGTACTTATATTGATTATATCTATTACCGGATGGATGACTACAGCAAGGCTGATCCGTTCTGAGAGTTTTAAAATTACCTCTCAACCTTATATTAAGATTTTAAAAATTGCAAAAGTTTCAAAAATAAAAATCCTTTTAAAATACTTTGCACCACTTTTAGCACCTATCTATTTTGTTAGTTTTACTTTTGGTGTAGGTGGTGCGATTTTAGCCGAATCCGGATTGAGCTTTTTAGGCTTGGGAATTGTAGCTCCACAAATGAGTTGGGGAAGTATCTTAAGTAGTGGAAAAGATGTTGTTGAAGTAGCATGGTGGGTAAGCTTTTTCCCTGGATTGATGATATTTTTAGTAACCTTTTCTCTGATAAATATCTCAAATTATTTACAGCAACAAACAAATAAAAGGGAGATTTCATAATGGTAGTACAAGAAAAAACATCTATAGGATCTTACTTTATTGTGATGGCAAGTATTGTGATTGTTCTAGCTGGTATAAAGAGTGCATCTAGTATTGTTGTTCCATTTTTACTCTCTTTGTTTATTGCCATTATCTTATCTCCTGCTTTTCTTTTTTTTAAACGCCATAAATTTCCAGATATACTTGCTTTGACATTGGTTATTAGCACTTTTGTAGTTTTTATTGCTCTTATTGCTAGTTTGATAGGAACATCACTACAAGATTTTAGTGCAAATATTGATAGTTATTCAAAAAAGATGAGTATCTATTATATATCTCTAGTAGAGTTTGCTGCACATTTTGGGATCAATATAAGTGTTGAGGAGTTTGCAAGTTTTGTAAACTCAAAGCAGATTATGCTTTTTGCAAGTTCAATTATAAAAAGTATGAGTTCTATGTTTACAAATGGCTTTGTTATTTTACTGACAGTGATTTTTATGCTTTTAGAATCGCAAACATTTGTTAAAAAACTTATTCGTATTGATAAAGAGAAAGTCACTGCAGTACATATTGAAACTATTTTTACAAAGATTAAAGAGTATATGATGATAAAGGCATTAATATCATTGCTAACAGGGTTTATTGTCTGGGGAGCACTTTTAGCTGTTGGTACAGATTATGCCTTTTTATGGGCTGTGCTTGCTTTTATATTAAACTTTATTCCAAATATAGGTTCTATAATAGCTGCTGTTCCTGCAGTATTGATAACTTTGGTACAATTGGGGAGTATGAGTGCTTTAATTGTGAGTATTATTTACTTAACAATTAACATTGTTATAGGTTCTATATTGGAGCCAAAAGTGATGGGTAAAGGCTTGGGTCTTTCAACTCTTGTTGTTTTTCTCTCTTTATTATTTTGGGGATGGTTACTTGGTATGGTTGGAATGTTACTGTCTATCCCTTTAACAATAATGGCAAAAATAATTCTTAACGAAAGTAAAGAGAGTAAATGGATTGCCGTTTTACTTGGAAGTGAATAAAATGTTTGAAGAAAAAGTGGTGACCCCTAGGAGACTCGAACTCCTGTAACATGGATGAAAACCATGGATCCTAACCGCTAGACGAAGGGGCCACTAAAGTTGTTATGGTGTCCCGTGATGGATTCGAACCATCGGCCACATCATTAAAAGTGACGTGCTCTACCAGCTGAGCTAACGAGACATTGTGTTCTCTTGTTTAAGAGGTCGAAATTATAGACAAAAAAAAATATAATGTCAAGGAAAATATCAAAAAAATGAAAAAAATTTAAATTTTTCTCATTTTTCGTAATTTTAGGCTAGAATATAGATAATGAATTATTATAATTTTGAATATCCAATATTTTTATTAGCACTGCCTTTGCTTCTTTGGTGTCTATATCGATGTCAAGAGAGATTGAAGAGTCGTTATTTTGTACATCTTCATTTTATGCAAATTAAAAAAAGAAATATTCCATGGGAACTTTTTTTGAAAATAGCAGTGACATTGTCTACAATTTTTGCTTTAAGCTCTCCTGTTATAATAGATACAAAAAATCCTTTTAATAGAATGGGTAAAGATATTGTACTTATACTTGATGCGAGTGGTTCGATGAGTGCATCAGGATTTGATACAACGAACACAAGTCAAGATTCTCAAAGAGTAAGTCGATTTGAACTAACTAAAAGAGTTGCAAAAGATTTTCTTCTAAAACGTGATATGGATAATATAGGGATAATAGTATATGGAGATTTTGCTTTTATTGCATCACCAATAACGTATGAGAAAAAAGTTCTTAGTCAAATGTTGGATTATATAACACAGGGGATGGCAGGACAAAATACAGCAATAGGTGAAGCATTGGCTGTTGGGGTGAGGGCATTTGAACATTCAAAAGCAAAAAACAAAGTGATGATACTATTAAGTGATGGTGAACACAATAGTGGATCTATCTCTCCAAAAGATGCAATGAAACTTCTCAAAGACAAAAAGATAAAAACATATACTATTTTTATCGCAAATCAACAAAAAGATAGCAATCCTTTACTTGGGCGAATTGCACAAGAGAGTGGAGGAGTTTTTTATAGTGTGACCTCATTGGAGGAACTCAAAAAAGTATATAAAGAGATAGATAGCTTAGAATCATCAAAAATTCGATCAAGAGAGTATAAATTCAAAGAGTATAAGTACCAAACCTTTTTACTCTTTGGAGTTCTTTTTTTATTGGTTTTGATGTTAAAAAGGGTTTGGCGATGACATTTATAAATCCTGAGTATTTTTGGTTATTGCTCTTTATCTTGGCTATGATGATTCGTGGTGATCTTTTTCATAGAAAATTTGAGTCTATGGGTTATGTAGTTAGTTTTGTTTTTTTTGTGATTGCTCTTGCAAGGCCTGTTGTTGAGCAAGAACCACTTGATACAAAAGAAAAATATTATGATGCTGTTGTCGCTGTTGACCTTTCATACTCTATGAGGGCTACAGATAAAAAACCAAATAGATTGGTTTATGCAAAAGAGAGTTTAGATCAGTTGTTGAAAAAAACAACACAGACACGTTTTGGTGTTTTAGGTTTTACAACTAATGCGATTATCCTCTCTCCACTAACACAAGATAGAGAGATTTTAGAGTATCTTTTTTCATCATTAGATGAAAACCTCATACTTACAAGAGGGAGTGCTATTATGCCTGCATTGAAATTGGCACGAGAGATGAGTGATGCACAAGTTGTAAGTGTTGTATTTTTTAGTGATGGAACAGATCAAGAGGAGTTTACAAAAGAGATAGCTTTTGCAAAAAATTACAATATGTATATCAATATTTTTATGTGTGCTACTCCAATGGGTGGTGTTATCCCACTAAAAGATGGAGAAGTACTACATGATCAAAATGGGCATATCGTAGTGAGTCGTCAAAATCAAAGAATCAGATCTCTTAGTGATGCTACAAATGGAGTATATACGACATCTATAGATGAGATAGTAAAAGCACTTCATCATCAAAGAGAAGGTGAAATGGAGCAGATAACAAAAGTGATGCAAAATGAGGAGCTGTTTTATTATTTTATTTTTATTGGTTTTATCTTCTTTTTCATCTCTGCAACATCATTAAAGAGATATATGTTTGTACTTCTTTTACTTTTAGGATTGGAGCTAGATGCTGATATCTTAGAGTTTGCAAGAGATGATAATTATGTAGCATTTACAAAAGGTGTAGAGTTTTATAAGCAAGGGGAGTATAATCATGCCTTAGAGTCTTTTGAAAAAATACATACAAGTGAAAAACAGATACAGGCTGTTGTTTATTTTAATATTGCTAATAGCTATGTAAGAATGGAGCAGTTCAAAGAAGCAAAAGAAGCATATATCAAATCTTTGACACTTCAGTATACGAAAGAAGCTGATGAAAATTTAGCTTATATTCGCAAAGTGAAAAAACAAAAAAATGTAGCGAACAAGAAAAAGGATAAGGAGATTAAAGAACAAAGAAGTGCTTCAAAAACAAAGCAAAGCAAACAAGGGGGAGGTTCAAATATGAAGATAGATACAAGCACAAATAATGGTAGTTCAGACAGTATAAAAAAAACACAAGGGATGATAAAGCTTGATATGAACAGAATGAAAAGAGCTCTTAGCTCCAAACAATATGAACTTATAAACGCAAGGAGTATCAATGAAGAGAAACCTTGGTAGTCTCATTGTTATTATTTTGCTAGTGCCAACACTACTGATAGCACTACCTTACAAATGGGAAGTGATGAGCTCAAAAAAAAGAGCATATACAAATGAAGCAATTTTTATAGAGTATAAGTGCACTTTTGAAAATAGTTCTGAAGTGTATGTAATTGATTTTCATCCACAAAAAAAGACAAAAGATTATGAAGTTGTTCTAGTGCGTGAAACAGAAAAGATACAAGATAAACATCGTGTTAATAGTTTTGAGTATCTTTTGTTTGTGAAAAAAGGGGGAAGATTTGTTTTTGCACCAGATGTAACCATGAAAGAAACAAATGAAGATTCAATTAAAAACAGTGTGTTGGGAAGAGATAATGCAAATTATGAAGAGTATCGTCTAACAAAACAAAAGCAAAGAGCTTTAATCTTTGATATTGTTCCTCTTGCAAATGATCTTGTAGGGGATTTTAGATTGAAGGTAGATCATCTTCAAGAGGGTGTTAAGGCTTTTGAACCTTACCATTTAGATGTAACTATTTCTGGAAAAGGTAATTTTGAAGCACTTCAAAAAATAGAGATGAAGATCGATGATGTAAAAGTTTTTACTCAACCACCAAAGAAAAATGTAAAACTTACAAAGGATGGGTATGAGGGAGTTTGGAAACAAACTTTTTCCTTTGTTGCACAAAAAGATTTTACAATACCAAAGATAAAGATAGCTTATTTTGATCTTCAATCTCAAACAGAGAAGTTTTTAGAGTATAATGCAACAGATGTTAAAGTAACACAAGGTTATGAAATTGCAACACTTATAGATGAAGAGAAACAAGACTTTACTTTTTCTTGGGAATATGGGTATTATTTTTTAACATTTTGTCTTGGTTTTTTAGTTGCAAAGGTAAAACTACCAAAAAGAGTACATAAAAAATCTCCTAAAGATGTAATATTTTCTCAAAAATTGCAAAATGCAAAGAGTATAGATGAGATAGCTGTTCTTTTAGTGTTGCAAGATTCTAACTATTATAAAGAAATTATTAGAAAAATTGATAAAAATAGTTATAAAAAATTATCAGATATCAAAAAAGAGTTAATGAGGTATTAATATTATTTCTCTTATAATTTCGGCAAAATATAACAAAAGGTGTTAAGAATGAATTCTTATGTTAAAACAGGCTTGTTAGCTTTGGGTGCTACGGTTCTTATGAGTGGATGTGCACAAAAGGTTAGAATCAAGGCATTACAGCCTGCAGAAGTTGGAGCAATGGCTTCTAAGAAGAAGGTTGCAATTAATGAATTTAAAAATGATAAGATTGGGCTCTCAGGAAAGATAGAATCTCAGATAGCAAGACACAAGCTTGATAAAAAAAGATATTTTACAGTACTAAGCAGAAAAGATTTAGCAAAAGTTCTTGCTGAACAAAAACTTCAATCTTCAGAGTTGATGGATGAAACAACAAGTGCAAAAATTGGTAAACTTATGGGAGCTCAAGCTATTATCAGTGGTGAAGTAGCATCTGCAAATGCAGAGAGTGGTTCTTACATAGAACAAAGAGAAAAATGTCTTGCTTACTATAAAGATGGCAGTGGATGTGCTCAAGTAAGATACTACAATGTAACATGTAAAACAACACAAGCAACTGTGTCTGCAAATATAAATATTGTAGATGTAGAGACTGGTTCGGTTATCTATGGTGATACTATCACAAAAGATTACAATGCAGATTCTTGTAAAGCTGGGCAAACAAATCTTCTTCTTGTGACATTAGATACAGGTCCAAAGAAAATTTTATCAAAAGCACAAGCTTTAAATAAACTTGCAGATGATATTGCTAGTGAATTTGTTTATAAACTTACACCGAACTATGTTTATTTCTCTGTAGGACTTTTAGAGAGTATTGAACTTGAAAATGTTACAGATGCTCAAAACAAAAAATTTGAGATCGCTTTAGAGTATATCAAAGCTGCTCGTTATGATAAAGCAAAAAAACTTCTTAATGACCTTATGAAAGAGCTTGATGGAAAAAGTTATGCTGTAGCATACGTTTTAGGTGTTGTTCATGAAGCTACTGGTGATTTTGATACTGCTAAAGAGCTTTATACTGTTGCTGATGATCTTACGGTAGAACCAGTGGATGAGATTAACCTTGCAGTACAAAGAATTGACTCTCTTATTGAAAAAAGAGATGAAGCTAAGAAACAGATGAATGCAAAGTAATCTAGTTTTTAAATATTTTAGTTTTTTACTTCTTTTAGTTTTTTTAACAGGCTGTGGGGGTTCAGCTCCTACAGTTGTTAAGAAAAAAGAACCACTTCCTGAGTGGGTTAATGGTATTTTACCAAATGATACTGCTCAAGAGATGTATGGTTTTGGAGTTGCCAAAAATCGTAATTTAGCAATTAAAACTGCTCTCAATGATACAATCTCAAGACTTGGCATTAGTATAGAATCTCAGTATGAGAGCTATGAAAAAGTACAGTACCATACTTCAAGTCAAAAAATTACCAACAACATTAAAGCAGATATAGCAAAAGTGAAGATCAACAACTATAAAGTTGTAAAATCATATAAGATAAGCTATAACGCATATGCCGTTATAGTAGCTGTTGATAAAATGAAATTTTTAGATGGATTAAAAGAGCAGTTAGAAGTTGATAAAAAGAGTATCTCAGATGAGTTAAAAAGTATCAAAAATCGAAATAAGATTGTTCAATACAATACAAAATACACTTTGGCACAAAAAGCAAACTCTTTAAAATCAGCTGTATTTATGATTGCTCAATTAGATAGATCATTTCCAAAAGCGAAAAATCTGAAGTTTATCGAAGATGTTCAAAAAGCTTATCTTCAAGCGAAACACAGTTTGAAGTTTTATCTTCATGGCGATAGTCGTTCGAAAGATTTTGTAGTTAAGTTGAAAAACTACCTCTCTTCACAAAACTTTAATGTAACATCTCAAAAAAACAATGCTGTTTTTATAAAGATTACAACAGATACAACTATTACAACAGGATCTGTAAAAATTGCTATATTAAAGCTAAATATAAAAGTGTATGATAAATATGGTGATATAGGTGGAAAGAGTAAGATAATAAAAGAGAGATACAAAACACCACTCTCTTTAGTTTATAAAAACGCAGCAATCCATTTTGAACAGGATATCAAGGAGTTGGGACTTGAGAATGTAATAGGGATACACTTACAAAGAGATACCAACGATTAACTCAAGGTTATTATAATACATTACTTAAAAGCTAAGGTGGTGTAAGTAATGATATCTAAAATTCAAGAAGTTAAAAACGAGGTAAGTAAAGTTGTAGTTGGGCAAGAGAAGATGATAGATTCTCTTCTTATTGCTCTTTTATGTGAGGGGCACATACTTATAGAAGGTGTTCCTGGACTTGCAAAAACAACAACTGTAAATGCTTTAAGTAAAGCTCTTGGTCTTGGTTTTAAACGTGCTCAGTTTACGCCAGACCTTCTTCCATCAGATATCTTGGGTGCAGAGATTTATGATCCACAAAACAATCAATTTAAAATCAAAAAAGGTCCTATTTTTACAAACCTTTTGTTAGCAGATGAGATCAACCGTGCTCCTGCAAAAGTACAATCTGCTTTGCTTGAGGTGATGCAAGAGAAGCAAGTGACACTCGGTGATACAACTTTTAAACTTGATCCTCCATTTTTTGTTATGGCAACCCAAAATCCTGTAGAACAAGAGGGAGTTTATCAGCTTCCAGAAGCTCAACTTGATCGTTTTATGCTTAAACTTATAGTTGATTACAACACAAAAGCAGAAGAGCTTGAGATTGCTCGACGTATCTCAAGCGGAAAATTTGAAGAGATTGTAGCAGTTTTGAGTGGTGATGATCTTGATAAACTCAAATCTGCTATTAAAGAGGTGCATGTCGATGCTGAGGTGGAAGAGTATATGATCGAACTTGTAAACGCAACTCGTCATCCAGAGGAGTATGGACTTGAAGAGATTAAAGAGTTTGTACAGTTT
>Ga0256837_1001416_pt1 | contig 16590 bp, 12 predicted proteins | sample 4562384metaG_FD_185976 | JGI IMG/M metagenome (GOLD analysis project Ga0256837, IMG submission 185976) | Hydrothermal vent microbial communities from Guaymas Basin, Mexico - 4561-384 | ecosystem: Environmental > Aquatic > Marine > Hydrothermal vents | place: Mexico: Guaymas Basin | collected...
CTTTACTGGACTTATAATATCACGAGTCAAAGCCTCAGGTAAATCATGAAATAGTGCACAATAAAAGTTATTTTCTATTCTTTTATTACACGCTTTTATATGAGTTGAATAAAAATAACCAAGAATAGCAACTATAAGCATATGTCCCAAAACAGATGTTTCAGGAATCCTTGGAGTTTGTGCCCATCTTTTTTGAAAACGAAGACGACCACTAAGGTCTATTACCTTTGCTAACTTTTTATTTAGTGCTATTTTTCTAACACCTATAAGTTCATAATAATCCTCTATTTCTTCTTCAACAGCTTCTTTTACTTTATCAATACCACTTAAAAATTTACTTGTTTGATAAACTATAGAAAACTCCCAACGAGTAGCAAGATAAGAAGCAGCTTTTAATATAAATCGTTCTTTTTTATACATATTTGTATCTTTTAAATAACTCTCAAATCTTTTATAAAAATCCCCATCTTCAATATCTATAAGTTGATCATAAAGTTTTGTTAAAACCCAGCTATTTATCTCTTTTTCTTTTTTTTGAAGAGCTTGACGAAATACATCTGGTCTTATATCTGTAACAATTCCTCTTCTTAAGAACTCAAATATACCAGCTTCTATAAGATGAACATGATTTACATCTTCTTCCATATTTGCTAAAAAAAATGCAATTATAAATTTATGAGCTTGTTTATCAAGTTCAACAAGTTCAACCATACGAGGATAATCGTTCCATCTTTGAATAGATGCCGAAGTAAAAAAATGCTCTATTAAACCAGCACTTAACATCTAATTTGCTTTGAATCTAATTCTATAACAGTATGAACATTTCCTCTTGGATTAAAATCTGCTACTACTTTTAACCACTTTGGTTTTAATTTTTTATCCAAAATATCATAAATTTCATTTGCACTATCTTCATGAGATATATTTTGATTCATAAAGCTATTTATATATAGTTTAATAGCCTTTAACTCTACTACATACTCATCTGGAGTATAATCTATATATATAGTTGCAAAATCAGGATAACCACTTCTAGGGCATAAACAACAGAACTCTGGGAGTGTAAGTTTTATAATATAATTTTTTTTATGTTTATTTGGCCAAATTTCTAAATCTTTTTCTACATCAAACTCTTTTATCTCTTTTTCTCCATAACGCATTACAATTCCTTTAAATTTTTAGGTTTAGATATAAGAAAACCTTGTATATAATCAAATCCAAAATCTTCTATTTTTTCATATGTATTCTGTTTATCAACAAACTTTATAACTGCTTCGATATTTAAGGAGTGTAAAAGCTCTATATATGATTTTATTATTTTTTGGTATTTATCATCAAATATGTTTTTAGTAAACTCTATATCAAATTTAACAATATCAATTGGCAAAGTTTTTATATATTCTAAACTACTATTATCTCCACCAAAATTATCAAGTGCTATTTTAAATCCACTTTTTTTATATTGATTTAATATCTCTTTAAATCTATGTATCTCTTTATAAGCTCTTTTTTCAGAAAATACAAGAATAAAATTTTCTGCTTTTAATGAACTTTTATAAAAAATTTCTATTAAAAACTGTCTAAACTCTGTATTTCTAAGTGTCACAGGTGAAAGTTTTATAGAAATTAATCTATTTGTAAAATCTAAATTTTTTAACTCTTTTAAAAGTATAGAAATAACTTTTTTATCAAATTTCATCTCCATACCAATATGATTTATTACTTTTTGTATCTGTGAATATGATAGAATACCTTCTCTTTTTGAATAAATTTTTGTTAAAACTTCTAAAATTTCTCTTTTTTCATCTACATGTAAAAGAGGTTGATACTTAAAAATAAATTTTTCATTATCAATTGCACTACATACTATATTTTCAAATTCATTTGGTTTTATATCTGATTTTTCTTCATTTGAATCTATCAATGAAAAAAGTTTTTTTACTATGTTATTTACATTTCTATCATAGTTAGAGTCTATTAATGCAAATTCTATTTTTATCTCAATATCATTAATTCCAATGTTTTTTAACTCTTTTTCATATATAGTTATAAGATGTTTTAACTCTTTTTTTCTACCTTTTAAAACAAGTAAAAAATGACCCCCACCATATCTCCCTATAGAAATATCTTTGAAATTATAGTCTTTTAAAAACTGATTTAATCTTTCACAAAAAATTCTAAGTATATTATCTGCATTTGTAATTCCATATCTCTCATTTATATCAGCTATATTTTCTATTTTAATTAAAATTACTGTTGATTTATATTTTTTATTTTGAATTTTTTCTATTTTTTCGAGTATCTCTTTTCTTGTAAAAGTTTTTGTAATTGGATCAATTAGTGTTGATTTAAAACCAGTATAAATTAAATAAAATATATAATAAATATAAATAGGGATAAGGGATAAAAAAAGTATATAACTCTCTATATCATTTGATGAAATTTTGAATATATAAAAAAGTAACAGAGCCAAAATTAAAAATGGAAAAGCAATTTTAAGAGAGATAATAAATCTATTTTCCCTCTCCTTCGACTCTGAATATAACATAAGTTTACACGTCTAAATGTTTTACATCTTTTGCATGAGCTTGGATATAGTTTCTTCTAGGTTCAACTTCATCACCCATAAAAAGTGTAAACGTATCACTCGCCTCTTCATAATCATCTATTTTTACTTGTAAAAGTCTTCTATTTTCAGGATTCATTGTTGTTTCCCAAAGTTGTTCAGGATTCATTTCACCAAGACCTTTATATCTCTGAATATATGCACCTTTTTTTGCAGTTTTTTCTATTTCTATAAGAGTTTCTATTGGGTCTTTACCATTTAAAAATTCTAAATTTCTTTCATTTATTTTACTATTTATAAATAATGCTTCTTCATAAAGAGGATTTGTGAAAAAGTTATCATCAAGTTTTAACTCTTCTAAACCATCTCCAGTTTGAATATAGAGATGAACTAAATCATCAGTAACATTATAATTTAAAAGATTATATCCTATATTATTTATAAAAATTTTCAACTCTTCAAAAAGCTCATTTGAACTTTTTGAAACTAAATCAGGATTTTCTATTAAATGACGTATTATAGCAATAACAGCAAATCTTTTTTCTAATTCTTTAAGAATATCTTTATAAGCAGATATTATCTTAAAAAAGTCTATTAAATCAGCATTTCCTATACCTTCAAACTCAAAAGAGTTGATTCCGTTTTCAATCAAATAGTTTCCAAGTTCAGCATCATCTTTAAGATAAATCTCTTTTTTACCCTTTTTATATCTATATAAAGGTGGTTGTGCAAGATATACGTAACCATTTTCTACAACTGGACGTAAAAATCTAAACAAAAATGTAAGGAGCAATGTTTGAATATGACTACCATCAACATCTGCATCGGTCATAACTATAAGTTTATGATATCTTAATTTTTCTTCATTAAACTCTTCACCAATTCCACAACCAAGAGCTGTTATCATATTTTTAATCTCTTCAGATTTTAAAATTTTATCAATACGAGATTTTTCAACATTTAAAATCTTACCTTTAAGTGGTAAAATCGCTTGAAAAACTCTATCACGTCCTTGCTTAGCAGAACCACCTGCACTATCTCCCTCCACTAAGTAAAGTTCACTTATAGTTGCATCTTTACTTTGACAATCAGCAAGTTTTCCAGGAAGTGTTCCTATACTCATACTATCTTTTCTACGAGTTAAATCTCTTGCTTTTTTAGCAGCTTCTCTACCACGAGCAGCTCCTAAAGCTTTGTTCATAATTATCTTAGCTTCTATTGGATTCTCTTCAAAATACTTTACAAGTTTTTCAAATGTTAGTTTTTGAACTATTGGTTTTACATAACTTGAACCAAGTTTTCCTTTTGTTTGTCCTTCAAACTGAGGTTCAGGTACTTTTACACTTACAACAGTTATAAGTCCTTCTCTAACATCATCTCCAGTTACTTTTACATCTTTTTCTCTTGCATTTGCATTGTTATTTACATAATTTACTATTGCTCTTGTAAGACCAGCTCTAAATCCTGCTTCATGTGTTCCACCATCTATTGTACGTATATTATTTACAAATGAAAGAAGATTTTCTGTATAACCTGAGTTATACATTAAAGCTATATCTACTTCAACATCATCAATAGAATCAGTATAATGAACAGGAGTAGAAATTTGCTCTCTTTTATTCATATCTGTTACAAACTGTTTTAATCCACCTTCAAAATGGTAAGTTTCTATTTTCCCGACCCTATTATCTTTAAATTCTATTGTTATTTTTGGATTTAAATAAGCAATTTCTCTAAATCTTTTTGCAAGAGTATCAAATTCAAACTCTGTTACTTCAAATATACTATCATCTGGCCAAAATTCTATACTTGTTCCACTTCTATTTGTACTTTTTATTACTTCTAAAGAAGTTTGAGGAATACCTTTTGAAAATTCTTGACGATGTTCACTACCTTCACGCTTAATCGTAGCAACAAGTTTTGATGAGAGTGCATTTACTACGGAAACACCAACACCATGAAGACCACCACTTACTTTATATGTGTCTTTATCAAACTTTCCACCAGCATGTAATATAGTTAAAACAACAGTAGCTGCTGACATATTTTCACCTTCATGGTGAGCAACAGGAATTCCTCTACCATTATCAGTTATAATTGCAGATCCATAATTTGTAAGTTCAACTGTAATTTTATCACAATATCCTGCCATAGCTTCATCTATTGAGTTATCAACTACTTCATATATAAGATGATGTAAACCATTTATATTAGTATCACCAATATACATTCCTGGTCTTTTTCTAACTGCTTCTAATCCTTTAAGAACCTTAATATTACTTGCACCATATTCTGCCATTAAAATGTCTCCTTTAATTCAAGCAAAGCCCAAATTAAATTTCTTTTATTAAAATTTTCATTTTGTAAAGAAATTTTTATTTTTTTATTTAATTTTATATTCATATCATTATTGGCATGACAATTGTCATGAAGTTTTCACTCTCTAGCGAAAAAGGTAAGCCTGTGTCATTAAAACCAAGCGTAAAATTACTCTCTTCTATATTTGAAAGAAAATCTAAAAGATATCTAGAATTAACTGCTAAAAATATTTCATTATCAAGTCCAGTTTCAAATTCTATTTCTGTTTTTGCTTCTATATTATCATCATTTAAACTTTCAAATAAAATTGTATTTGGTTTAAATGTTATTTTCATTTCATTTGAAACTATAGATATTTGTTTAATAGCTTCTATCATTTTTTCTCTATTTAAAAGAAGTCTAAAGTTTTTTTCTTTTGGTATAATTCTTTCATAATCAGGAAATTTTCCATTAATTAGCTTTGTAAAAAATTGAAAGTTATTTGATTTTGCTATAAGTGTGTTTTGATCATAAAACATTTCTATATCATCAAAGAAAAGTTTTTGTATCTCACTTATAGCTTTTTTAGGAATAATAAGTGAAAAATTATCTTTTATTTGATTTTCTAATTTAACCAAAGCAAGTCTTCTTGTATCTGTAGCAACTAAATTTAAAAAACCATCTTTTATATCTATAAGTGCACCATTAAGTTCAAATTTTGGATTATTACTATCTATTGCTGAAGATATTTTTTTTATACTTCTTACAAGAGAAGTACTATTAACTTCAAATTTTGGTTTTTCTTCTATAAGAGGAAATTCTGGAAATTCATTTGGATTAAACATAGGAAGTTTAAATTTTGAACTATTTTGTTTAATATATAGATAATCATTTATAGTTTCTAATATAACTTCTTCATCTTTTAAAATTTTAATAATGTCTAAAAGTTTTTTACCATTAGCAGTTGCTACTCCTGCATCTATAATTTTTATATTTTTAGTTCTAAATTCTAAACCTATTTCAAAATCAGTTGCTTTAACAACAAAAGAATCTTCTAATGAAGATATATATAGATGAGATGTAATTTGGCTCAAATCTTTTTTTTCAAGATATGGTTGTGTATTTAATAAAACTGTTTCAAATACATTTTTATTAATTGATATTTTCATTTTTTTCCTTTATATATTATATAAATATAGTAAAAGTAGTAGTTTATGTTGAATATGTGAATTATATCTATTAAGCTTGTTATTTAGGCACTATAGATAGTGAAAAAAGTTTAGTCAATTTTCACATTAGTTCACATATTTAGTATAAACTTTTACTCATCTTTTGTTAAAACTCTATTTTTAAGTTCGTCTACTCTTAGTTTAAATGTTTCATTTGTTTCTATTAGTTCATTTATTTTTTTCATATTGTGTGAAACTGCTGTATGATCTTTCATACTAAAAAATGATGCAAGTTGAGGCATTGAGTTTGGTGTTAATGTTCTTGCTAAATAAATTCCTATACGTCTTGCTTCTACTATATTTTTGCTTCTTTTTTTAGATTTAATTTCACTTGGTTTTATATTTAATTCTTTTGAAATAATAGTTATAATATCTTCTAAAGTTATATTTTCTCTTCTCTCTTTTATCTGTTCTTTCATAACGTTTTTAGCAAATTCAAAAGTAATTTCTTGCCTCATTAAAGATGCATAAGCATTTAGATTTATAATTGCACTTTCTATTTCACGTATATTGTCACCCATATTTGCTGCAATATAGTTTACTATATCATCATTTAGATTTATTCCATCTAATTCACACTTCTTTTTTATAATTGCTATTTTAGTTTCTAATTCAGGCAGTCCAATATCTGCTATCAATCCCCATTCAAAACGACTTTGAAGTCTATCTTCAAGTCCATTTATACTTTTTGGTGGTTTATCACTTGTTAAAATTATCTGTTTACCAGCAGAATGAAGTTCATTAAAAGTGTGAAAAAATTCTTCTTGTGTTTGTATTTTATTAGATAAAAATTGAGCATCATCTATAAGTAGTATATCACAGCTTCTATATTTTTCTCTAAATCTTTCCATAGATTGATTTCTAAGGTTATATGTAAAGTCATTCATAAACTGCTCTATCGTAGCGTATATGACAGTTTTTCCATTTGCTTGAGAATAATTACCTATTGCATGTATAAGATGAGTTTTACCTAATCCTGTAGGTCCATATATAAAAGCAGGATTATACATAATACCAGGTTTATCTGCTACTGATTTTGCAATAGTATAAGCATATTGATTAGAACTACCTACAACAAAACTATCAAATGTATAAGATGGATTTAAAATTGTATTTTTTGTAGTTTTACTAAGTTCTATATCAATTGGAACTGATTTTTTTGTAGTTTTGCTAATTTGATTTTTAAGCATTATATTAATAACTGGTTTTTTTCCAGTTTTAACTTCAAAAAGATGAGCAATTTTATTAGCATATTTTGTTTTTACCCAATTTGCAATGAGTATATTTGGAGCAATAAAAACTGCATAGTCAGAACGAGATGCTTTTTCATGATATTTTAACTGTTTAATATATCTTTTATATTCAAGTTCAGAAATTTCTGATTTTAATAGCTCTAAAACATTATCTGCTAGCACCTACACTCCTTAAGGTTTATCACATAGTGAATAAAATGTGAATAACTTCTTTATTTTAACCAAAATAGGCTAAAATTTATGTTAAACTACCATGAAAAGTAGTTTTTCACCATGTGAATAAAGATGTGAACAAGAGGATTTAGAGTGACAATTTTAGGAATAGACCCAGGAACAAGAAATTGTGGTTATGCAATAATTAAAAAAGAGAAAAATAGGGTTATATTAGTTGAAGCTGGTTTGATTAAAATAAAAGAGAAAATACTGCAGCACCAGATAGTTGAGCTATGTGAAGGGTTGGATATTATATTTGAAAATCATAAAATTGATGAAGTTTCAATAGAAGATATTTTTTATGCTTTTAATCCAAAAACTGTATTAAAATTAGCACAATTTAGAGGTGCATTAAGTTTGAAAGTTTTACAGGTTTTTGGAAACTTTCATGAGTATACACCACTTCAAGTGAAAAAAGCAGTTACTGGTAATGGAAAAGCGGCAAAAGAGCAAGTTGCTTTTATGGTTAAGAGGATTTTAGGTATAAAAAAAGAGATTAAACCTCTAGATATTACAGATGCTATTGCAATAGCTCTTACACATGCTCAGAGGTTAAAAGTTTAATATTAATAACTCTTTATACTAAAAAGATATCTATGATCTTCTGGAAGAGAATCGTATAGTTTTTTTGCCAACTCTTGTATCTCCCAAAGTGCAGATTTATCACTTCTTAGAGTAAAAAAATTTTGTAAGCTTCTTGCATTGATAGTATAAGTTAATTCTGTTTTATAACTTTCTGGTAGACAATATTTAGCTTTATCATTACTAACACCTTTACTAAGTACTATTCTTAGATTTTCAAGTGCTTTTATACTCATCTCATCAACTAATTCATTGCCTGTTGTAACAAGATATTTTTGAGCTCTTTGACACATATTTGTTGTAAATGGTTGTTCTTTTTTTAGTTCTTTAAGAGTATATCTAGTAGATTTAACACTAAGACTTGCTATACGATGACGAGCTAATTCTTGAAGAAGAGCACGACTAATGCCTTTAATATAAAATGTATAAACTAAGTGTTCAAGTGTAGAAGCATGTTTAAATTTATTTCCAACACGATCTATGAGTTCTTTGTCTTTTTCTCCACCATTATCACTTTTATCAAAACTTTGCCAACAAGTTCTTATGGCACTTGCACAGACTTCTAGTGATGTATGTTGTAGTAAGTTAATATTCATTAATAAGCCCTAAATTTTTTTAGGACTTATTATATCTAAATTATCTCTTTAGTTGAAGTAAAGTATCTAACATTTGATCACTTGTAGTAATAGTTTTTGAGTTAGCTTGATAACCTCTTTGTATTACTATAAGTTGAGTAAGTGAGCGAGAGAGGTCAACATTACTCATTTCAAGTGCACTAGCTTGGATAAAACCACGTCCACCAACAGCTGCTTGACCGATTATAGGGTCACCAGAGTTTGAAGTTTGTCTAAAAGTATTACCACCATCACTCTCTAAACCATTGTTGTTTGTAAATTTTGCCATTGCAACCTGAGCTAAACCAAAACTTCTACCGTTTGTAAAACTTCCTATAACAGTTCCTGTTTCATCTACTCTAATTCCAGCTATATCACCACCAGGATAACCATCTTGGCTAATTCCAGAAGTATTTGATGTTGCATCAAAACTTGTCATACCATCAAATTGTCCAAGACTTCCAAATTTAAGTTCGATATTTTGGTTAGGAGTTGACCCATTGTTAGCTGTATAGGTTAGGTTTGTTGGATTATAAGTTGAAAGTGAACCATCACTATTAAAACTTATAGTTCCAGTTACTATATTTTCAGGATAGCTTCCTAAGTTTATATCACCAGGCTCAGGTACACTTATAAGCATACTCCACTCTGTTCCACCATCACTTGTATATCCAGTTTTTGTAAATTCAAATCTTACTGTATGTTTTGTTCCTAAAGAGTCATATACATCTATACTTGAAGCATGGCTTGCAGCATAAACATTTTGAGTTGTTCTCATACCACTTCCAGAGGTTAATGTACCTTGAAGAGCTGATATAGTAGTGGTAAATTTATCATTTTGACTAACATTATTAGTAGCGTCTGTAAGACCAGTTATAGCTATATACATATCATAATCATCAACAGCAAGATAATTTGTACCAACTATTAAATCTACATTAGCATTAAAATCAACACCAGTTCCTGCTCCTACTATATCTCCTGATGGCATTGTCCAATCATCTGTAAGTGTAAATGCTGGGTTATTGGCACCATCATTTATAACAATATCAGCACCAGTACTATTTACTGCAGCTGGTATTGTAATAGTTTGTCCAGTATTATTTGTCCAATCATTAGCAGCAAAAATTTGGCTATTTTTAAATAAAACATTTTGAGTTAATGTTGTAGGAGTTGTTATTTGTTGAGTGGCTCCCGTTCCATTTATAAAGTCACTATCATCAGCATTAAAAGCATCTCCTGCTGGATTAGTTATTTGAAATTGTCCTTCTTTATTTACTACTATTTCAACACCATCATTTCTATCTCTAGCGCCATCGTGAGTATAGTCTGTATAGAGTCTTGCATCTTTTTGCATAGCCTCTCTTAAATTTTCTGTTGTAGTAAATTTTCTACCAACAGTATCATCATATGAGTGAGTAGTATTTAATGGAGTTGTACTATATTCATATTTATAAGCAGTTATTACATCTAATTTACCATCAGCAGTACCATCACTATTGTCTATTTCAGTTCTTAAACCAGTTGAATCAGATGTAGAAACTTCTAATTTTATATTTTTTGTTTTTTCTTCTGTTCCTGAGTTATTTGTATTTGTTAAATATACTTGATTTCCACTAGTAACTTGTGCTACTACACCAGTTGTTGAAGTTTTTGCATTTATAAGTGATGCAACGTAAGTTGCAACTTCATCATTGTCAGTAGATGTTATACTATCACTTATTTTTTCTCCATTTATTGTTAAATCTATGGTTGTTGTACCACTAGCATCTGCTGTAACATTAAATTCTGTTGTTCTAGATTCAGCATAACTAACCCACATACCTTGACCATCTTGTAGATTAAATGACTCTCCATTTGCATTAAAGAGTACACCCATATCTTGACCTCTTTCATATAGGTTTTTGTCTGTATCAAAGATATCTTGTCCAACATCATTTTCATTATGTACTTCTAGATTACTCATTATTCCATCATCATTTAAATCAACCCAACCATGATTACTGTCAAGTGTAAAAATAGTTGATTTACTTAAAATTGTATCACCTGAGTTTAAGTTTGCTTTTAAAGATATATATCCTGTATCATTTGCTGGAGTTGTAAGTCCTGGAGGAATAGTTATATTTTGTATAGGAGTTGTTGCATCTATCTCTCCTGTTGTGTCATCTCTCATCCAACCTTGAATTATGTAACCATTACTATCAGTAAAGTTTCCATTTGCATCAAATACAAAATCTCCATTTCTTGTATATTTATAAGTTTTTCCACCATCTGGAGACACAACAAAAAAACCATCACCTTGAATTGCAAGGTCAGTGTTTTTGTCTGTTGTTTGAACTGAGCCTTGTTTGAAAATTTTTGTAATAGAACTTACTTGAGTACCAAGTCCTACTTGCATAGGATTTTGACCACCAAGTTCTCCTTGAGGAGCAGTTGCTATTTTAGATGTTTGACTTAACATATTAGAAAAATTTGCTCTACTATATTTAAAACCAATTGTATTTACATTGGCGATATTGTCACCCTCTACATCCATCGCTATTTGGTGTGCTTGTAGTCCAGAAACACCAGACCAAAGTGATCTCATCATAATTAAATCCTTTAAATAATAATAGTATTAATTATTATTTTTTATTTTATATAAAATCAATAAGCAAAAAATATTCCTATTTTTTCATATTGATTGCATTTTGTATCATTTCATTACTTGTAGTTATACTTTTACTACTAGCATCAAATGCTTTTTGCATAATTATTAGTTCAGTTAATGCTGTAGTTAAATCTACATTACTACTTTCAAGATTGTTTGAGTATATTTGAGAGCCTAAAATAGTTTCACCATTTTCATTTATATAAAAGATAGGGTCCCCACTATTTGATGATACACTAAATAGTGTTGAACCTATTCTATTAAGTCCTTGGTCATTTTGAAAATGATAAACAGCTACTTTTGAAATAGGTACACTTCTACCATTGTCAAATTCTGCTACTACATTTCCTCTACTATCCATACTATAGCCTTTTAAATAACCCTCTACATATCCATCATGTGATTCAACTTTCGCTTTATCTAAATCTACATTTGATACAAGACCAGTGAAACTATTTGGTGATCCTAAATCTAGAATTAAAGGAGTGCCTCCATTGGATAAAGTAGGTATTGTTGAATCAAGAATTTCACCAGTTCCACCAAAATTTAGAGTAGCGTCTTGTGAATCTATTATCTCATATACTATATTGGAAGTAGTATCTATTTTATATAGGTTTGAATCATAAGCTTTTACAACAGTTCTTTTATCAACATCAACATTATATATAGTAGGGTCATAAGTCTTACTTGGGTCATACTGTTCTATAACGTAGTCCTCATAAAATGATAGTATTTCTATTTTTCCATCCCAAGTATTTCCTGTAGATTGTTGAGGAACTCTTTTGGTATAAGTCATATCAAGTATATCTTTTTCTCCTGTAGGAGAAATAACAGTAGAAGTAAAATGTTCTACATTAGGAATCTCTTGTAAAGTTTGTAGTTTTGCAGTAATATTCAAACTATTTTGGTCTAAAGTACTTATATCTTCATTTGTTATATTCCATTTTAAATTTTCATCTAAAGTGGAGTTTACATTTATACTATTTCCTAGAGCATCACTTACTATAATTAAAACTACATCACCACTTTTTGGATTTAAAATTTCAGGAGTATTTGAAACAGTACCATCTACAGATAGCGTTTGGTTTGTTGTGTTTGTTGTACTTGTTATATCATTTTGATTTATATCAACTTGTGTTACATCTTCTATAATTTTTGGATCTAAATTTGCAGAAAAAGAGACATTTGAGGTAGGAATAGGAGGGTAATAAAGTATGTCAGGAAGATTTATTTTAGATTGAGTATCTACGCTACCTAATGCAATATCATTAACATCACTTATAGAAAAAGCTTCACCTATATTACTACCATCTTTACCGTAATATAATCCAAACTGTTCTAGCTTATCTTGAGAAAGAGTTGTAGATGTTATATTATTAGCACTTGTTCCTAATAAATAGTTTCCATTACTATCTATTAAATCACCATTACTATCTATTCCAAAATCACCAGCTCTTGTATAGTATGTTTGGTTATTTGTACTTTGTACTCCAAACCATCCTTCTCCTCCTATAGCTAAATCAAAAGTATTGTCAGTTGTTTGAAAAATTCCTTGATTCATATTTGTAGTAGTAGCACTAACTTTACTACCAAGACCAATATCATTAGATGTAGAATCAAAGTAACTATCTGTAAGAGAAGATGCAAATAAGGTTGAAAATTCTGTATTACTCTCTTTATAACCTATAGTATTTACATTTGCTATATTATCAGATAAAACATCTATCCCATATTGGCTAGATTTTATTCCACTTATTCCATTGTAATATGATGAAGTCATAAAAATACCTTAAAAATACTCTACAATATAATCTTGAGGAACATAAGAAGATCCAAGTTTCATATATGCTTTCCCTTCTTCAAACCTAACAGATTCAACAGGGTAAATACCAAATTGTGTTTGTTGAGCTTCACCATTAATATCTGTGTAATCAGCTGTTACATAGTAATAACCAGGGTCTAATTGTTCTCCACTATCACTTATACCATCCCATTGAAAGGCTAATACACCGTTTTCTCCAGATTGTTCATCTAAAGGAACACTTCTTACTGTATTACCTGTGCTATCCATGATATTAAGGGTTCCAGATTGGATTTCATTTTCAAAATAAACTTCAAAGTTAGTTAATTGTCCTTCTTCTAGAGTTACAGCATTTGAACCTAAAGAGGCCATTTTACCTATAGCTGATATTGAGCTAAAATCTTGATTTGCTTGCATTTGTGCTACAAGTTCTTCCATGGCTTTATTTGTATTATCTGCTGATTCTAGTGTTGCTAGTTCTGATGTCTGACTAAGAATTTTATCACTATCCATAGGGTCTGTAGGGTCTTGATATTGTAATTCAGTTAGTAGAAGTTGCATAAAAGAGTCTTTATCTAAAACACTATCAGGATTTTCTACAGTATTTCCTCCGTAAGTTGGTGTATATGTTGCATTGCTTATTGCTTCAAAATCTGTTGCCATAGTTTATCCTTATTATATATATGTAGGAACAATAAGCTTTATGCTTGTTGTTTCATCTTCAAAATTTTCATCTTCAAATTCATCTAAAAAACTTTTTGAAGATTTACCTTGTTGTTGTTCTTTACTCTCTCTTTGGTCTGAAAAGTTCATCTCTAAATTTGTAAATCCCATATTCACAAGAGAGTTTTTAAACTCTGCTTGATTTTGAGTGAATAGTGACATGGTATTTGCATTTGATGAAATATTTACATGTAGATTATTTCCACGATTTACTATTGTAACATCAACCTCACCCAATCCTTTAGGATTGAGTGCAAGTTGAACTCTCATAAAAGGTGGTTTATAGTTTTCTAGTTTCTCTTTAAAATCAGCAGCAAAGTTATTAAAAGTATCTTTTGCTGGACTTAATTGCTTTGATGCAATAGTATCTGTTTTTATTTGTGGTTTTATTTCTACTCTATTTGAAGTTGGTTCAGTTTTTACTTCTATATTTTCTTTTGTTTTATTATCTATTTTACTATTCTCTTGTATTTGTGTTGTGGTAGTTGTGGTAGAATCTTTCTTTTCAATTTTAATATTTTGAAGGATATTTTCTACCATACTTTTTTTAGAGTTGTTTGATTCTATTTTTATTTCATTTGTTCTAGTAGAATTTGGTTTTTTTATCTCTTCTTCAGATTTTAAATGCTGATTTTCTTTAGTTTGAACTTTTATTTCTTTTTTCTCTTCTTTTATACCTATTTCAGGGGTGTCTTTTTTTAGTACCTTTTTAATACTCTCCTCTTTTGGGCCAATTTTAGGAGCTTCTTCTTGAACTATATTTATAGTTTTTTTAACCTCTTCAGTAGTTTTTATAGTTGTATTCCCTTTTTTCTCTTGAGTTCTTTTTTCTCTAACTATTTGTTGAGTAGACTCTTTTTCTTCTTTTTTTGGTGTATAGAGTATTTTTTCTAAAAGGGTAGGTTCTTTTTGTGTTTTTGTATTTGCTTCTGTTTTAGGTTTTTTAATATTGTTTATAGATAAAACAGTTGGTTTTATGTCTAGCTCTTTTTTAGGTTCATTTAGAACTTTTGTTGTTGTTTTGTCTTTGTTATCGGAGAAAAAGTCTTTTTTTGCTAATTCTGGAAACTCTTTTTGTAAATTATTAAAATCTAAATTTTTTACTGATATTTTTTCTAAACCTAAGTCATATTTTTTTGATAGGTTTAGAAGGTCTGTTATATTGTTAACACTTTTTAACTCTTTTTGAGCAGTATCATTATTTATTAGTTTTTCAAATTTATTTGAAAGTGATGGAAAAGATGATATTTTTGCTTCAGGATTTTTTAGAATAGATACGATTTTTAAAAGATCATCTAATAAATGTTCATCGATGGATTTTTTGTTACCTTTAGTCTCTAAATCTGTACTTATATTTTCCTGAAAATCTGTAAATTCTAAATCTAGCTTTCCTTTATCTTTTACAGCTATAGATCCTTTTATTTGCGCAAACATGATAGATAAAAAGTCTTTTGATGAGGTTTTATCATTATTACCGGTAATCTCTTGAGTACCTTTTGCAGCTGGCTTAGCTTTTGCAACATTAACACCAGTTGAAATACTGAACATCTCTTTCATAATTTGCCTTTAGAAATTTATCTATATAATACAAGCAAAATATGTTCCAATTACTTAGGTATAGCTATTTTAAGAAAATTTAGATATAATATCTGCCTTAAATAAATAGAAACCTAAACAATGATTTTCTTTTGCTATTTCTCACTAAGGGAGAAGTTTTGGTGAGAGAAATTTAACTTGGGCTTCGCTCAAGTTAAAGGAGAAATAAAAATGAATAAGACGGATTTTAGAAATATTGCAGTTATTGCACACGTTGACCACGGCAAAACAACATTGGTTGATGAATTGTTAAAACAATCAGGCACATTTGATGCACATACTCAAACCGAAGAGCGTATGATGGATAGTAATGATTTAGAAAAAGAGAGAGGAATTACAATTCTTTCTAAAAATACAGCAATTCACTATAAAGATACAAAAATTAATATTATTGACACTCCAGGTCACGCGGATTTTGGTGGTGAAGTTGAGCGTGTACTTAAAATGGTAGATGGTGTTTTACTTCTTGTGGATGCTTATGAAGGTGTTATGCCTCAAACTAAATTTGTTGTTAAAAAAGCATTATCTTTAGGACTTCGTCCTATCATAGTTATAAATAAAATTGATAAAGATTCATCTGACCCTGAACGTGTTATAGATGAGCTTTTTGACCTTTTTATTGCTCTTGATGCAAATGAAGAGCAACTAGAATTTCCAGTAGTTTATGCAGCAGCTCGTGATGGTTATGCAAAGTATGAGATGAGTGATGCAAATGAAAATTTAATTCCACTTTTTGATACAATTTTAAAGCATGTTCCAAGTCCAACAGGCGATAAAGATAATTCGCTTCAACTTCAAGTTTTTACACTTGATTATGATAACTATGTTGGAAAGATTGGAATTGCTAGAATTTTTAATGGAACAGTTCAAAAAAATCAAAATGTTATGCTTGCAAAAGCTGATGGTGAGCAAGTAAAAGGACGTATTTCAAAACTTATCGGATTTGAAGGACTTGAAAGAGTTGATATTGATGAAGCACAAAGTGGAGATATTGTAGCTATTGCTGGATTTGAAACACTTGATGTTGGAGATAGTATAGTTGATCCAAATAATCCAATGCCTCTT
>Ga0256837_1001419_pt1 | contig 16553 bp, 15 predicted proteins | sample 4562384metaG_FD_185976 | JGI IMG/M metagenome (GOLD analysis project Ga0256837, IMG submission 185976) | Hydrothermal vent microbial communities from Guaymas Basin, Mexico - 4561-384 | ecosystem: Environmental > Aquatic > Marine > Hydrothermal vents | place: Mexico: Guaymas Basin | collected...
CGATATGATGGCTTGGGGTGCACATAAGACCATTATTGAAAATGGTCTCAGTATCCCAGAGGATATATCTTTGATAGGTTATGGTAATATAACGATGGAAGATCAATTATATATACCATTGACTACTGTAAAACAAAATAGTTATAAAATTGGCGAGTTAGCCTGTAAGTCTTTGATGGATAAAATATCCGATTCGACAGGTAAAGATAAAATATATAAAAAAGCATTGGTTTCTACTGAATTAATTATTCGTGAAACTACTGCTTTATTGTCATAATTTTTGATTAATTAAATATTTAGTTGTTTGTACGTTACCTTTGAAAGGGGCTTACCAACCCCTATGGACAGAACTGGAATGAGTAAATATTTAGCTAGTGAAATGTGTCAAACTATGAATACCCACTGGGGTATTGGTAAAGATGATTTTTGTTATTTATCACCTAAAGAAGTAATAGAAGATTTAATGAATTGTCGTAAGGTTGGTTTTAACCTGTTGTTGAACATAGGTTTGACTGCCAGTGGTAAAATCCCAACTTACGAATATGCAGTTTTACAAAGGGTTGGCGATTGGGTAGATATGTATGCAGATGTAATTTATTATGCTAAGCCTTCTAAGGTCAGAGGGGGTAAAAAAGATTTTGTTTTAGCTTTAAATGATAAATTGTATCTGTGTATATTTGGTTTGCCTGCCGATGGTGATCACAATGTAGTGTTGGCAGGTGGAGACACTATTTTTAGGTCTTTTTCTAACATTGATAAAACACCAAAAAATATTAAATGGATTGATAATAATGAGCAACTTGAATTTACAATTAATGCTAAGGATAATTTTTTGACCGTTAAAACTACAGCGTTTCCCTACGGTACAAATTACGTTGTCAGAATAGCCGAAGTAGATTTTTAGTTGTTAAATAAATTTAAAAAGTCCTGAGGACTGAGTTCCTCGGGACGACAATTCATACCTTTTATCTTTTTGCGTCTATGCAAAAATGGTTTGGCTACAAACTCTTCAAAATCAGGATTAAATCCTGTAAATTCAATTTTTTTGATTAATTGTAAGACTGCTGAGCCAATCTTTGGTGGGGGATAAAAACAACTACCAGGTACTCGATTAATAATTTTACAATCATAGCCCAACTGCCCAAAAATACTTAGAGGCCCGTATTCTTTATTATGCGGTTTAGCTAAAAGGCGATCGGCAAATTCTTCCTGAATTAAAACAGAAATTGCATCTGGTGGAGTTGCATAAAAAAATAATCTGATTAAAAATGATGACGATATTTTATATGGCATATTGGCACATACTTTAAAGCTTAAGCCTTGATTGATGTAAGAATCTATTACAGACATAATTTCATCACTTAATTTATGCTTTGAAGCCATAATATCCTGATGATAAATATTTATATTTGTTTTATCTTTAAATCGGTTACGACAAAAATCAAATAAATGTTCGTCTATTTCTACGGCAATAACGTGGGCAGATTTTTGTATTAGATGATTTGTTAGCACACCAAAGCCGGGGCCTATTTCTAATGTTATAGATTGTTTATCTAAATTAGCACCATTGGCAATACCTGGCAAAATATTATGATCAATTAAAAAGTTTTGACCAAAGGCTTTTTTTGCCCGTAAACCAGTGCGTTCGAAATAAGCTTTAATATCTTTTTGTTTATCTAATGTGTTCACTAAAGTTTCAGATACAATCTGCCCTTTTTATTTTATGAGTTTTTTCTTTGAATAATTTTTTCTACTAAATGTGTGCGATTCATTCTAGCGATATTGCTAACATTAATATCTTTAGGACAAGTAGCTTCGCACTCGTAAGTGTTGGTGCAGTTTCCAAATCCTTCTGCATCCATTTGGTTGACCATATTGATTACTCTATCACAATCTAATTTGCCTTGCGGTAGCAAACCTAAATGAGAAACTTTCGCGCCAACATATAACATGGCAGATGCGTTTGGACAAGCCGCCACACAGGCACCGCAACCAATGCATGCAGCTGCGTCCATAGCTTTGTCGCTATCTGCCTTTGGTACAGCAATAGTGTGTGCCTCAGGAGCTTGGCCAGTTTTTACGCCAGTGTATCCGCCAGCTTGGGAAATCCTATCCAAGGCAGAGCGATCGACAACTAAATCTTTTATTACAGGAAATGCTTTTGCTCGCCATGGTTCGATAATAAGCGTATCTCCATCATTAAATTTACGCATATGTAATTGGCATAAGGTAGTTGATTTTTGTGGGCCATGAGGAGAACCATTAACAACAACACCGCAAGTACCGCATATTCCTTCGCGACAATCATTGTCAAATGCAATAGGGTCGCCATCATCGAGGGCGATTTCTTCATTGATAACATCTAGCATTTCTAAAAAAGACATTTCCACGTCAATATTAGTTGCATTATATGTCTCTAATTTTCCTGGAGTATCAGCACCTGCTTGACGCCAAACTTTTAAGGTTAAATTGATTGTTTTGCTCATTATTTATAACTCCTTTGGCTTGGTAAGCATTCTTCAAAGGTTAATTTTTCTTTGTGTAATGTAGGTTTGTTGTCTACGCCGTTAAATTCCCATGCGGCCACATGAGAAAAATTTTCATCGTCGCGTTTTGCTTCGCCTTCGTCAGTTTGACTTTCTTCACGAAAATGCCCACCGCAACTTTCACTGCGAGTTAAAGCGTCTAGGCACATGGTTTCGCCAAATTCAAGAAAATCTGCCACACGTCCAGCGCGTTCTAAACTTTGATTAAAGCTTGCTCCAGAACCTGGCACTTTGACATTGTTCCAAAATTCTTCACGAATTTCAGGGATTTTTTTCAACGCTTCTGTTAGACCTTTTTCGGTGCGACTCATACCGCAGTGATTCCAAAGAACTTTGCCAAGCTCTTTATGTATATCATCAACTGTTCGTTTGCCATTAATTGACAATAATTTTTCTGTGCGTTGTTTTACTTCAGCTTCAGCCTTTTTAAATTCTGAATGTTGAGTATCAACTTTATCTAGTTTTGCAGATGCTAAGTAGTTGCCAATGGTGTAAGGTATTACAAAATATCCATCAGCCAAGCCTTGCATTAATGCTGAAGCACCTAAACGATTGGCTCCATGATCAGAAAAGTTTGCTTCTCCAATAACGTGTAAGCCGGGCAAATTACTCATTAAATTGTAATCAACCCATAAACCTCCCATAGTATAGTGTATAGCAGGGAAAATCTGCATTGGGTTTTGATATGGGTTTGTATCTGTAATTCTTTGATACATATCAAATAGATTGCCGTATTTTGCTCTGATAGAGTCTTCGCCAAGACGTTTGATGGCATCTTCAAAATCTAAATAAACGGCTAAACCGCCATTGACACCACGCTTTTCATCACATACATACTTTGCGTTACGACTGGCTACGTCTCGTGGTACAAGATTACCAAAAGAGGGGTATCGTCTTTCTAAATAATAATCTCTTTCATTTTCGGGTATCTGTGAAGGTGGACGTGTATCACCTACTTTTTTTGGTACCCAAACACGGCCATCATTGCGTAAAGATTCTGACATTAGAGTAAGCTTTGATTGGTATTCTCCATGTACTGGAATACAAGTAGGATGGATTTGAGTGTAACAAGGGTTGGCAAAAAATGCACCTTTTTTATGGGCACGCCATGCAGCTGTAACATTGCAATTCATAGCATTTGTAGATAAGAAAAATGCATTTCCATATCCACCAGTGGCTAAAATAACCGCATCTGCAGAATGGCTTTCAACCTTACCAGTAATCAAATTGCGTACAACAATACCTCTGGCTTGACCGTCAATCACCACTAATTCAAGCATTTCTGTGCGCGGAAACATCTTGACGCCACCTTTTGCAATTTCTTTATTTAGTGAGTTATATGCGCCGATTAGTAATTGTTGGCCAGTTTGCCCACGAGCAAAAAAAGTTCTACTAACTTGAGCTCCTCCAAAGGAACGATTATCCAAGTAGCCACTGTAATCTCTTGCAAATGGGACTCCCTGGGCGACACATTGGTCTATAATAGAATTTGATACTTCGGCAAGTCTGTGTACATTGGCTTCTCGTGAACGATAATCGCCACCTTTAACCGTATCGTAAAATAGTCTATGTACAGAATCGCCATCATTGGGATAGTTTTTGGCAGCATTTATACCGCCTTGAGCTGCTATTGAGTGGGCGCGCCTAGGTGAATCTTGAAAGCAAAAACAATTTACATTGTAGCCTAATTCAGATAATGAGGCAGAGGCCGATGCGCCTGCTAATCCAGAACCAACCACAATTATTTTATATTTGCGTTTATTGGCAGGGTTTACCAACTTCATATCAAAGCGGTGTTTGGTCCATTTTTGAGCCATTGGCCCCGATGGGATTTTAGAATCTAAAGACATTAGTTTCCTCCGCTAATAGCATTTATTGGATTAAAAATAAGTATGTAAAGAGCTATCGAAGAAAATGCAACAGCTACAATTAAGCCTATTAATTTAGATAGTTTTTCAACTATTGGGGTATATTTTTTATGTGAAAATCCAAAAGTTTGTAATGCAGAAGCAAACCCGTGGCTAATATGAAAACCAATTACACACATGGCGATTACATAAAAAAGTGTATTTAAAATACTAAATTTAAAGGATGCGTATACTATCCCATACAAACCAAAATCTTTTGTTTCTACAGTTCCATTAGGTAATTTAATAGTTAATAATCCCGGTTGATGATTAATGCCAAATGCGTAAGTGTAATTAAACAAATGCCAAATCAAATATAGTAAAATAAATAATCCAGTGTATGGCATAGTTTTAGATGCAAGGCTTTGTTCTGAATTTTGATTTGTGGCAATATATTTAATTGGGCGCGCAGCTTGGTTTTCAAACCAGACATTTAAAGCTGTTATTATATGTGTAATAAACAGTAAGCCCAAGGCACCTTCTATTAATAGTAATCCGGGACGCAAATTGGCTAAATGTTGGGCATAACCGTTAAAGCTATCTGCTCCACCAAATAAAAAGAGGTTTCCACCAAGATGCCCACCAAGAAATCCAACCAGTAGCAAGCCAGTTAATCCCAGTAACTGTTTTTTACAAATAGATTGCATAAATACCTCGCAAAAAGTAATAAATTAATATTTAGAATAACAACAATTTTATGATTGTGAAATCAATTTTTAGTTAAACCCATTTTCGGTAAATGTAAAAGGCTTCGGCGTATTGACAATTTGCAGCACAGCCACGATATTGTGCCCATGCTTTAATTTTTGTTGTTGAGCGAGGATGCGGTGCGGGGCGTAATTCTGTTTGGTAAGACTCAATGGCCTTTAGTTTTATATTCAAAATATCTTCGTTTATATTGTAAAACAAGTTTGGTTCAAATCCAGAACCCCATTCCGTAGATGATGGCGTTTCATAAAATATTATTTCATGTACACCAGAGCCAGGACGACAAGCAACCAATGTCGATGCAGAGCATAATTGATGATCTAAATTAATATCGCCAGAATGATGGGTAAATACAATAGTTGGTTTTATATTTTGTATGTGCTCTTCAATGACTTTATTAATTTGAATATGCTTAAGGCTGTCCAATTGCATATCTGGTAACTGTGCATTGTAAAAAGATTGATAGCCAATAATATTACTTGCTTTAATTGACTCTTGTTTTTTTTGTTGAGCAATTTCCTGATTATTAGGATATTGACTAGAACAGCCCTCAGTTAATATTAAGGCATGGGCTTTGTATCCGTCTTGCACTAACTTGTTAATTGTTGCTCCGCAACCGTATATTTCATCGTCTGGATGAGCGCCTATAACTAAAATGTTTTTCATATTTAATAAAAAGGAATTAAAAATTTAAATATTGGCTGAAAATATAACGAGGTAACAATACTGGCGATTGCTATTGATGGTCCATAAGGTAAATATGCATTGCCAGTTTTGATTTTATGTATGATACCCCATACCGAACCAATAATAGGGGCAATAAAAAATACAACAATTATGCCTACAGGGCCTATGAAAGCACCAATCAACGCTTGCAGTTTTAAATCGCCACCACCCATGACTTCTTTGCCTGATATTAGTTTGCCGATAAATGCAATAATCCATAATGACCCATACCCAATAACTAAACCTAGAAAGCTTAAAAATAATGCGTGTAGCCTTGAATTGGCGGCAAAATGGATTTGTGGAAAAGCAAATGATAATATTAATGCAATTAATATCCATGGATATGTAATGCTATTTGGAATAATACCTTTTTCCAAATCAATAAGTGAGCAACTGATTAATATGGATAATAATATTAGATGGACAATTAAACCTGTAAAATTTGCACTAAATATAGATTTTGGTAAATCTGGGTATTGTAAAAAACTTAAACCGTATAGCACAAACATTACAGCGGTAAATGCTTCTATACATATATACCTAGCAGAAATAGGGGCTTTACATTTGCGACATTTGCCACTTAAAATTATCCAAGATAATAATGGAATATTATCATAAAACTTAATTTGATATGAACAAAAAGGACAGGCAGAAGGGGGGCTGACAATGGAAAGTTTTAACGGTATACGGTGTATACAAACGTTTAAAAAAGAGCCTATACAAGCTCCAAAACTCCCCAAGAACAGCAAAAATATAAGCTGAGGAGTATTTAACATAAGATTTCCATTATTAAAAATGGTTGTCCCACCTGGACTCGAACCAGGAACCGACGGTACCAAAAACCGTTGCGCTACCAATTGCGCCACAGGACAACGATGAAAAAGATTTTATAAATACCGCTAATTTAGTCAAGGTTTTTTCTTTATTTTTTATAAAAAAATAAAAGTATATTTAAATATTAATTTTTTAAAAAGAATGTATGTTTATTTTTAATTTTAAATTTTGGACAAACAATAATGAAAATAAAAAATAATCTGCAAAAAAACATACAATTTAATATTATTTTAATTGTGTTAATTGTGTTTTGCTTTATTGGTGCTTTTGTAGTTTACAGTTCCAATAGTATTATTAATCAAATTAAAAGTTCTACGGCATTGATTTTGAAAAAACAAATTGCTAACAAAGAAGCGCAAAATTTAAACAATATAGAAATTATCAGACAAAACTTATACAAAGATATGTATGCAAAGGCTAAATTAATTTTTGATATTAATAAATCTGCTTATGTACAAGCATTAAATGATAATTCTATTTCTACAATAAATAGGCTAACTTCGAATATATTTAAAATTGATAATGATATAATTCACGCTGCTATCTTTGTCAAAAAACAAAAAGAAATTACATGTCTAGCTTATTTTAGCAATCGTTTTAAAAAAGGGTTTAATGTCGTAGGTCATTATAAGAGCGGTAATGACAAGCTTGTATTTGGCAAACAAGAAATTGACGGTAATAATTTGGAACATATTTTTCGCAATCAGAATGAAATGATATTGGATTTTCATAATGATTTTGATGATCAACAAACAATTGAAATCATGGACTTTTCTATGCCTATTTGTATAGATAATTGCCTATTGTCAGAAGAAGATTTGCATAAGTGCAAACCTGTAGGATATTTAAGACTTTGGCTGAGCCTAGAAAATATAACAAATCATATTAACATTTTAAAACTTGATTTAAATAATGATTTAAATGAAAGAATTGCTTTAAATAAAAAAATGACAAATAGTTATATTTCAAAAATTTCCGTTTCTTTAAAACGTATATTTTTATTTTTAATATTACTGGTATTAGTACTTGTGGCTAGTATCTATATCTATTTAAAAATACAGCTAAATGAATTAATCAATCAAAATAATACTATGCATAATGAAATTAAATTATATAAAACAAAATTAATGGATGCTGCTCATCAGGCAGGCATAGCAGAAATGGCAACTGGAGTATTGCATAATATAGGCAATATTTTAACAGGTGTTGTTATCTCAACTAATAATTTGCGAACGGAATACTTTGGCAGTGCAATTGCACAATTAACTCGTGTTGAGGAGATTTTGGTTTCAAATAAAGACAATATGACTGAATTTTTATTAAATGATGAAAAAGGTAAAAAAATACCTAAATTTTTTGTGTTATTAAGTCAACAATTAAATAGTGAATATGAGCATTGTCAACAAACATTGCTTAAAATGAAACAGGGATTAAATATTGTTAATGAAACAATTCAAATGCAACAAAGTCACGCTAGTATTGGCTTTTATGAACAAAATATTGATTTAGAGGAGGAGCTAGAAAGTATTTTATCATTATATATAAATAGTATTGAAAGAGGTGGTATAGAAATAGTGCGTCAATATCAATCTGTAAGATCTGTTAAAGCACAACGAGCTAAAATTGGCAATGTTATTTCTAATTTAATAAAAAATGCAAGAGATGCCACTTTTAACAGTGAAGGTGAATTGCAAATAACTTTAAGCATTGGTTTAAATGTTAATTCTCAACCATTTTTAAGTGTTGCGGATACAGGCTGTGGTTTTGATGAGGAAGTTGGCAATAAAATATTTGATTATGGTTTTACAACAAAGGATAAAGGCAATGGTTTTGGTTTACATCACAGTGCCAATGCCATGCGTGAAATAGGTGGAGAATTAACAGCGTTTAGTGCTGGGCTAAATCAGGGAGCAATTTTTACAATGACATTTGACATTAATAGCCCAGCATAATTTTTAATGCGTATCGTGTTTGGATTATTATCTAGTTAATCGTTTGAATGCACCGCGGCGCTTTTGCGGATTGTTTTTTAGTTCCGCTTGGCGTTTTTCTTCGTAAGCTTGAAAATTACCTTCAAACCAGCGCACTTTGGCGTTGCCTTCAAATACAATCATATGTGTACATACACGATCTAAAAAGAAACGATCGTGTGATATTAGCATAATTGAACCTTGATATTGTAGGATTGCATTTTCTAGTGTTTGCAATGTACCTACATCTAAATCATTGGTTGGTTCGTCCAAGAGTAAAAAATTGCCACTTTGGCGCAATAATTTGGCTAGATGCACACGGTTACGTTCGCCTCCTGATAGATTTCCAACTAATTTTTGTTGTCCTTTACCTGTAAATGCAAAACGGCTCACATAAGCTCTTGATGGAATCATTACTTTGCCAAGGCTAATTTCATCGGCACCACCGGTTATTTCTTCAAAAATAGTTTTGTTGTCATCAAGATGATCTCGTTGTTGATCTACATAGCTCATAGCTACAGTTGGACCAATTTCTATGGTGCCAGAATCAGGTGTTTCAGAACCATTAATCATTTTAAACATAGTTGATTTACCTACACCATTTGGTCCTAAAATACCAACGACAGCACCGCGAGGAATATCAAAATTTAAACTTTCAATTAAATTGGTATCATTAAACCCTTTATTGACGTTGGTAAATTTTAATACTTTTTCGCCAAGCGTAGGTCCTGGAGCAATCATTATTTCGCTGGCATTCATTCTGCCTTCAGAGCCTTTGCGTATCATTTCTTCAAAGTTTGATATGCGCGCACGGGATTGACTTTGACGATCTTCATTGTTCATTTTTAGCCATTTAATTTCATTGTTAAGCATTTTGCGACGACTTGAGGCTGTTTTTTCTTTTTCGGCCATTATTTGTATTTTTCGCGCTAACCATTGGCTATAATTACCTTCAAATGGAATCCCTTTAGTTTGTTCTAATTCCAAAATCCATTTTGTAATATTATCTAAAAAATATCTATCATGGGTAACTACAATAACAGTGCCTTCGTATTCTCTTAAAAACTGTTCCATCCAGTCTATTGTTTCTCCATCTAAATGATTGGTAGGTTCGTCAAGTAGTAAAATATCTGGTTTTTCTAAAAAGGCTTTACATAGTGCAACACGGCGGGCTTCCCCCCCTGATAAAGTAGTTATATCCGCATCATCTGGTGGCAATACCATTGCATCGGCTGCTATTTCTAATTGACGATCTAGCTCCCAGCCATCGACAGCGTCTATTTTTTCTTGCAATTCACCCATTTCCTCCATTAATTTATTCATGGCTTCATCGCTTATGTCTTTACACATATCAATGCTAATTTGGTTGTAGCGTTCAACCCATGTAGTAACTTCTTTAAATGCGTCTAATAAATTTTCTTTTATCGATTTTGATATATCTAATTTTGGCTCTTGTGGTACATAGCCAACTTTAATGCCTTTGCAAGGTTCTGCCTTGCCGTTTATATCTTTGTCTACTCCAGCCATAATGCGTAGTAGGGTTGATTTTCCTGCGCCATTATCACCTACGATACCTATTTTTGCTCCGTGATAAAAACTTAAATTGATGTTGTCTAAAATAACCGTATCGCCATAGCTTTTGGTCATATTTTCCATTTCAAATACAAATTTTGTAGGTGCTTGTGCCATTTGATTTCCCATTTTTGAAAAATTATAAAAATGTATTTTATAAAATTAAAATTTAAAAGAAAAGCCTATCGCCAATAAATTAATAATTGTATTATCGACACAATAGTTTTATATATCTTTTAATGGTGGGTAGACGATGAAAATATTATTAGCATTTGATAGCTTTAAAGAATCTATGAGTTCTTTAGAGGCCGCTAAGGCTTTTGAAAAAGGTTTTGCAAAAGTTGGCAACAATCATAAATTTGAAACAATGCTTATCAGTGATGGTGGCGAGGGTTTTATGGATTCTTTAATTTATCAAAGAGGTAAGCGTGTAACGCGTCAGATTACGGGCCCTTTAGGCGAAAAAATCCGTGCTCCTTTTGGTATTATAGAGGGCAAACAAACCATTGCCGTCGTTGAGATGGCACACGCATCTGGCTTGGAAATGGTGCCTCTTAAAAAAAGAAATCCTATGAAAACCAGCAGTTATGGCACAGGTGAGTTAATTAATTCCGCATTAAAATTGGGTGCACAAGAAATTATTGTCGGTATTGGTGGTTCGGCAACAGTCGATGGCGGTCTGGGAATGGCAAGTGCATTGGGGGTATCTTTTTATGATAAAAAAGGCAAAAAAATAAGTGGTGTATTAACTGGTAAGCATTTGTCTATTATTGACAAAATAGATTTAGATAATCTAAATCCGTTGTTAACAAACTGTAAAATAACCGTAGCTTGTGATGTTACAAATCCTCTATGTGGCAAGCGTGGCGCAGCTTATGTCTTTGGCCCGCAAAAAGGTGCTACATCAAGTATGGTTAAAAAATTAGATGAAGGTTTATCAAACTTAGCAAAAGTTATAAAACGTGATTTAGATGTGGATATTAAAACTGTACCGGGCAGTGGGGCTGCTGGTGGGATAGGTGCTATGCTTATGGCGTTGGCAAAGGCACAATTAAAAAGTGGTATTGATATAGTTTTAGATTCTTTAAATTTTGAAGCTAAATCCAAAAAAGCTGATTTGATTGTAACTGGTGAGGGAAGGGTGGATTTTCAAAGTTTAGATGGTAAAACTATTTCAGGCATTGCTTCTAGAGCTAACGGAACTGCTGTATTGGCTATTGGTGGTGCCGTTGAAGACGAGCATTTAGATGCTTTGTACAGAGCAGGTATCACAGCTACCATGCCATTGGTAACTTGCCCTATTGATTTGGAAACTGCAATTAAAAACGGTAAAAAAGCAATGCTCCAAACAGGTGAGCGTGTTGCTAGAATGATGATGTTGGCTAAATAATATAAAAAGCCACCTATCGATTAGTGATAGGTGGCTTTTGAATAATAATTAATGCTTAAAGGCGCGTTGTCCAGTTAAGACCATTGTGACTTTAGGATTGGCTTCATTACAAGCTATAATACTTTCAAAATCCCGCAAGCTACCGCCAGGATTTACTATAGATGTAACACCTTGAGCAATACCAACGTCAACGCCATCTCTAAACGGAAAGAACGCATCAGAAATCATAGAAGCACCTTTGATGCCTCCTTTAGCTTCTTCCGTTGCATTGTTTAAAGCTTCAATGACAGAAGCGTCTTTTTTACCTTCGTTAACTTCTAATTGTAAGTTTGCAAATGGCATAGCATGTTCACGAAAACAAATTAAATCACGGTATTTGGTATATGCTTTTTGAATAGCAATTTCTGCTACGCCTACACGATCTTGTTCTCCAGTACCTATACCTACTGTAACGCCATTTTTAACATATATTACAGAATTGGATGTAATTCCTTGTTCTACTCTCCAACCAAAAAGCATATCGGCATATTCTGCATCAGTGGGTTGACGTTCTATTTCGTAGGTTTCACCACGGTAAGTTGTTTTTGCAGGTAAAAAGTCAGCGGCCGTTTTAATGCGATTGATTGGTGATTGCTGTACGATAATAGAGCCATCGATTAATGATTTAAAATCGACAAATCGTTTAGATGTAAAATTAGCTAGGTTTTCGATGGCACCTATTTCAACAATGCGTAAATTTTTTCGTTTGCTTAAAATTTCAATAGCACCTTTTTCATAGCTAGGAGCTAAGACTACTTCTAGGTACATATCGCTCATGGCTTCAGCAGTTGCTAAATCTACAGGGCGATTGACAGCAGCACAACCTCCAAATGCTGCTATGCGGTCGGCTTCATAGGCTTTGATAAAGGCTTCGCTTATTGTTGCTCCAACAGCTGCTCCTGATGGATTGTTATGTTTTAAAATTGTACAGGCTGGTTGATCCATTAAGTATTTTAATATATTTAACGCATTGTCCATATCTGTAAGATTGGTTTTGCCAGGATGTTTGCCAAATTGCAACATATTAGCTTCGGTTATGCCACCTACTAAAGCATCCTTGGGGCCGACAAAGCTACATTGACCCAATGTTAAATTGCCGTTTATCAACTCATATAGAGCTGCTTCTTGCCCAGGGTTTTCGCCATAGCGTAAGCCTTTTTCTACGATGATATCATCTTCGGCTATTTTCCATGTGCGTTTGCGATAAGTTAGGGTAGTCTCTCCCCAGCTCATGCTCAAAGACGAAGGGAAATTATCGTCCATTATGGTTTTGTAACTTTTTTTTAAATCTGACATTTGATTCTCGCAAGAAGTGTTAAAATTAAATTTTAAAATCTTTTTCAAGGATTTCTTCTAAATCCCAAAAATTATGTATAGTGTAATCAGGTTCGCTTAAACCTTTAATGTTTAGATACTTACCGCTTCTTTGATTTAAAACGGTTATCATGCCTATTTGATTTGGAGGGTCTATATCTCTAGTGGCAGAATCACCAATAATCATCGCACGTTTTGGGTTGACGCCAGCTTTGTGGCAGGCGCGTTGATAAAGTTGTGGTTCTTCTTTTTGTAAGCCTTCTTCCTCTGTAAAAAAAATGGCTTGAGGATCTAAAAATTGACTTATTTCTAAGCGGATTATTTTTTCTGATTGTTTTAAAGTCAATCCTGAGCTAATTATGCCGATACGCGCGCCTTGTTGATATAAATTTTGAATAATATGAAAAGCATCTTCATAAATAATCAAGTGTCTATGTTTGGCACGATGATAAGCTACAATGGCGGCTGATATAATTAGCGTTTCACGGTGGGTAATAGTTTCTCGCGGTAGGCGTTTTATTAAATCGTCAAAGTGGTGTTCGTAATTGCTAGGGGTGTTTTCGATAACTTTATTTAACTCATTGTTTAATTCATCAAGGCTCATATTTATGCCGGTTTGAATCATTGCTTGCAAGGCAGCTTTGCGAGCCATAGTTGTAAAGTTAGTTGTGCTGTATAAGGTGTCATCAATATCAAAAAATAAAATATCTAATGGTTTTTTACTCATAATTTTCTAATTCTCTTTCGATACGATAACGTACTTCTTGCCATGGAAAGCAATCTCCTGGGCATACAGAATAGCCTAAGTCTCTATGTCTAACAACATTTTCTAACTTTAGATTATATGTCTTAATTAATTTGACTACAAGATTAACTAGAGCATCTAGTTGTTTAGCACTAGGTTCTGTTTGGGTAAAATTGCCTACTAAACATATCCCAATAGCAATTTTGTTTAATTCATCGCTTTTGACATGACCTCCTGGTAATTGTTTTATCCAACGGTTGCCAACTTCTATTTGTCCGTCTTTAGTAAGAGTGCCGTTGCCAATTACAAAATGATATGCAAGTCCATTTTCCATACCGCGTTTACGGTGATGGATATCAAATCGTGCGGCAGAACCTTGTTTGGTTGCTGAATGATGGATGCATATATATTTCCAATTTCTGATAGGCGCTTTTGTTCTTAGTATCGGTGGAATTTGGTTTGATGATATTATAGGTTGGTTATCTGCTTTAAGCGTTAACAGCCATGCTAAGCATATACAAATAGCTACAGAAATAATTTGCGCACCTTGTTTAATGCGGGTTTGTATCATAGGTGTCCAGGTGTGCGTGGGTATGGTATTACATCGCGAATATTACTCATACCGCTTACAAATTGTACCAATCTTTCAAATCCTAAGCCAAAACCCGCATGGGTTGCAGAACCGTGACGACGCAAATCTAAATACCATTGATAGGCATGTAAGTCTATACCAGATTGTTCCATACGTTTTGTAATAATATCCACACGAGTTTCTCGTTCGGAACCGCCAATGATTTCGCCTATGCCTGGCACTAATACGTCCATACCTCTTACTGTTTTACCATCGTCATTACAGTACATATAAAAGGGCTTAATGGTAGCTGGGTAGTTGGTTAAAATCACGGGTGCGTTAAAATATTCTTCACAGAGATAGCGTTCATGTTCGCTTTTTAAATCGCATCCCCAATTTAATGGATATTCAAATTTTTTATTTGATTTTGTTAAAATGTCAATGGCATCAGTGTAACTAAGGCGGATAAAATCAGACTGGCAGATATTTTCTAGTTTATTAATAATGCCTTTTTCAATACGCATATCAAAAAAATTCATATCATCTTGACAGTGTGTCAAAGCAGATTTAATAATTGATTTTAAAAAATCTTCTGCCAATTGCATATTATCGTCAATATTGTTAAAAGCTACTTCTGGTTCAACCATCCAAAATTCTGATAAGTGTCGAGATGTGTGCGAGTTTTCGGCGCGAAAAGTAGGCCCAAAAGTATATACTTTGCCCAATGACAATGCGAAGGCTTCGGCTTCTAGTTGACCACTAACAGTTAATTGAGCTGGTTGTTTAAAAAAATCGTTTTTATCGTTTGTAGTTACTCCAAACATTTCACCAGCGCCTTCACAATCGCTGGCAGTAATAATGGGGGTATTTAAATAACAAAAATCACGTTGGTTAAAAAAATTATGGATAGCATGGGATAGGTGTGAGCGCAAACGCATAACAGCACCTATTGTATTTGTACGAGGACGCAAATGGGGCATAGTTCGCAAAGTTTCTAATGAAATGCGTCCTTTTGATATTGGATAATCATCTTGTACAGTGCCTAAAATTTGTATTTTGTGAGCGTGTATTTCTATATTTTGATTTTTACCTTGTGATTTGACGCTAAGTCCTTGCACACTTATGCAACATCCTGCGCGAAGATGTTCTATTTCATCTTGGTAATTATCTAATTTTTTATCGGCAATAATCTGGATATTATTAATGTTTGAGCCGTCATTGAGTTCTATAAAACTAAATCCACCCTTGGAGCTTCTTTTTGTGCGTACCCAACCTTTAATATTAATATTTATGTCGATAGGGGCTTTTTGTAAAAGCTCTTTTACGTTTGTATTTTGATATTTATTTTGCATTTCCAAATGTTATACAAACGCGCTTAGCTTTGCAAACAATGTATGGGCAATTTATTACAATAAAAAATAAATACTATATATGGTGTTGAAATAATCTTAATATATGTATATGATGTGCTTTGCTTTTAAAGGTAATTATGAATAAGGCAGAATTGATTAACGAAATGATTGGGGCAGATGTGCGGAATTTCCGCTCACGTGCTTCGGCAGAACGCGCTTTAAATGCTGTTTTAGTTGCTATACAAGAAGGTTTATGTAGTGGCGATAAAAAAGTAATGATAAGTGGTTTTGGAACCTTTAAAACAGTAGTGAGTGATGCGCGTAAAGGCGTTGATCCCAATACAGGAGAAGTTATTAGAATAAATGCTTCTAAAAGAGTGCACTTTAGTTGTGGTAAAAAGTTGCGAGAAAGTGCTAACTCTGTAGGCAGGCCAGTAAAATTTTCTGGTGAGCTTATTTAAAACGAACCCCAATTGCCTCCTTGAGGCAATACAACCCGGAGCCTCACTGTGCAAACAGTGGGGCTTTTTTTTTATGAAGAAGAACTCACCAAAAAAAAGACAGTTGCTAAGAAAAAAATTGACTATAATATTTGAATAAAAGGAGTCGAAAATGTCCAGAAAACGTCGTCAACACTCAGCAGAATTTAAGGCTAAAGTGGCCTTAGAAGTTTTAAGTGGTCAAAAACATTAAGTTAACTAGCTGAGCAGTATGATATTTCACCATCCGTAATAACAAAGTGGAAATCAAAACTAGTTGAGCAATCGTCAACATTATTTGCTAAAGGCGGTAGCCCATTAGATAAAAATGACAATCAAGTTTAGAGATGGATAAGGATTTTTTATCCAAGGCGTTCGAACCCTACCGGTCCCGATAAAG
>Ga0256837_1001420_pt1 | contig 16552 bp, 16 predicted proteins | sample 4562384metaG_FD_185976 | JGI IMG/M metagenome (GOLD analysis project Ga0256837, IMG submission 185976) | Hydrothermal vent microbial communities from Guaymas Basin, Mexico - 4561-384 | ecosystem: Environmental > Aquatic > Marine > Hydrothermal vents | place: Mexico: Guaymas Basin | collected...
GGCAAGATGGGCCACTTACAAAAGCAGTTCGTAATGGTGGTATCTGCTATATTGATGAGATTATTGAAGCAAGAAAAGATACAACAGTCGTTTTACATTCATTAGCAGATTACAGAAGAGTTCTTCCCATAGATAGAACAGGGGAGGTGATAGAAGCACATCCTGATTTTATGCTAGTTGTCTCTTATAACCCTGGGTATCAAAATGTTCTCAAAGGGATGAAGCCAAGTACGAAACAGCGTTTTATCTCTCTTAGTTTTGACTATCCAAAAGCTGAGATAGAAAAAGAGGTATTGATTCAAGAGAGTGGAGTAAGTGCAGAGATAGCACAAAAACTTGTAGATATTGCAGGAGAGATTCGTCAACTCGATGACACTGACATTCAAGAGGCAGTATCTACAAGACTTCTTATCTATGCAGCTAAACTAATGCAGAGAGGTTTTGATCCTTATCAGGCTTGTCTTCACTCTATAGTTGAATCTTTAAGTGATGAGGCTGATGTGACAGAGGTACTTGAGAAGCTTGTATCCCTTCACTTTGCAAAGGCTGAGTAATGTCTCAAAATATTGCGATAAAAGAGAAATACCCTCCGGGGGATTTTGCTATATGGATTATTATTTATGTTGAGTTAATCACTTTTGGCTTACTCTTTTTGGGCTATGCCTTTTCAAGAAGAGCTGATGTAGCCCTTTTTAATGAGTCACAACTTATGCTTAATCAAACTTCAGGGTTTATAAATACTCTTATCTTAGTAACAAGTAGTTACTTTGTTATAAAAGCAGTGAAGAGCATTACTTCTATGAGTGAAGAGAGTGTAGCAGAAGCAAACGCTAAAGCAAGTAAATGGCTTCTTTTAGCTATCGGGTGTGGTGTTGCATTTGGGTTTATAAAGTCTGCTGAGTTTTATCATATATTTGGTGAAGGGATAGGACTGAGTACGAACAAGTTTTTTATGTTCTACATTATGCTAACAGCGTTTCATTTTATGCATGTGATGTTGGGCTCTTTTATTCTGTTTGTTATCTATAAAAAAACAAAAAGAGTTGGGTATACCTTTGGTGATTATAGTGGTATTGAGACAGGTGCATCGTACTGGCATATGGTTGATTTATTGTGGATTGTGCTTTTTCCACTTGTTTATATAATAAGATAGGATGCAGAGATGAAAAAATATTTAGAGTTAGTATGGGCTATTTTAGCAACACTTACACTTTTTGCATTCTTGTTGGGGTACTTGAAGATAATTAGCACTTTTTTTGTGGCTGTTTTACTCTTTACTACATTTATAAAAGGGCAGTTAGTCATTGACTACTTTATGGGACTTAAAAATGTAAGTTGGAAGTATAGAATAGTTCCAACTCTTTGGTTGAGTATAGTTATAACACTTATTGCCGTTGCATATTATCTTCCATCTTCTAGTTCTTAGTAATATTTGTTTATTTTAGTAAAACTAAAAACTAATAAATTTAAATACTTTTAAGTTCATAAGTATTATAATGAATTGATAGCTATTACGAGGAATTATCATGAAATTAGAGACATATTTATATACAGATAGTAAGTGGAATAAAAAACTTAATTCTGATTTAGACTCAAAAAATACTTTAATTATTGTTTTGGCATCAACAGATGTGAAAAAGTTAGATAATCCTCTCTCTGATTTAACAGTAAATTATCCTACTTCCATAATTATTGGTGCTTCTAGCTCAGGTGAGATTTTTCAAAATGAGATTTTTGATGATACTCTTTCTGTGGCAGTAATGAAGCTAGAAAAAACAAAATTGAAGCATAATTTATGTCAAGTTATCTCACCTGAAACTTCTTATACAGATGGTGTGAGTATCGCAAGAGAACTGGATCAAGAGGATGATTTAAAAGGTGTTTTTATACTTTCTGAAGGTCTTAATGTAAATGGCTCTCAGTTAACAGAGGGTATCTCTTCTGTTATAAATTCTAATATACCCATAACTGGTGGACTAGCTGGTGATGGAGATAGGTTTGAAAATACCTGGATTATTTCAAATGGCAAACCTCAAACAAGTCATATTTGTGCTGTAGGATTTTATGGGAAGGCTATTCATATTGAGTCTGCTTCAAAAGGTGGGTGGGATTCCATAGGTTTACATAGAGTTGTCACAAAAAGTAAAAATAATGTACTTTATGAGTTAGATGATAAACCTGCATTAGATATATATAAAAAATATTTGGGAGAAAAAGCCAGTGAGTTACCTGCATCTGGTTTACTCTTTCCTCTCGAACTAAAAGAGACTGTTGATGCTAGCGAGAGCAAAATTAGAACAATTTTAGGTGTAAATGAGAAAGACTCTTCCATAACATTTGCAGGTGATTTACCTGAGGGCAGTATAGTCACTTTAATGAAAGCAAATTTCAGTCGTTTGATAAATGGAGCAGGAGAAGCTGCAGAAGCATTAAACCTTGAGTCATATAAAGGTGGAGATATCCTCTCCATTGCCATAAGTTGTGTTGGTCGTAGACTTGTTTTAAAAAGTAAAACAGAAGAGGAGCTTGATGCTGTCTTAGATGTATTGCCTTCAAATACAAAACAGATAGGCTTTTACTCTTATGGTGAGATCTCTCCCTTGGCTTCTGGAAAATGTGATTTACATAACCAAACCATGACATTAACCTTAATATGGGAAGATGATGCATAAAATCATTGCAAAGCATCTGAAAAAACTAGGCTATGAAAATGCTTCTTTTCCTGATGATAAGCTAGAAAAATTTATTGATTTTATTGATACTATGTGTATAGAAGCGGATGAAGATAGAGCTTTTTTAGAGCATACACTTGAAATAACATCTCAAGAGATGTCTGAACTCTATGAAACACTCAAAAGAAAATCTGAAACAGCACTTGCAAAGAGTGAGGCAAGGTATAAAGAGTTAGCAAAAAAAGATATGTTGGTGGGAATCTTAAATAGAAGAGGTTTTCATGAGGCATTTAAAAAAATCATATCTTTGTCAAAAAGGGCAAACCAGAAGTTTGCACTGCTATTTTTAGATTTAGATCATTTTAAAGAGGTAAATGATATTTATGGACATGAGATAGGGGATAAACTCTTGCAAGAGGTAGTCACTAGAGTCTCTTCAAATATTAGAGAAGAGGATATATTTGCACGTTTAGGTGGAGATGAGTTTGTTATTATTCTCACAAATATAGATAGTAAAGATGTCTCAAAATCAGTAGAAAAGAGTCTAAAATTATTTCAAAAACCTTGGTTTATTGATAAGTATAAGTTAGATATAACAACAAGTATAGGAGTAACTATATTTCCTGATGATGCCCAGACTGAGAATGAGCTTTTAAATAATGCAGATAAAGCTATGTATAAATCAAAAGAACTTGGACGTAATAAGATAGTCTATTTTAGTTAAAGAGAAGTATTTTTAAAAAAATGATAAAATAGCCCACTTAAATAATCTAGGACTTTTATGTTTAAAAAAAATCTTGCCTACGAAGCGAGTGCTGGAAGTGGCAAAACTTTTATGCTCGTTGTTCGTTACCTCTCACTTCTTTTTATGGGAGCAGATCCCTCTAAAATCTTAGCACTTACCTTTACAAACAAAGCGGCTCGTGAGATGAGTGAGCGAATAGTAGAGACACTCGAGGAGTTAGAGTCTCGTGGAGAACTCGGTGAGATAGCAAAAGTAACACAGATGAGTGAAGCAGAGCTTCTTAGTAAACGCCAAGCACTACTGAGTAGCTTTTTAAATGCTAACACAAAGATTATGACCATAGATAGTTTTTTTACACAGATACTTCGTAAGTTTTCTCTCTATGCCTCTTTGATGCCAGATTTTTCAACTTTTGCTTCACAACATGAGCAGAAGTTACTGTCACGTTTTTTAAAAGAGGTGAGTGTTGCAGGGAAAAAAGAGTTGCTAATAAACCTCTCTTTAGAGTCAAACAAACGAGTGAGTGATATTTTTACACTTTTAGATGATTTTTATATGAAGCAGGAGGAGTTTGCTAACATAGCGTTTACTAAAGAGGATACTAAAGCTTATGAAGCTGAAGCGATGAGTGCACTCTTAGGACTTCAAGCGATTGTAAGTAACTGTAAAGGGGCTTCTGCTTCACTTATAAAAGCGGTAAATGCTACTAGTTTTGAAGAGTTAAAATCAAAGTCATGGATAGTTAAAGAGAGTCTGGAGTACTGGGTTTTTAAGAAGTGTTTTAGTCTAGAGATGAACCAATATCTTCATACTATACAAACAGCACTTCAAGGGTATCATAGAGCAAAGGAGCAGAACTTTTTTTATGCACTGAGTGAACTTACAGTTATTTATAAAAAGGCTAAAAAAGCACTCTATATGGAGGAGAGTGAACTCTCTTTTTCAGATGTTACATCTTTAGTTTATGAGATACTTCACCGTATAGATGATAGTGAGTTTTTATACTTTAGACTCGATGCAAAGATAGAGCATATGTTGCTTGATGAGTTTCAAGATACAAGTATAATTCAGTATGAGATACTCAAACCCCTTATAGAAGAGATAACTTCTGGGCAGGGAATTTTTGAGAATGGAAGTTTCTTTTTTGTAGGGGATGTAAAGCAGTCTATTTATAGGTTTCGTGGTGGTGTCTCAGCCCTCTTTGGTGAGGTTGTAGAACAAAACAGCACGGAGGTAGAGAAGCTACTAACAAACTACCGTTCTCAAAAAGAGGTTATTGAGTTTGTAAACAGTGTTTTTGTGGCAAAAATAGCAAACTATTCACCCCAACTTGTTCGAGATGAGGCACAGGGTGGTTATGTAGAGGTGATACAAGAAGATGCACTATTAGAGACAACTATTATTCAGGTAAAAAAGTTTTTAACACTTGGGGCAGATCATAATGAAATCGCAATTTTGTGTGCAACAAATGGTGATGGAGAGGCTGTGAAAAATGCACTTCAAGAGGAAGGGATAGAGGTTGTTACCGAGACAACAACAAAACTTATCAACCAAAAAGGTGTGAAGGCACTCTTGGAGTATCTGAAGTATCACTACTTTAAAGAGGAGATATATAGACAAAACTTTTTTTCACTCATAGAGCAGAAGCCTCAAAAGATTTACTTTGTAGATTTTAATAGCGTTTCACTCTTTGATGTAGTAAAGCAAGCTATAGAGAAGTATAAACTCTTTACTCAGGACTTTCATCTGATTCGTTTTTTAAATGTTGTTAGTAATTATGCAGATGTAGAAGCACTTCTTTTTGAGTATGAAAGACTTGATACTTCCGCAGCTGCTTCAGATATAAGTGGTGTGAGAGTGCTAACAGTCCATAAGTCTAAGGGTTTAGAGTATGAGCATGTTATTGTGATGGATAGACTAAAAAAACCACCAGCTTCACGGGGGAGTATCATCTATGAGTATGATGGAATAATACTTCAAAATATCTACCTAAGAACGAAAGATAGAGATGCTATAGATAGTGCTTATGAGAGGGCGATAGAGAAAGAGAGAAAGTTAGTTCTCGAAGATAGTCTCAATGCCTTTTATGTAGCATTTACTAGAGCACGCGAGCATCTTATCATCATTCAAAAGAGTGAAAAGTCTAGTTTTGATATCTTAGAGTTACCTTTAGGTAAAAGAGGGGAGATTCATATAGATGTAAAAGAGAAAGAGATAGTTCAAATGCCTAAAGCAGTTCATTTTCAAGAGTATTATTATGGAACACAGAGTGATATCCTCGCACTGGAGAGTGAAAAGGATGAAGATTTAAAAGCGATAAACTTTGGACTTTCCCTTCACTATATGCTTGAGATGATGGAGACCTTTACTCTCAATGCTATAAAGAGTGCAAAAGATATGATGCTTAATAAGTATGGATTTACACTGAGTGATGCTGAGATTATCGATATTACACATAGAGTAGAACTTTTTTGTGAGAGTAGTGAAGTGCAGAGACTTTTATCTGGAGTACATTATAAAGAGAAAGCACTACGTTATAAAAATAACCTACGATATGTAGACCTTTTAGTTGCCCATGAAGATGAAAGTTTTACTGTTATAGATTATAAGAGTTCATTTAGTTTTAGTGAGCACCACCTTAAACAGGTTCGTTACTATGTAAACGCCATTGAAGAGATAAGTGGAAAAAATGTAAAAGGGTTTATATGCTACTTGTTAGCAGATGAGGTAAAAGTGGTTGCTCTCTAGCTAAGTGCTAGAAGAGAGCGGGTGTTCCATTTTTTTGTGCTTCTTGATAAGTAGCATAAGCTTGGACTGCATTGTTCTGTTTTTGAACATCACGAAGTTCACTAATAACATCAGCTGTTGCATTGTCTTGAGAAGCTTTCCCATCTGTTGCTACTGCCAAGTAAATCTCTACTTGAGATTTTTTAGAACTAGCTGCTAAAAATCCAGTTGCACTCTCTCTAGCTGAATCTTTTTGTGCTTGTGTTTCAGCTGCCACTTGGCTAGCTTTTTCATCTTTTGCACTATTTAGATTTGTTTCACCTTGCGGTGTAAGTTTTAACTCCCCTTGATCTCCACGAATAACATTTCCCTGACTCGCTTCATAAATCTCTTTATTAGAGTATTTTGGGTCAGTTGGTTCTACCGGAATAGTGATAGGTTGTTGTTGCGACTGTAATGATTGATATTGGTTTGTATTTGATGATACTTGCATAATATTATCCTCACTTCTTTTCTTGATAACACTATTATATCAAAAATCGTGTTATTTTAGTGTATTGCACTCTTATTTGCTAGTGTAATGTATATGTAAAAAAGTTTTACAAGGTAGTTTTCTATGGTGTTTTTATTCATAGTTTCAGTTGTGAAAAAATGACTTACTACTCTCTCATCAAGTGGGTCTATAAGCATTGCTTCTGTAGGTGCTAAAGAGTCATCAAGATGTGAAAAGACAGGAAGTATAGGCACTCCAATCTCTTGGGATAATATATCTCGAAACTCATCAAAACGAGCTATAAAATAGGCATCATCTGAATTAATAAGTTCATAAATATCTCGACTAATATACATTTTTAGTTGATTAATAGGGAGAATACCAGTAAATAAAATTTTTATTGGAAATTGTGAGAGTTTATTTACTTTCTTAATACTAAAAATAGAGTTTTGTTTACTATCAGAAATCTCACAAATATAGTTTACAAACTTTTCTATTTTAGCAAAAGAGTGACCATCCTCTTCGTAAGAGACTATGACACTAAGTGATTGTGAGATTTGATGTTTTATTTTTTCATATTTTAATTCATCTTGAAAATCTTCATAGCTAAGTTTTAAAACAAGATACTCACCTTTAATTGAGAGTGCATGAAGGAGCTCTTTCTCAAGTAAAGGTATAGGATCTGTTTGCTTAGTAAGCATAGAAGTGATGCTCTTTATCGCCTCATCACTATTTAGTGGTGTAATAGATTTTATTTTCTTTATGAGTTGTTTCAAACGGTACTCCAACGTAGTTTTATGTATGATACCAAAATTATGATATGCTATTGTATTAAAAGGTCTAAGTTACCTTAAAATGGATAAAGTAGATGAAAAAAACAGTCTCATTAGTCTTAGGCAGTGGTGGTGCTCGTGGTATGGCACATGTTGGAATTATTCGTTGGTTAGAAGAGAATAACTATGAGATAAAATCTATCTCTGGATGCTCTATTGGAGCTATGGTCGGTGGCTTTTATGCCGCTGGAAAGCTTGAAGAGTATGCAGAATGGATGTGTTCGCTTGATACCTTTGCTATGATAAAGCTTTTAGATTTTAAAGGTTCTGGAGGCCTAGTCTCGGGGTCACGCCTTTTTGAAGAGATGCGAAGTCTCTTTGGCGATCCAAATATAGAAGAACTACATATAAAATATACAGCAGTTGCTTCAGATATAGAGGATGAGAAGGAGATCTGGATTGATAAAGGTTCTCTTTTGGATGCCATTCGTGCTTCAGTCTCTCTACCTCTTTTCTTTACTCCTTTTGAGTATAAGGGAAAAAAACTTGTTGATGGTGGTGTTTTAAATCCTGTTCCAATCGCTCCAACATTTAATGACCATACTGATTTAACTATAGCTGTAAACTTAGGTGGACAAGTAGAGAAGGATATAGAACTTAAACGCCAAGAGAGTGAGAAAAGAGGTATGGCAAGCATTATCAGTGAGTATCTCTCTGATATTAAACTACCAAGTTTCATCTCTCAAGAGGATGGCGTTTATAAAGTGGCTAATAACTCCTTTGACTCTATGCAGGGGACTATAGCGAGAATGAAGTTAGCTACATATCCACCAAATATAGAGATAAGTGTCCCAAGAAATTTATGTGCTACTTTAGAGTTTAATATCTCTACTGAAATTATAGAATATGGGTATAATTTGTGTGAGAAAATAATGAGAGAAGAAGAGAGAAAAAGAGCCTTATGATACAACTACAAAACATTACTAAAAACTTTGCAAGTCAAGAACTTTTTAATAACTTAAATCTAAAACTAAATGCTGGAAACAGAACAGGATTAGTGGGGAGAAATGGAAGTGGAAAATCTACACTTTTTAAGCTTATATTAGGTGAAGAGAGTGCAGATAGTGGAGAGGTTATCATTCCTAAAAACTATAAGATAGGAACACTCAAACAGCATCTTACCTTTAGTGAATCTACTCTTCGTGAAGAGGCTGCACTCGCTTTAGAAGAGGAGATGAAGTATGATGTCTATAGAGTTGAGAAGATTCTTTTTGGGCTTGGGTTCACACACGAAGATTTAGAGAAAGATCCTCTCTCTTTCTCAGGTGGCTATCAGATACGTATTAACCTTGCTAAACTTCTTGTAACTGAACCAAACCTACTTCTACTTGATGAGCCTACTAACTACCTTGATATTGTCTCACTTCGTTGGCTGAAAAACTTTCTTCGTGCTTTTGAGGGTGAAGTAATACTTATCACCCACAACCGTGACTTTATGGATAGCATTTGTACCCATACAATGGGACTTGTTCGTAAGAAAATAGAGGTAATTGCAGGAAACACACATAAGTTTTATGAGCAGTTAGCTGCAAATGATGAACTCTATGCAAAACATAAAATAGCACAAGATAAAAAAGTTAAAGAGCTTGAAGAGTTTATCGCTAAAAATAAGGCTCGTGCTTCTACCGCTGCTCTTGCACAGTCAAAAGTAAAACAGCTTGAGAAGATGGAAAGACTTGATGAGTTAGCATTTGATAATACTCTAGCATTTGATTTTAACTTTAAAGAGACACCTGCAAAAGTGATGCTTGAAGTGAAGAAGTTAGCCTTTGGATATACTCCTGAAAATCTACTCTTTAAGGATATAAGTTTTAGTATTCAACGAGGAGAGTGTATAGGGATTATAGGGAAAAATGGGAAAGGAAAGTCAACTCTTTTAAATACTCTAGCTGGAGAATTAAAACAGCTAGAAGGGGATGTGAGTTCCCATCCTTCTGTAGAGTTTGCTCACTTTGGTCAGACAAATATAGCACGGCTCCATCCAAATGCTACTGTAACTGATGAGATACACTCCGCTAACACAAAACTCTCTACACAGGTTATACGAAGTATAGCAGGGGCGATGATGTTTAGTGGTGATAGTGCTGATAAAAAAGTCTCTCTGCTTTCAGGGGGAGAGAAGTCTCGTGTAATGCTTGGTCAGATTTTAGCTCGTGAAGTTAACCTACTCTTTCTTGATGAGCCTACCAATCACCTTGATATGGAGAGTATCGAAGCCTTGACAGAAGCCATACAGAATTTTGATGGTGCTGTAATGATAGTAACACACTCCGAAGAGATGCTTCGTCGTGTGTGTGACAGGCTTATAATCTTTGCTAAAGATGGAGCAGAGTACTTTGATGGTGGATATGATGACTTTCTTACTAAAGTTGGCTGGGAAGAAGATGAGGTAGAGGTTAAGGAAAAAGTAGCTCCTAAGTCAGCTTCAAAAGAGAACAAAAAACTTCGTGCAGAACTAGTTAGAGAACGAAATAAGCTTACTTCACCACTGAAGAAAAAAGTTGAAAAACTAGAGAACAGAATAATGGAAGTAGAAGACTCTTTATCTATACACCATGAAGAGCTTATAAAAGCTTCAACTGCAGGAGATAGTGCAACTCTTATGGAACTTTCAAAAACTGTAAGTACAGAAGAGATACAAGTAGAAGAGTTATTTGAATCACTTGAAGTTTCACAAAATGAGCTTGATGAAATCATAAATACTTATGAAGGTAAAATAAATTCTTTAGAGTAGTTTGATAATAATGTGATACAATATCTGCACAATGAATAGAAAAAGTATAAAAAATATTACATTAACTCGATTGATTCAGATATTTATAATTGCATCAGTAGTTATATCAATTGTTATGTTACTCGCATATAAGCAGTTTTTTAAATATACTGTAGAGAGTAAGGCATTGGAGATTTCTGCTGTTGTTAAAGCTGGACTTACGTCACATATGAAAGCTAACATTATGGATAAACGAGAGTATTTTTTAAATGAAATAAAGAATATCAATAATATAAAATCCCTTTATATTATTCGTGCTGAAGCTGTTATAAAACAGTTTGGAGAGTCTAATTTAACAAATGAAAAAAGTTACAAATCACTTCCCTCTATTATTTCTGTACTTGATAAAAATACATTTTTATGGGATGAAGATAGTAAGAGTGTACATGCTATTATCCCTTATAAAGCGAGTGCAACAGGTGAGTTGAACTGTTTAGCTTGTCATCATGCAGAGGATGGTGAAACACTAGGTGCATTGGAGATTTCATTAGATATTGAAGAGTTTCAAGCATTAACCTCAAGTTACGGATATCTACTTATATCATTATTACTACTTTTTGCACTTGCTATTATCGCAATTATATATAATTTTTTAGAGAAGTATCTTACTAAGCCTCTTATTAAAATTGCAAATGAAGCAGATGTAGCCTATAAAGATCGTTTAAGTATAAATATTGATAATTATGAGGTCTCTGAACTTTATAGTCTCGCACATAACTTAAATGATTTGAATAAGGATGTCGTAGAAAAAGAGAAAGAGTTAGAGAGTAAAAATGAAGAGCTTGAACATCTCAACAATGAGATAGAGCTTACATTACGAGAGACTATGATAGCGATAGGTGAAGTAGAAGAAGTCCGCTCAAATGATGTAAAAAATCATACTCGAAGAGTAGCTCTTTTGAGTGCGACAATTGCTAAAGACTATGGACTAAGTCAAGAAGCTGTCAAACTTATAGAGTTAACATCACCACTTCATGATATAGGTAAGATAGGTATTAGTGATGCTATTTTACTTAAACCTGATAGGCTAACTGATGCAGAGTTTGAGATTATGAAAACTCATGCAGAGCTTGGCTACAACATCTTAAACCACTCAAAACGAGTTGCTTTAAAAACAGCAGCAGAGATAGCATATGGCCATCATGAAAAGTATGATGGATCTGGTTATCCACAAGGGATTAAAGGTGAAGATATTCCTATCTTTGCAAGAATTGTAGCTATTGTTGATGTTTTAGATGCTCTTTTATGTAGTCGAATTTATAAAGATGCTTGGAAAACAGAAGATGTTCTCGCTTATGTGATTAAAGAGAAAGGAAAACATTTTGATCCCTCTCTTGTTGATATAGTAGAACAGAATTTTGAGAAATACTCGAAGCTTATAGACTCGCTGATAGACTAAGTAATCTTTGAGAGGGTAGGGTTAAAAGCTTTTGTAGCTATACTGACTTTATCTCCAACTTGCAGTGAAGATACTTCCTCTTTAGAGAGGACAATCTCAACTAACTGCTGCCCAATCGCAATAACAGCGATGAAAATAGTATCTACTTTTTGAAGTTCTAAAAGTTCTCCCATAAAAGAGAATTTTTGGCTTCCTGTTGTTTTGAGTAAAACCTCTTTTGGCGAATCATCTTGAATAATCTTCCCCTCACTAAGAACAATTACACGTGTTGCAAGTTTATAGATCTCACTAGGCTCATGTGAAACCATAATGGTTGTAAGCGAAAACTCATGATGGAGTGTTACAATCATTTTTTGAAGTTTAGAACGCATTTTTGGATCGAGTGCAGAGAGTGGTTCATCAAGAAGGAGAATCTTTGGTTGTCGCATAAGAGCGCGGCAGAGACTTACTCGCTGCTTCTGTCCACCACTTAAGTTTTTAGGATAACTGTGTTGTAACTCTTGAAGCTCTGTAATCTCTAAAAGTCTTTGTGCTAGATCTATCTCTTTGTTAGCAAAAAGAAGATTCTCTAGGAGAGTCATATTGTTAAAAAGGGCATCCTCTTGAAACATAAAGCCTATGCCTCTTTTTTGTGGGGAGATGGTTTTACTCCCTTTTAACCAGATGCTATTGGCAACAGAGATATCCCCTTGAGCCTTCTCTAGGCCTCCTAGTATTCGGAGTAGTGTTGTTTTTCCACTACCACTTGGACCACTTAATGCGATAAACTCTCCCTCTTTTATATGAAGGTCTATCTCTAAAATCATTGAACCTTTAGCACCATGTAGCTCTTTTGTAATATTTATTTTTATCATCGGTTTAGTCCAAATTTTCGATTATGTTTGGCATTAAAAAGATAGACACTAAGTAGTACGACAAAGCTCATACTAAGCATTATTCCACTATAAATATGTGCTTGAGAGTAGTCCATAATCTCTACCATTTCATAGATGGCAACAGAAGCAACTTTTGTCTCTCCTGGGATACTTCCTCCAACCATAAGTACAACACCAAACTCCCCAACAGTATGTGCAAAAGTGATAATTATTGCAGTAAGAACAGCCGGTTTAATATTTGGTAGGGCGACTTGAAAAATAGTTTGAAATTGACTTTTTCCTGCAAGATAACTTGCCTCTATCATATTCTTATTAAGAGATTCAAAGCCACTTTGGAGTGGTTGGACCATAAAGGGAAGGGAGTAAAAACAGCTCGCAATAACAAGTGCTTTAAAGTTAAAGACAAGATTAATATCAAACACATCTTTAAAAAAAGCTCCAATAGGGGAGTTTTGCGAGAGTGCCATAAGAATATAAAAACCAAGAACAGAAGGAGGTAAAACGATAGGAAGTGCTGTTATGGCTTCAAGGAGTGGTTTTATCTTTGAGTGAGTTTGTGAGAGATACCAACTCAGAGGTAGTGCTATAATAAAGAGAATAACTACGGTAATACTAGCGAGTTTAAAGCTAAGCATAAAAGTATCGAGCATCATCGGATCTAACATGATAAAAACTCACTTATAGAGAGGTCAGATGACTTTATAAGGGCTGTAACTTTATCTCCCATTTGCAACTTCATTCTTGTGAGAGAAGCAGTTGTTATAATAGACTCTAGTAAAAAATCACTTTTTAAGAGTAGGGTAGTTAAAATCTTCCCTTGATCAATACTCTCAATAGTGCAAGGTATTTGATTTGAGTAGCTGAGTTCACCTACAAGGTCTTTTGCCAGAGCAACAGAGGTAGCTTTCGTGATGAGTATAACATCTTGTCCAACTACTACTTTTTCATTAAGCTCTAGACTTATCATCTTCAGTGTAGTTTTTTGTGTACTAAAAGTGATAATGTTAATGATCCCTTCACTCTCTATAGCACTAATAGTAGCGTTTATCTTACTCACTACAATTATACCCAAACGCTATGAAGATAGCTGCTGCTTCTTTACTGAGGATAAACTCATAAAATGCTGCTGCATCAGTACTGCTTTTTGCATGTTTTAAGATAACTATACCTTGAGATATAGGTTTGTACTCTTTGGTGTCTAAGAGAATCCAGTTCTCCCCCTCTATGTAACTTTTCATTTTAGGAGAGTAGAGAGAGGAGGCTGCTACTAAGCCAGCATCTGCTGCAGTGACTGCATAAGATAGCGTTTGGGATACTGATTCTCCATAGATAAACTTTGGTTTGAGTTTTTTATAGAGTTTTGCATTTGTAAGAGCCTCTTTAGCTGCGACACCATAGGGTGCAGTTTTTGGATTTGCGATGGCAACTCTTGAGATACTTTTGTCTGTTAAGAGTGCAAGGGAGAGTTTAGCTCTTCTCTTATTACTGATGAGTGCTAGTTTTCCTTGTGCATATACTTTTGGTTTGGTAATGGCTAAGGCATTTTTATAGAGTGCATTTGGGTAGAGCATATTTGCTGACATTAAGATATCGTAAGGTGCACCATGTGTAATCTGTGCTGTAAGTTTACCACTACTCCCTAAGATAATGTTGAGTTGTACTTGAGGATGTTTTTTTAAAAATGTCTCTTTGAGTGTTTTTATAGCATAGCTAACATTTGCAGCAACTGCTACATTTACAGGAGTGGCGTTTAAGAAGATAGAAGTAATTAAAAGGCTAAGAAATATCTTCATATATGAGACTCCTAGAAGAGGTAGTTAAACTCTAAACGCGAATCTAAGTAGTTTGATACAAAGTCCTGTGAATCACCAATAAAGTCTCTATATCCAACTCTCACTCTATACTGAAACTCTTTCATAGATGGAATATTTTGTACAATACCGAAGTAGTAAAACATACTATCAGCGGCTGCAGTTTTTTTGATGTCTCCATCAATGTAAAGTATGGAGGTTTGAATAAAAGGTGAGGTGTATAGACCACTGTTTGTAGCTCCTTTAACAAGCTCTAAGCGATATGATTTTGTATTTGCTTTCCAGTTATACATACCCATAGAGCGTGTATAACCAGCTGTTGGAAAACCACGCCATGGTGTAACTAAATCAGATTTATCCAAGATATTTGTGTATCCGAGGTTTATTTTATAGTCACCTACCTTAGTAACTACTCTTGCTGCAATCATCTGTGCATCTAGAGAGTTTGGATCTTTGTAGGCAGTTGAACCTGCAAGAAGTACACTCAGTGAAGGCCCTGCGATTGCTCCCGCACCATTATCAAACTGTTGAATATATCGTACTCCCGTTGTGATACTAAAGCCATCAAAATTAACTTTGTAGTTGAGTTCACCCATAGCCTGTGCAAGAAGTTGGGGAACTATATATGATGAGAAGTTGATTTTTAAATCTTTGATACTTCTGTTTTCTAAATCAAATACAATAAGCGGTGAATCAGTTGGTTTTCCTGCGGCTTTTAGTTTTGAGTAAGTGAGTCCTTTGAGCATACCGGCATCATCATTTTCACTCCACTCTGGTCTTACTCCAGTTGTAGAGTTCTCATCGCCAACCATTAAAACAGAGTGACCCTCTAAATGGTCACGTAGTTTCTGCTGGTAGAGGTATGTTGCAACAATTTTTGTATTAGGAATATCTTGAGAGTTTAGAACTAATCCATCAAAAGTATTTGGAACCATTTTTGTATCATTTGATTTTGTATAGAATGTCTCAACAAGTTGTCGACCGACAATAAATCTACTGTCTGATACTTTATAAGAAACATTGAGTTGCCCCACAATACCAAGTGATTTATTGCCTGTATTTGCATAGTCATAGCGACTTAGTGTGTCTTTCCCCGCTTTAATAGTGTTTACAGGATCAGAGTTGTCACGGAAAAAAGCATGTGAACCGTAGAGACCTAGGTTAAAATCAAAACCATTATAGAGAGCACTATTGTAAACGAGGGAAGCACCAAAAGCACTGATTAAATGTGAATCATGGCTAGGGTCTTCTGCATTATAGTGAAAATAAAAATTATTGTTTCTTAGTCGACCATAAATATTTCCATCTTGAAACATCTCTTTAAAACTATGGACCTCTTTTTGACTTCTGTTGTGAATAACAGTACCATTTGACTTTAGAGTAGATTTTACTAGATCTGTTGTGTCAATATTTTGAGTACTATTAGCAGATGCGAGTGACCCAAAGAAAAAAGAGACTGCCGTAATAAGTAGATTGATTTTTTTAGTCATTTAATCTATTATGCCTTATATAAAATATTAACTATAAGTATAGATAAAATATTTATAAAAATACCTTAATGGTATGTTCTGTGATAACCTTAAGAATTATTGAAATTAAGCATAAATTAATTAAAATAACCTTAATCTGGCTTTCGTTTAAGGTTCGATAGTTATACTTCCGACAACTAAAACAAGCGCTTGCGTTTGCTTAAATAAAATATGAAAAGGTTCATAATGAAATTTACTAAAATTGCAACTACTGAACAAATTGATCAAAAATGGATTTTGATTGATGCTGAAGGTAAAACTTTTGGTCGTATGATGACTGAAGTAGCTACGATTCTTCGTGGTAAAAACAAAGTTTGCTGGACTCCAAATATTGATTGTGGTGACTATGTTGTTATCATTAATGCTTCTAAAGCTAAGTTCAATGGACTTGGTAAAATAGCTAATAAAGAGTACTTCTCTCACTCAGGTTACTTCGGTTCAACTAAGAGTGTTAAAATGACTGAGCTTTTAGAGAAAAACCCAGAAAAACTTTACAAGTTATCTGCTCGTGGTATGCTTCCTAAAACTAAACTTGGTGCTAAAATGATCAAGAAATTAAAAATATATGCAGGTGCTGAACACCCTCACACTGCACAAATAGCTAAGTAAGGATTTTAAATGGCAAATACAATTTATGCAACAGGACGTCGTAAAGCGTCAATCGCAAAAGTATGGTTAACTCCAGGTACTGGTAA
>Ga0256837_1001422_pt1 | contig 16536 bp, 14 predicted proteins | sample 4562384metaG_FD_185976 | JGI IMG/M metagenome (GOLD analysis project Ga0256837, IMG submission 185976) | Hydrothermal vent microbial communities from Guaymas Basin, Mexico - 4561-384 | ecosystem: Environmental > Aquatic > Marine > Hydrothermal vents | place: Mexico: Guaymas Basin | collected...
GGGTCTTGTTTGTTTTTTTGGTATGCCAAACCTTTGTTTATGGCATCTTGGTGTGAACCTGAAAATGCTGTGTAAACAAGCTCTCCAACATAAGGGTGTCTTGGGTGTGTTGGTAGTTCTGTACACTTTTCTACAACCTCTAAAACCTCATTGACATTTGAAAAGTCTAGTTTACTATCTATACCTTGTGAAGTCATATTTAAAGCAAGTGTGATTATGTCAACATTTCCTGTTCTCTCACCGTTGCTTAAAAGTGTCCCCTCAACTCTGTCTGCACCAGCTAAAAGTGCCAACTCTGTTGCTGCTACTGATGTTCCTCTGTCGTTGTGAGTGTGTGTAGAGATTAAGATATGCTCACGGTTATCTAAATGTTCACCCATCCACTCTATCTGGTCTGCATAGATGTTTGGTGTGGCCATCTCAACTGTTGCTGGTAAGTTGATGATAACTTTTCTGTCTTTACCTATGCCCCATCTTTTAGTAACCTCGTTTGATATTTGAGCTGCAAATTCAAGCTCTGTTCCTGTAAAACTCTCTGGTGAGTACTCTAACATTATGTCGCCATCGTGCTTGGCTTCATACTTTTTAACTAAGTCAACACCTTGTAGGGCAAGAGCGATTATCTCCTCTTTTGTTTTGTTAAAAACAATCTTTCTTTGAGCAACAGATGTTGAGTTGTAAAGATGAACAGTTGCTTTTTTTACACCTTGTAAAGCTTCAAATGTTTTTGCTATGAGATGTTCTCTTGCTTGAACAAGAACTTGAACTCTTACATCATCTGGTATAAGGTTTTCTTCTACAAGTTTTCTTAGAAAATCAAACTCAACTTTACTCGCAGATGGGAAACCAACTTCTATCTCTTTAAATCCAAGTTTTAGTAAGAGGTTGTAAAGTTCTAGTTTTTTTTCCATATCCATAGGGTTGATAAGTGCTTGATTGCCATCTCTTAAATCTACACTACACCAGATTGGTGCTTTTTCTATGACATTGTCTGGCCATTTTCTGTTTGGCATATCTATTTTTGGATAAGGCTTGTACTTGCCTTGTGGAATGTGTTTCATAATAAACCTCTTAAACTTGGAATAATTTTCGAAATTATATCATAAGAAAGTTTATTTATTTACTCTTGAAGTTTTTTTATAATAACTGTAAAAAGTGCACCTATATCTGTGTTACAAACTTTTATGGTTCCATGATTTTTTTTAGCTATTTGTTCACTCATATATAAACCTATGCCTGTACCTTTTCCAATAGGCTTTGTAGTATAATTTGGTTCAAAAATATGACCTATAATATCATCTGGAACACCACCTGCATTATCTTCCACTTCTATAAAAATATGGTCATCATCTTCATAACATCTTACATATATATTTCTATTACTTAACATTCTCTCATTAAAAGCATCTATGGCATTGTTAAAAAAGTTTAAAAGTAGATGTTTATACTCATTTTTATTTCCAAATGTTTTTATGGTTTCATCAACATCAACATTTAAAACTGTGTTTTGAGAGATTAGTTCATCTTTCATAAGAACTTGAACACTTCTTACAGCATCTATTATATAAAACTCTTCGTTTTTTGTAGATGGTCTAAAAAAAGTTCTAAATTCATTTAATGTACTAACCATATGTTCAATTTGACCATGAACCATACCATTGTAGTTTTCTATATATTCTATATCTATTTTATTGTCTTCAAAATCATTTTTTAACATATCACTCAACATACTTATGGCATTTAGAGGTTGTTTCCACTGATGAGCTATGGCGTCTATCATCTCCCCCATTGCTGCTAGACGAGATTGTTGTTCTAGCATCTTGTCTTGTTGTTTCTCTTTTTCGTGAGCTCTTATGTTTCTTTTGTCCCACTGTTTTATAAAAAAATTATTTTGTTGTTGAAGTTTTTGAACTTTATCTTTTTTCTTTTCATATAAATCTACTAACTTGAAAATTCTCTTTCTAAGTTTTATATCTACATCTTTGGAAAGATTGTCGAGGTTTTGTATGAGTTCTTTGTCTGTATCTACTTCTATGTTCATCATAGAGTTATTATATCAAAAAAATGAAGAAATGTTAGTAAACCTCACAAAATGTGAGGTTTTTACTAACACTGGTAAGTTGTTTTAAATTCGTAAGCAGTTGGACGACCCTCATCTGGCCATACATCTCTTTCAAATCTATAATGTTGGTAAGCATTTATAAATTCATCAGTAAATACTGGTTTTAAGAAATCGTTATCTGCTATAAGACCTTCAAGAGACTCTCTTAGAGTGTGTGGCATTTGAGGGATACCTTTTTCTCTAATCTCATCAAGAGAAAGTTCAAATAAATCTTCATCCATTGGACCAACTGGAACTGTTTTGTTTTTGATACCATCAAGACCAGCCATCATCATAACTGCGAATGCAAGGTAAGGACAAGAAGAAGAGTCTGGGAATCTCATCTCAATACGAGTAGCTTTTTCACCAGCACCATAAGGGATACGACAAGCAGCCGAACGGTTTTGTGAAGAGTAAGTCAAGATACTTGGAGCTTCAAAACCTGGTAAAAGTCTTTTGTAAGAGTTTGTTGATGGGTTAGTAAATGCACTAACAGCAGCAGCATGTTTGAAGATACCACCAGCGTAGTTAAGAGCCATCTCAGAAAGGTTACCATAGTTACCCTCTGCATAGAAAAGGTTTTTACCATCTTTCCATAAAGATTGGTGAACATGCATACCGTTACCATTGTCACCATAAAGTGGTTTTGGCATAAATGTAGCAGTTTTACCATTTAGGTGAGCTATCATTTTTACAACATACTTATATTTTTGAACATTATCACCAGCACCGATGATGTCAGAGAAAACTATACCTATCTCACCTTGACCTTGTGCAACTTCGTGGTGACCAAGAACAACTTCTAAACCAACTTGTTCTAAAACTTGCATCATCTCAGCTCTTAAATCTACCATAGAATCTGTTGGTGCAACTGGGAAGTAACCACCTTTTGTTCCTGGTCTGTGACCTGTGTTGTACATATCTTCGTAAGTTGTGTTAGAGTTCCACTCACCCTCTTCTGTATCTACTTTATAACCAGCTTCGTTGATGTTGTCTATAAACTGAACATTGTCAAAAATGAAGAACTCATTTTCTGGTCCAAAGTAAGCAGCATCTGCTATACCTTGTTCTTCTGCATATTTAAGTGCTTTTTTAGCGATAGAACGAGGACATCTCTCATATAAATCACCTTTGTAGATGTCATAAACATCACAGAAAAGTATAACAGTTGGGTCAGCAGTAAAAGGGTCTAAGAATGCTGTTGGAACATCAGCTTTTAAAAGCATATCTGACTTGTTGATTGGTTGCCATGCCTCAATAGATGAACCATCAAAAGGGAAACCATTTTCTAAATTTTCAGCATTTACCGCACTCATACGGTAAGTAAGATGGTGCCATGCTCCTTTGATATCTGTAAATCTTAAATCTACAAATTGAACATCATTCTCTTCACAAAAAGTGAAAAACTCTTCTATATTATTAACAAATTTTCCCATTAATTTTCTCCCGAAATAAAAATTATCCTTAGTATAGCTTTTTTTTTATAAAAAATCATAATTTAATGTTTAAAAAATAATCAATGTGTGTCTTTTAGTAATATACTAAAAGTTGAACCCTCATTTTCTACACTTTTTATATCTAGTTTAAAGTTATGAAGCTTCAAAATGTTGTTTACCAAAAAGAGTCCAAGTCCAAGTGAGTTGTTCCAACTGTTTGTTGAAACTCTATAAAATTTTTGACTAATCATAGGCAAATCTTTTTGGCTAATCCCTATGCCGGTATCTATAACATCTATTTTTAGTGGAGAGATTTTTACTACAACCTCATCTTCTGAGTATTTAAAAGCATTTTCTATGAGGTTTGTCAAAGCAACACCAAACAGCCCCTCATCTACTTTTACATGTAGAGTTTTTACACCCTCTATTTTTAACTCTTTGTTTTTGTATGTAAGTTTTAGGTTTTCTGCTACTTCGTAAACCAACTCATATATATTTACACTTTTTAGGTTTAGTTTGTGTTCAAGTGTATCTAACTTTGTAGATAGTCGTAAAGTATCTATAAGAGAGTTTAGTCTTGTTGAGTTTTTGTAGATGTTTGTCAAAAATTTGTGTTGGATTTTTTTGTTTAGGTCTTGGTCTTCTAAAAGTGTTTGAGTGTAACCGTTTATGATAGCTATGGGGTTTTTAAACTCGTGAGATATGGCAGAGATGATGTCATCTTTTTGAGCATTTGCCAACTTTAACCTTTGTGTGTATTTGTCTTTTTGTTTGTTTTGTTTTATGAGTATTTTGGCAACTTTTGTCAAAAGGTTTGTTATGAGTGAAAACTCTTGTGAAAAGTTTGAGCTTATGTAGTTCTCTTTTTTCTTTTTTGTTAAAGATTTTAAAAAATCTACAATTTTTGTTGTTTCGTTTTGCACCTGTTTGTTTAGTTTGTATGCAACATAAAACATTGTTAGAAAAAACAAACCAAGTATGCTTAAAACCTCCATACCAAGTTTTAGTATATGTTCGTTGTTGTCATTTAACTCTTTTGAAAGCCTTATGTAGATGGTTTTGCCATCTATGTTGTATTTTTTAGCAACATAGAGCAGATACTTATTTACCGTAACTGAGTCTCTCATACTAAAACCAAACTCAGCTTTGTTTGCTTGTTGTATCTCTGGTCTGTTTTTGTGGTTTTGCATCTTTGTTTTGTCTTTGTCTGACTCTGCTACTATGTTACCATTTTCATCTATGATTGTTACTCTAAGGTTTAGTTGTTGTTTGATTTTTTTAGCAAGGTTGTCTATGTTTATTTGTTTGTTAAGCATCAAAGATATAAGCTCAACATCTTGTAAAAGTGAGTTTTTTACCTCTTTTATGTAAAGCTCTTTTTCCCAGTAGTAAACACTCGCACCCACAAATATAAAAAGTATGAGAAAAAGTGCCAAAAATTTTCTAAAAACTATCTGAGAAAAACTTAACAAAATATATACCCCTCACCGCGAACCGCTTGTATGTAGTTTTTAACTCCATCTGGATCTATGCTCTGTTTTAACCTTTTTATGGCTACATTTACAGTTTTTAACTGTTTGTTAAATGAGTCTTCCCAAACCCTTTCAAGTAAAATCTCTCTCGATAGCAAGATATTTTGATTTTTCATAAATTCAAGTAGTAAGTCGTGTTCTAAATGTGTAAGTTTTACAACATTTCCATCTATGGTAAAAGTTTTGTTTGAGGAGTCATATAAGATATCTCTAACTTTTAAGATATCTATATCTTTGTTTAAGCGTTTTAAAACAGCTTTTACTCTTGCTTTGAAGATATCTAAGTTAAAAGGTTTTGTTATGTAGTCATCTGCTCCATTTTCAAAACCTTCTACTATATTTTCATCTGAATTTTTGGCAGATACATATATAACTGGGTGGTTATAACCTTGTTTTCGTATAGAACTTATAAACTGTGTCCCCTCAACCGATGGCAGGTTTCTATCCATAAGGATTAAACTTACATCTTCATCATCTAAGATATCTAAAACATTTGTTGTATCTATGCAAGATATAACATCATACCCCTCTTTGCTTAGAGTGTATTCCATAAGTGTTAGTAAATCTTCTTCATCTTCTACGATGAGGATTGTCTGGCTCATACTCTTTCCTACTGTTTTTGAAAGTTACCACCCACTTGGATATAAACTAAAAGGTTTGCTATGCTTGATGTTCTATCTGCTATCTTTGCACTTTTTCTCAAAGCTCTAAGCATACGGTAAAACTTCTCAAACTCATCTAACTCATTTGCAAACTTATGTAGATTTGCCTCAACTATCTCATACAAATCACCTATCTTATGCTCCTCTATGAGAACATCGTTGTAAAGCTCTTGAATCTCATCGGCATCATCTACATGTAGCATAGATATCATAGTTTGTATAGCTTTTACAGTTGAAGACTGCATAGGTAAAGCATACTCTTTTATAATCTGAGTATCTACATCTGAACAAACATCTGTGAAACCTTTTATGAAACTTCTTGTGTTAGAACATGCACGAGAGAGTTCGTTTGTTATCTTCATATATGCTATAACTCTTCTTAAATCTCTTGCTTCTGGTGTGTAGAGTGCTAAAACTTTTATAATCTCATTATCAATAGCATCTGTTTTTGAGCTTATGTTTTTTATGAACCCTTTTGCATCACTAAACTTTTGAGTGTCACAATCTTGTAAAGCTTCAAGTATAAGCTCGTTTGCACTTAAAAGTCCATCTGCTATCTTTGTAACTTTTTCTTTGATACTATTTAGATTTTCTGTAAAATTTTGTAACATTAGCCAAATCTCCCCGTTATGTAGTCTTCTGTTTGTTTCTCTTTTGGATTTAAGAAGATATTTTCTGTTTTGTCAAACTCTATTAAATCTCCCAAATACATAAAAGCTGTATAGTCACTTATACGACTTGCTTGTTGCATATTGTGTGTAACTATCGCGATGCTTACATCTTTTTTAAGCTCAACTATAAGCTCCTCAATAGCACCCGTTGAGATGGGGTCAAGTGCCGATGTTGGCTCATCAAAAAGTAGCACTTCTGGTTTAACAGCTACGGCACGAGCTATACAAAGTCTTTGTTGCTGACCACCTGAGAGTCCCATAGCAGACTTGTCTAACCTGTCATGAACCTCTTTCCACAATGCACCATCTTTTAGTGCTTGTTCAACTCTACCCTCTATCTCTGATTTGTCTTTTATACCTGCTATTTTCAGTCCATAAGCAACATTGTCAAATATGCTCATAGGAAATGGTGTAGGTTTTTGGAAAATCATACCAACTTTTTGGCGAAGCTCTATAAACTCATTCTCTTTTTTTATCTCTAAGATATTTTCCATCTCACCAGTTTGCTCATTTAGAAGCTCTATAATACCGTCATACTTGTTACCTGGGTATAAATCGTGGATACGGTTCATACTTCTAAGAAGAGTAGATTTACCACAACCACTTGGCCCTATGAGTGCTGTTATGTTGTTTTTTCTTATCTTCATATTTATATTTTTCAAAGATGCTCTCTCAGCACCCGCATATGTAAACGAAAAGTTTTGTATGTTCATTATTGGCATATTTTTTCCTTATTCATAATGTGTCCACATTCTGTAAATTTTGATAATTTTATCATCTTCAAAAACCTCATAAACAATTCTATGTTGTTTATTTATCCTTCTTGATATTTTACCTTTTAAACTACCACTCAAATACTCAAATTTTGGAGGGTAACATAAAGGATTTTTTTCAAGTAAATCTAAAATCTCATTTACTTTTTGTTTCAAACCAGCACTTGCAATCTTTTTCGCATCTTTTTTTGCCTGTGGTGAAAAAAGTAAACTATACATCACCAATCCAAATCATCTCTTGAAACATAACTACTCAAAGGCTCTTTTGAAGCCTCTAAGATACTTTGTTCCATACCTTTTATGCTTTTTAGATATTCATCATCACTTATATAAGTTGTTTTATCTAAAATTTCAAGTTCATTTTTTGAAAAATGGTTTAAAAGCCATAAAAATTTATCGCTTATGCTGTCTTCTATCTTCAATGTAACCATCTGCATAACTTTACCTTTTTTTATTTCTTGTTATAAATCTACCTGTTAAGTTTATAAATAAAACCAAAACAGTAAGTATAAAAGAAGCTGCCCAAGCTAAATCTCTGCTTGATTCTTCTGGTTCGTTTGCTAAGTCGTAGATACTAACTGTCAAAGATGGGAAACTTTGAGTCAAGTCAAGTGTAAAATAGTTACTTGTTTCAGATGTAAAAAGTAGTGGTGCTGTCTCACCTATGATACGGGCAAATGCTAAGAGTATCCCCGTCATTATTCCAACCTTCGCAGCTTTTATAACTATATCTAAGATAACTTTATACTTAGAAGCACCAAGGGCTATCCCCGCTTCTCTTAACTCTTTTGGCACGAGTGAGAGCATATTGTCTGTTGTGTTTATAACTATTGGTAACATCATAACAGCAAGTGCGATAGCCCCCGCAAAACCACTTGTTCCACCAGTTGGAACAACTATGATGGCATACACAAATGCACCTATAACAATAGATGGAGCAGACATCATGATGTCACTTAGATTTCTTATGATGTTTGCATACTTTCCGTTTCCATACTCTCTTATGTAGATTCCAGCTACCATACCTATGGGAATCCCTATAACAGCGGCTATACCAGCTAAAATAAACTGCCCAACTATGAGGTTTCTAAGCCCACCATCTATGAGGTCGTTTACAAACAAACTAAAATGAAAAGAGCTTAAACCCTTTATGAAAAGTGTAACAAGTATCCAGCCCAAAAACGCAAGACCTATTAAAGCTGAAAGAACAGATAAACCTAAAACTACTTTATTTACTATGAGTCTCATTATTTTTTACCTTTTAAAAAATAAAATTTTGCGAATGTTATAACCGCAAAACTTATAAGGAACAAGATAAATGCCAAGTAAAACAATGCACTCTCACCAAGTCCACTCGCTTCACCAAAGTTGTTTGCCATAGCAACTGGTATGGAGATAGTTGGGTCATTTATGGCTTCTGGTAAAACAAATATAGAACCTATCAAAAATGCTACTGCCATAGTCTCACCCAAAGCACGACCAAGTGCTAAGATGATAGAACCTATAATCCCAACTTTTGAAAATGGGAAGATTATATCTTTTATAACCTCAAACTTAGTAGCACCCATAGCATAGGCACTCTCTTTTAAAACATCTGGTGTTGTGTTCATACTATCACGGGTAATCGCTGCCATAAACGGGAGTATCATTATCCCTAAAACAAGCCCAGCAGTAAGGAGTGAAACCTGATACCCACCAACCAAGTCCGCAACAATAGGAGCAAAATAGTAAAGCCCCCACATACCAAAGATTATGGAAGGGATAGCTGCTAAAAGCTCTATGGCTATACCTATGGGGTAAGCAATGTTTTTAGGAGCTATCTCTGCTAAAAACACAGCAATACCCATAGCAATAGGAAGTGCAAAAACAAGAGCTATGAGAGTTGTAAGAAGAGTTCCTACAATCGGTACCAAACCACCGTAAATGGTTTTAGTCTCAACCTCATCTTCATCTTCAAGCATCATATCTTCTTCATCTTCATCTGCTATAAACTCATCATCATCTGCCATATCTTCCTCATCTGAGATAACATCTTCTTGACTTGTTTGAGCTGATAACTCTCCATTTAGAGGAACCTCTTTGTTCCAAGCGGGGTCTGTTATAAAGTTAAAACCAAACTCATCTATGGCTGGTTTTGCAGCATTGAACAAAGTGATAAAAATCCCAACTAAGATAACAAATACCAAAGAAGCACTAATAAGTGAAAGTTTTTGAAAGATTTTTTCCATATAAAACCCATATATTAAATTCTAAGTAAAATTATATAGAAATTAAATTACAAACAGATTACATGTAGAAAACTACAATGCTTTTTCGCATTGTAGTTTGAAGATTATTTTATACCTTTTGTTTCCCAGTAAGTATGGATTTTTTCAACAAGAGGTTTTGGAAGTGGAACATAACCTAACTCTTTTGCCAAATCTTGACCGTTTTTATATGCCCAGTCAAAAAATGCTGTAACTTTTTTGTTTGTTTGTTTCTTTTCTGCTGGAACAAGTATGAAAGTTGCCGCTACAATAGGGTAAGAGTTTTTACCTTTTGGGTCTGCTATAACTTTATAGAAATCTCTTTTAGGGTTCAACTCCGCCTTAGCTGCTGCTGCTTGAAATGATTTTAGTTCTGGTTTTATGAAAAAACCTTCTCTGTTTTGAACAGTTGCCATAGCTATGTCATTTGACTTAGCATCAGCATAGTCTATGTAACCAACAGAGTATGGAGTTTGTTTTAGAAGTGCTGCCACACCTGAGTTGTGTTTTCCACCTATGTGGTGGTTACCTGGCCAAGAGAGAGATTTTTTAGCACCAAACTTTTTTCTCCATTTTTTACTAACTTTACTAAGGTAGTAAGTAAAGTTGTAAGTTGTTCCACTACCATCTGCTCTATGAACAAAAGTAAGTTTTTTGTGTGGTAGTTTTATGTTTGGATTTTGAGAAGTTATGAGTTTATTATCCCAAAACTTAACTTTACCCATAGCGATAGCCACAATAGCTTTTCTACTAAGTTTTAGGTTAGGCACATTTGGAACATTGTAACCCATAGTTATAGCACCAACAACACCTGGAAACTGGTAAAGTCCATTTTTCTTTAACACTTTTGGGCTAAGAGGTTTGTCTGTTCCAGCAAAATCAACCGCTCTTGCTTTTGCATCTTTAATCCCTTTTGAAGAACCTTTTTTTATGTAATCTATTTTGATACCTGTATCTTTATTATAAGCTTTTATCCATTTTTGATAAACACTGTATGGAAAACTCGCTCCACTACCTTTTAAAACATCATTTGCACAGATAGAAGTTGTTGCAAGTGTAGCTACCAAAGCAGTTGCTAAAATCTTTTTCATATTTTTCCTTTTTTGTAATTATTGGTGAAATTATAAAATAATTCAGTTACAAAAAGATTACAACTTATGTAACCAAAACGAAATTATTTTTTTTGTATAATTTCATCACAACAATAAAAAAGGAAAAATATGAAAAAAATTATATTGTCTGCTATGACTGCTTTTGCAGTTAGTAGTGTAAGTGCAAGTGAAATTAAACTTTATACAGATGAAAATGGACAAGTTTTTACTAAACCAGCAGAGGGTAGAACTTTGCTAAAAACTCCCACACCAGTTTTTTCAAAAGCTTCTAAGTTAAAATTTAGTGGTAATACTTTTTTAAACTATACTTACGAAACAAGTGATGATAGCAATGAAAAATCTTTAAGCGAATTTGATGTAAAAAAAGCTTATCTTCAAGTAAAAGCATACATTTTAGATGACCCAAAATCTTACTACCGTATAACTCTTGACCTACATGATGATAATGGAAGTAAAGATATGAGATTAAAATATGGTTATCTTTACCTAAATGAAATTTTACCATTTACTGGTGTTGAACTAGGTCTTGTTCACCGTCCATGGCATGATTATGAGCAACACTCTGCTTGGGGTTATAGAAGTATTCAAAAAGTTTTCTTAGAAGATTCAAACAGTGCAAACCTTTCTAGCTCCGCTGACTTTGGTATTAACTTTAAAACAAACACAGAACTATTTGATACAGAGATTGGTCTTTTCAATGGTGAGGGTTACCACAAAAGTCAAGAGGAAACTGCAACAGATACTGCTGGTATGAGTTTTGAGTGGAGAGCCACTGCCCATCTACTAGGAAAAAGAGGAAAACCTGCAAAAACTACTTATGCAGAGGCTTCTTTCTTTGGTCAATTAAATGAAAACCATAAAACAAGTGCTGATGGTATCTCAGGACATTTAGATGATTTACATTTTTATGGTTTCCATGCAGTGTATAACCAACCTTCATTTTTAGTAGCTGCTCAATATATACTTTCAGCAGACACAGCTTCTAACTCAACTTATGTATCTACACAAGCTGGTGATGGTTACTCTGTAAATGGTGAATACCGTTTAGGTTCAAACAAAGAATATAGAGTATTTGGTCGTTTTGATAGCTGGACACCAAAAAAACTTAAATCTTCTGATGAAAGAGAACAACAAACTATGACAGTTGGTGCTTCTTGGAAACAAAATAAAAATGTTGCATGGACTGCTGGTATCATCACTCAAAATAATGAGTATAAAGGTACTGAAACAGATAACGATAAAACAGACTATACTATCACAGCTAACATCAAATTCTAGCTTATGATGGTAGTGACAATCAAGAGTTTTTTAACTCTTGATTAAATCTCTTTTGCACTTTGAGATAACTTCGCCCAAGGTGAATTTGGGTCTGCTTGTATAGATTCTTTATAGGCTTTTGTTGCTTCATCATCTCTCCAAAGTTTACTAAGTACACTTCCAAGCAAATACTTTTGTCGAGCCCTATCTTCCTTATTTAAATCCAATTTATCTAACGATTTTATAACTTCATATGCTTTGTTAAAATCCTCTTTATTTATATAGGCTTGATACAGTGTAAACTCAACAAACGGACTTTGAGGATAAGCTTTTATCCTATTTTGTGTATCCATTATTTTTTTACCATACTTAATAACTAGATTATCATCTTTTTGCTCACTACCAACACTCATAACTTCAACATATCTATCTATATCTTTATACGAAGTTCCAAATACCTTTTCAATATCTGAAATAGCTTCTATAAGCTTCTCTTTTTGCTCTGTTCTACTATATGCATCAAAAAGTATTCTGTACACATCTTTATATTTACCTAACTTACCATCACAAATAGATATTAAATCTTTTGAGGCTGTTATTACATCACTATAATTACCTGTTGCAAAATCTATCTTAATATATCTATAAAGCCATTTTTTTCTTTGTTCTATATTTTTAGCTTTTAAATGTTTGTTCGCTATTTTTTTAGATAATAAAAAGTCTCCACCCTTCATAGCACAACTATAAATCCCATCATCCCATCTATCTGATAGTGTTATGTTATACTCATTTGAAAGGTTTAGAACATTTTGGCACTCTTTTTTCTCCAATGATGATTCCATCATCCCTATAACAGCATCTGTAACTATCTGTTTTGTATCTTTATAAATCTCACTATCTAATGCCAAAATAGAATCTTTAAGCTCCAAAACATCACTATACATTTTATGTTTTAAAAGTAGTTTTGCCTTTTCATACAATGCTCTATCACCAATGGTGTCGTTTTTATACTCCTCTATCAAACTATCATACTTTTGTAACTGTGCAGTTAAATTTTCATCTTCATTATTTGTATCAAAGAAAAGTTCATCTTTTGCAACTTTTATCACATCTTCATAAGTTCCATACTTATAAAGTTTAAGATATTCATCAATAGCTTTCAATGCTCCCTTTTTATCATCTGTTTTTGCTAACCAAAGAGCTTTGTTTTTAAGCAACTCTTCATACTTTTCATCTTTTTTAGACATATTATCTAGTAAAGCCGTAGCTATTTGTGAAGCTGTTTTATAATCCTCAATATCTACAAAATTTTGCATCATTGCAAAAGAATCTGACCTATTTTCTATAAAAAATTCAGGTTTAGCTTTTATGATTTTTTTAATGTACTGAGCAGATTTTTTTGTACTACCCATATTTATATAATGTTGTGCCAACTTATATGCTGCACTCACAGCTACATCTAAATTCGATGTTTCATCCAATGCCTTTTTGTAAAAAACAACAGCTTTTTTACTACCTCCTGCATCATCTAACATATCTGCTTTATATATATAACCCCATTGTGTATATACACTATCTGAGTGTTCTGTAAAAAGTCTATCAAAAAAATAATCCGCATCACTGTTTAAACCTATTTTTGAGTAAGCCTTTGCGGTCAAAGATAATACCTCTGGTATATTTTCATCTGATGAATACTCTCTTAAATACTCTTTTGATTGTTCAATAACATTATCATAATCTTTTAATGCAGAATAAACCTTTATTTTATAGTAAATTAACTCCGCTTTAAAAAGTGAATTTGGATACTCTTGAAGTATCTGTTCTATGAGTTCTAAACATAAATCATACTTTTTTTCTTTAAAAAGCTTTTTTATTTTAAGATAATCAGAAACATCTTGAACTTTTTTTATATATACAGGATTTCCATTTATATCCAAACTACCAACATAAGGTAGCTTGTCTTTTTCCATAAAAAAAGGAAAATTTAATCCACCATCTTTGTTAGATTCTAAAAGTGGTAATTTTTCCAAATAACCAACTATAAACCAATGTTTTGAAAGCTTTATATCTGCCTCATAAACAGTGCTGTCTTTTGTTAAATCAAAAATCATAGGAAAAAGTTTCATCTTATGAAATGGTTTTATAACTATAAAAAAAGTTTTATCTTTCACAACTGTTTTTATACTAAAAAAATCATTTTCGAGTGGTTTTATGGGATGAGTTGGTTGTTTTGTAAAAGCACATACAACTTTGATTGTTTCATCAAAATCATCTTTTATTGGTTCACACATAAAACTTTCTTTCTCTTTTATGTGTAAAATAGAAAATCTTTGGAAATCCTCTTTTGCACTATCTATATAGATTTCAAGTGCAAAAAGAGGGTAAAAAAGTATCAGAGATAAAAATAATCTAACAGACAAATTATCTACCTCCAATATCTAAATTTTAATATCCACTATAATATACAAACGAAGTTACAAACTCTAAAATAGGATTTAATGCTAAAAATAAAAATACAGTACCAACACCAGCTATACCAATAATAGTTTTAAGTGAAAGTGTAGCATTTGAAACATAAACTTCACCATGAGCACCCCTCATAGGGTCTTTCATAAACATATAAACAATAAGTTTTAAGTAGTAGTACCCTGCAATAGCTGAGTTAAGAGCCATAATTAAAGCTAAAATAGTATAACCACTATTTACCGCTGAACTTATCATATATAGTTTACCCCAAAATAGTGCAAATGGGGGAAGACCAGCAAGACTTAACATAAACATACCCATAATAGAAGCTGCAACAGGTGAAGTTTTAATCATACCTGCAAACTTTTCATAACTATGGTCTGAACTTTGCCCTGGAAGTAAATCTTTTTGTCTTGAAATCCAAAGCATACTAAATGAACCAAGGTTTGTAAAAGTAAATAGTATCCAGTACAAGAACAATGCACTGTTTGCTTGTGTAGTCCCTATCAAAATAGCACTCATAACAAAACCTGCATGTGAGATAGAACTATACGCAAGCATTCTCTTAACATCTGTTTGAACCAATGCCCAAAGGTTAGATGCAGTCATAGTTATAATAACAAAAGCATAAAGCACAACTTCTAACCAAACTATGTGAGAGTGGATTAAAAATTCAAAAAATCTCATAGCTACTATGAAACCAGCTATTTTTGGAACGATTGACATATAACCAGCCATTGAAGCTGATGCACCCTCATAAACATCTGGTGCCCATGTATGAAATGGAACAAGTGAAAGTTTAAAACCAAGTGCTGCTAAAATAAAAGTTGTTCCTACAAGAACATAACCTATATCTGCAAAATTATTTGAAACTAAAACATCAGCTATCTGATGAATCTCTACACTTCCTGTAAGTGCATAAAATATCATAGAACCAAAGCTGAAAAAACCAGCTGCTAATGCACCCATAGTAAAGTACTTAATAGCTGCTTCAAAAGATTTTTCACGGTTATGCATAGCAATAAGTGTATAAAGTGCCAAAGAAGCAGTTTCTAAACCAACAAAAATCAAAATCAAGTTGTCACTAGCAACCATAAACTGGAAACCAGAAATCATAAACAAGAAAAGTGCATAAAACTCTGGGTAACTAAACTCGTGAAATCTCTTTGAAGTTAGTGAAAGAGGTATAAAAAGCATAGATGCACCAACAATGATGAACTGAGACAAGATAGCCAAACCATCTATCATCATAACATCAAACATACCCATAACAGTACCACTTTGTTGGAACACACCAGCAGAATCAACAACAGCACCAAAATCTAAGAGTAAAAATAATATACTCAACATTACATATAAAGATTTATGCAAGTTACTCTTGAACAAATCAACAACTAATATCAACAATGCACCAACTACTGGCACCAACATAGGTGCCAAAGTAGATAGGTTCAACGACTCTAATGAAATACTTAACGGTGCTAACATTAGTGTTCCTCCTCTACAATTTCAACAACTTCAATTACTCTTACAATCGCAGTTTCACTAACAGGATTAACATGACGAGCAATTTTTTCCTTAGCATCTACTGTTTTTGCTTTTTCATCCATAAACTGAACTATTTTCTCAACTCTGTTGTTAATAGGTTCTAAAACAGGTTTAGGATAAACACCTAACCAAATAGCAACTACAACAAGTGGAACAAGAGCAACAAGTTCTCTTTTATTTACATCTTTTAGGTCTTTGTTTTTATCGTTAGTAATCTCACCAAAAAATGCTTTTTTATAAGCTGAAAGCATATAGATAGCACCAACAATAATAGCTGTTCCAGCTAAAATTGTTAAGATATGAGATTGTTGGTAAAAACCAAGTAAACTTAAAAACTCACCAACAAAGTTGATAGTTAGTGGCATACCAACAGAAGCCATCAACATAACACCAAAGATAGTAGCATAACGAGGCATAACATGTGCTAAACCACCAAACTCACTCATAAGCTTAGTATGTCTTCTGTCATAAATCACACCAACAAGCAAAAACAATGCACCAGAAACAACACCGTGACCTATCATTAAAAAGATAGAACCAGAGATACCCTCTACATTTAATGCAAAAGTACCTAAAATAATCACACCCATATGTGAGATAGATGAGTAAGCAACAACTTGCTTAATATCTTTTTGAGCATAAGCAATCATAGCTGTATAGATAATCATTATGATAGAGATTATCGCTATTGGGTACATAAAGTATGCTGACGCATCTGGAAAAAGTGGTAAT
>Ga0256837_1001423_pt1 | contig 16534 bp, 17 predicted proteins | sample 4562384metaG_FD_185976 | JGI IMG/M metagenome (GOLD analysis project Ga0256837, IMG submission 185976) | Hydrothermal vent microbial communities from Guaymas Basin, Mexico - 4561-384 | ecosystem: Environmental > Aquatic > Marine > Hydrothermal vents | place: Mexico: Guaymas Basin | collected...
ATAGAAGCAGCTGATGGAAACTTAGAAGGTCGAGTAACTAACATCCCTAATGACAATAGTGATACTTCTAAATTTGCATGGGCTATAAATGACTTACTTGACCAAACAGAAGCTTTTATGAGAGATACTCAAACAACGGTTGAATGTGCATCTAGTGGTGATACATATAGACATAATTACCTCTCAGGTTTTCATGGTTCTTTTTTGAAAACTGCTACAGATTTATCTGAAGTTACTGATTCTATTGCAAAAGGTTATGAAACAAAGATAAGAGGAGAATTAGGTAACAGGCTAAATACACTTGGTGGTGGTCTATCTGGTGGACTTGCTGTTATTCAAGATGATATAAATATCTCTCAAGAAAGTGTAAAAGAGATAGTAGAAGTATCGCATAAAACATATAAAGAATCATCAAAAAGTTTAGAGAATGTTGAAGATATTTCTAATAGATTGGATAATTTAGTAGAACTTATAGGTAGTTCTCATGAGGGTATTGTAAGCTTAGAATCTCGTTCAAATGAGATTAGTACAGTTGTAAATCTTATAAAAGATATAGCAGATCAAACAAATTTATTAGCATTAAATGCAGCTATAGAAGCAGCTCGTGCTGGTGAACATGGGAGAGGGTTTGCAGTGGTTGCTGATGAAGTTAGAAAACTAGCAGAAAGGACACAAAAAGCAACAGGTGAGATAGAACTAAATATACGAACTCTACAACAAGAAACTAATGATATGAGAAATAACTCTGATTATATTTCAGAAATTGCAACAATATCTAATAATGTAATTCATGAGTTTGAAAAAACTTTTTTTGAATTAAATTTATCAGCTAAATCAACATCTATAATAGCTAAAAAGACCCAAAATAGGCTACTAGCCACTTTAGTAAAAGTTGATCATATAATTTTTAAAAATAAAGTATATCATAGTGTTTTAAAATCTGATGATTCTATTGTTATTTTAGACCATAAAAACTGTAATGTTGGTCATTGGTACTATGATACTACTACAAATATATTTAACAATACTAAAGCTTATAAAGAGATGGAGAGTTCACATATTAAAATTCACGATAGTGCTTTTAAAAACTTTGAATTTGTAAAAAAACATTCAACTTTAAAAGGTGATAATCCAAATATCATATATCAAAATTTTTCAGATTTAGAAGATGAATCTCAATTGCTATTTAATAAATTAGATGAGATGTTAGAACAATGTAAAAGTGATGTGCTATAATTCTTTTATGAAAAGAAGAGATTTTTTATTACTTGGTGCTTCTACACCAATACTAGCAAATGAATTGTTATTTGGAAATGATGTTATACTCTCAAAAGATGAGTGGAAAACATTAGTTAGTTTAAACAAACGATTAAAACGATTGAAACGGTATGTAGGATATGCAAACTTTAATGTTATATCTTATAATAATGCTTTGTTTTATGGAAGAAATTATTCATCTATAGGAGCTTTTAGAAAAGATGAACTAGATATGATGCACCGTTTGTTTGATGAAAACCCTAGTAAATACGGTTTTTATGGTTCTAAAACTTGTTACGATATAGATAACTATGTATCAAAAAAAGATATAGTTAAAATTCCTCATACTGGACATTTTATATTTAAGGGTAAATCGCAAAGTGATTATGAGAGACTTACAAAAGATATTGGAGATACTATTATCTTAACTTCAGGTGTTAGAAATGTTATAAAACAGATGAGTTTGTATGTAAACAAGATTTATAGAACTCATGGAAATATAACTCAAGCATCATACTCCATAGCCCCACCTGCTTACTCTTACCATACTATAAGTGATTTTGATGTTGGTGTAAAAGGGTTTGGTTATCTAAACTTTACAGCAAAATTTGCGACAACCCAAGAGTTTAAAGAGATGACAAGATTAGACTATATCGGTATGAGATACCACAAAAATAACAAAGATGGAGTACGCTATGAACCTTGGCATGTTGAAGTTGTTTAGATTATTTGTAATATTTTTCTTTGTTACTTCACTAAATGCTAAAAACAGATTCGATTTTAACCTTATAAAAAAAGGTGAAGATAGTAACAACACTTTGTTAGTAGTTGGTGGCATCCAAGGTGATGAACCAGGTGGGTTTATGTCAGCTGCTCTACTTGCTACTCACTATGAGATAACTAAAGGCTCTCTTTGGATAGTTCCAAATCTTAACTTTTATAGCATCATAAAAAGAAGTCGTGGACCTTATGGCGATATGAACAGAAAGTTTGCAACACTTTCAAAAAAAGACCCAGAGTATGAAACTGTTCAAAGAATCAAAAGTTACATAAAAAATGACAAAGTAAAAATGGTTGTAAATCTCCATGATGGGAGTGGATACTATAGACATAACTACATAGATAAAATCCATTCACCTTATAAATGGGGGCAATGTTCCATAATAGACCAAGAAAGTATAGATGTAAAAAAGTATGCTAATCTTGCTGAAATCTCTTCTCAGGTAGTAAAACATGTAAATAAACATGTTTTAAAAGATGAAGATAGATATCACCAGCATAATACAAAAACAAGAGAGGGTGATGAGGAGATGGCAAAATCTCTTACATACTATGCTATAAACCAAGGAAAACCTGCTTTTGGTAATGAAGCTAGTAAAAATCTACCAACTCACAAAAGGGTTTATTATCACCTTTTAGCTTTAGAAAAATATATGGATATTATGGGGATAGAGTACAAAAGAAAGTTTAAACTAACATCGTTAGGTGTATATAATGCACTAAACAAAGATATTTACATATCACTTTGTAACGATAAAATAGTTTTACCACTTTCCGAGGTTAGAAGTACACTAAACTATATGCCACTAAAAAGCAATAGCATAGTTGAGTTTAAGGCTAAAAATCCATTACTAACAGTTTATAAAAAGAACAACACTTATATCATCCAGTATGGAAACAGAAAGCTTACTCAGTTAAAGGCTCAGTATAAAGAGCATGATGATAAAAAAATAAATGTTAATTTTGTGGTTGATTCTACAGATAAAAATGTATCTTTTGGAACTATAGTAGAAGTTAAAAAGAATTTTTTAGTTAAAGATACTAAAGATTATAGAGTAAATATTATAGGTTTTTCAAACCATAATAAGAAAGAAACAGGGATTAAAATATCTAAGTATCAGATGCCAAAAAGATTTTCCATAGATAAAAAAGGTCGTATATATAGAGTAGAATACTACACAAAAACAGCAAATAAAAAAGATAAATTTGCTGGTATGGTTTTAGTAAAGTTTAAAAGTTAGATTAAATAATCTAACTCTAACTTTTTACAATAAGAACTAAGCATATCTCTCTCAAAGTCATTGTTTGTTGAGTATTGGTAACCAAAGGTTTTCATCCACATCTGATGCTCTTCCATACATAGATAGAAAAATACACCTTTTTGATGCCATGGTTTAAAACTCTCATAAGCATGTTTAAACATCTCTTCTTTTATACTATCAGGGTAGGAACTTTTTCCACTTGCATCAACAAATGGCATCTGAGTTATCTTACTTCTAAACTCTCTTGAACGAAGCTGTTTTATAACTGGTTTTATAAATGTTAAAGTACCAAAACTAACAAGTGCAACTTCACTAGCATCAAACAAATCTAAAACTTTGTCATAAACCTCTTTGTATTCATCTAAGTAGTTTTCATACTCAACGATAGGGTGAAAATGAAAGCCTATTTTTACCCCTTTATTTGCTAGTTTTCTTGCTGAATTTAATCTTTTTTCAAGAGATGCACTTAGGTGTTCCTCGTTTTTTATAATGGTTGGTGTATTTAAACTCCAAGTGCAAAGTATGTTTTTTGGTACTTCATTTTCTAAAAGATACTTGATGTTGTCTGATTTTGTTTTAAACTCTAGTATAACATTTGGGTTCTCTTTTGCAAACTCAAAAAGTGCATCTAGTACACCCTCTCGGTTTCCAAACATAAGTGAATCAGATGCTTGACCTGTTCCTATATGGTAGGTTTTATTTTTATCAAGGTTTAGATTTTTTAGTTTTTCTGCAAAAGAACTATCAAAAGTTATAGTGTTTTGGTTATAAAAACTTTGTATGGAACAATAAGAACAATCAAACCCACAACTCTCAACAGCATCAAGTGTAAGAAGATTACAGCATCTTGTTTTCTCAGATGCCACAGGGCAAAGACCAAGACCAAAACCATCTTTGTTTTCAGTTTTAAAGTTAAACTTTTGCTCTTGAGGTATGTTTTTTAGTTTAAACTCTTTATATGAATTTGGTTTATTTCTAACACTTTCATAAGCTTTTTTAAGTCTAGTAAAAACAACCTTTTTTTGAGTGTGTTGAGGGAATATCTCTATGATGCTTTGTTCATCCCACATCTCTAAATCTCTTGCTATATCTATAATCTGTTTTATCTCTTGATGGGAAAATCTTAATTCAAATGATTTTTCTTTTATAAAATCTTGTTCATTTTTTGATAAGTTGTTAAAAAGTGTATTTTTGATGGAGTTGTTAAATTTTTCTTCATAGTTTGTTTTCATGATATGATTTTAGCAAAAATTGACTTAATTAAGTCAATTTTTAGTGGTATGATTCTTTTAATCTTGATGAAAAAAAATGTTATAATTTTAAAAAATTAAAGGTAATAAATGAAATTTGTATCAATCGTTATGGGTTCAAAAAGTGATTATGAAGTTATGAAGTCTTGTTCTGACACACTAGAAGCATTTGGAGTTAATTATGAGATGATTATCTCTTCTGCTCACCGTTCACCAGAGAGAACTGCTGAGTATATAAAAGAAGCAGAGGCAAAAGGGGCTCAAGTTTTTATCGCTGCTGCTGGTATGGCTGCTCACTTAGCTGGTGTTCTCTCTTCTAAAACTGTTAAACCAATCATTGGTGTTCCTATGTCTGCTTCTGCACTGAGTGGTATAGATGCACTTCTTTCAACTGTTCAGATGCCAGCTGGTATGCCTGTTGCTACTGTAGCTATAGGAAAAGCAGGAGCGATAAACTCTGCATTTTTAGCTATGCAGATGTTAGCACTTGATAATGAAGAGTTATCTATAAAACTAAAAGAAGATAGAATCGCAAAAGCTAAAAAAGTTGAGATGGATTCTTTAGAGATAGAAACTAAAATCAACTAATCGGTACACTTATTGCTATAAACATTATAGACTTAGTTTTTACAAGGAATTATTAATGAAATGGATGAGTGATTCAGAATATAGTGAGTTAACAGGCTTAGATACTTCTGCTATAGAAGATTTGATAGAGCGTGGTAAACTTACTACAAAGATTGAAAATGGAACACGACTAATCGACCCATCAAAGGGTGCGAGTAATGTTGTTCCTGTTCAACTAAAAGAACTCTCAGCCCATAACCAAAAAGAGATGCTAGTACAACCTGAATTTGTTGAAAAAACTATAGGAACTATCATCAACCTTCATGAAAAGGTTCTTGATTCTAAAGATGAAACGATAGAGTCTATAAAAAATGAAAACAAATTTTTAAAAGATGCATTAGAATCGTTACAAGAGCTTTATGAAGAAGATAGAAAAACTATACACACACTTCAAGAACAGTTAAAACTCTCTCAACAAGAAGTAGAATTTATGAGAAGAAAATACAAAATGATGTGGAACAAAACTATAGAGGATCATACAAGCTAGATGAATATAGAATTAGCATGTGTTGAGTGCATCATCAACCAAAGTACAAAAGTTGCAAATGCCATAGAAGCATCTGAGAGTTTGTCTCATAACCTTACATCGACTGTAAAAGAGATGAGTAAAGATTTTTCATTTACTCAAAATCCACCTGAGATAGCATCATTCGTTTACGAGAAGATGGCTGAGATAGCCAACAAAGATGATTTATATGATGATGTGAAAGCACTCTCTACAAAAAAAGCAAAAAGCTTTATACCAACTTTAAAAAAAAGATTAGAAACAACTAATGACAAACTTCTAACTGCTACCAAGATAGCAGTAGCAGGTAATGTAATAGATTTAGCTGCTGAGGTAGAATTTGACCTAGATGAAGAGTTAGAAAAGATTTTTCATACAGAATTTGCTCACAATGACTTTGATAAGTTTAAAAGTGAATTAGATAATGCTAAAAGTGTAGTTTATCTAGGTGATAATGTTGGTGAGCATATATTTGACTATATGTTTATAGAGGTTTTAAAAGAGTTATATCCTAAGATGGAGATTTACTACCTAGTTAGAGGTAATCCTATCATCAATGATGTAACGATGACAGAGGCTAAAGAGGTAGGTTTTGACAAACTTTGCCATCTTGTAGATAGTGGAGTAAATACCCCTGGTTTTGCTTACTCTCGTGCAAATAAAGATGCCAAAGAACTTTTTGATAAAGCTGATTTGGTTATATCTAAAGGTATGGGAAACTATGAGTGTTTAAGTCCAACACACAGAGAAAACATCTGTTTCTTACTTAAAGTAAAATGTGGGGTAGTAGCTACATCACTTGGTCGAAATATTGGTGATATAGTGTGTAAGATGGTATAATGCCACAAATTATAAAATAGTATAAGGTTAAATAGAATGATAACATTTAGTGAAATGCTACTAAAACTACAAGAATTTTGGATGAAACAAGGGTGTAATATAGTTCAACCTTACGATATCCCTGCAGGTGCTGGTACTTTTCATCCAGCTACTTTTCTTCGTTCTTTAGACTCAACTCCATGGGCTACTGCTTATGTAGCACCATCTCGCCGTCCTACTGATGGTAGATATGGAGAAAACCCTAACAGACTTGGTTCTTACTACCAGTTTCAAGCACTTATAAAACCATCACCTGACAACATTCAAGAACTTTACCTAAAATCATTAGAGTATCTTGGACTTGATGTTTCACAACATGATATCCGTTTTGTGGAAGATAACTGGGAATCACCAACACTTGGTGCTTGGGGTCTTGGTTGGGAAGTTTGGTTAAATGGTATGGAGGTTACTCAGTTTACTTACTTTCAACAAGTGGGTGGCATCGAGTGTAACCCTGTTGCTGTTGAGATAACTTATGGAACTGAAAGACTTGCTATGTATTTGCAAGGTGTAGATAATGTTTTTGACATAGTTTGGAATGAAAACGAGCATGGAAAAACTTTATACAAAGATGTGCATAAAGAGAGTGAGATACAATTTTCTAAGTACAATTTTGAAGTAGCAGATACAGAGATGCTTTTTGCAGAGTTTGATGCTAAAGCAAAAGAGTGTAAAAGAACTTTAGAAGCTGGACTTCCTTTACCTGCTTATGACTTATGTATGGTTGCTTCAAACACTTTTAATGTGTTAGATGCTAGAAAAGCGATAAGTCAAACAGAAAGACAAAATTACATACTTCAAATCCGTGAACTATCTAAAGGTTGTGCAGAACTTTATAAAGCACAAGAAGAAGATAGAATTAAAAGGGTAAAAGCCTAAACTATATTTAGATGCTCTAATGATTTTAGATGCATCTGTATGTATCTGTTTTGACTAGGTTTTATATACTTTAGTATGGGCATATCTAGGATGCTACCTATAAACTCAAAACTATCTTTCTCATCTAAAGCATTATAAAATTCAAATGATTTTGTAACTTTTTCATTAAAATTTTCTAATCTTTGTGTAAAAAAATCATCGTTTAATTTTCCACCTTTTGAGATGATGCTACCAAATTCATTGTTAATAGATGGACACTCTGTATCTATAAGTATATGCTCAAAATAAGGGCTAATAGGGTATAGTTTACAAGCTGGTGTTCGTTGCTCATAGATGCTACACTTATTATCTATGTAGTATCTGCAATGACTTTTTCCATCATTTAGAACTACAAAGGCATTTATCTTGTTGTTATGGATGCTAAAAACAATGGCAAAGTTTTTGTATACCTCTTCAAAATCTTCTAGTATTAACGGTGAAAGTGCAAAACCTTTAGCACCGTTACAACAATCCCCATCACAACTACTGCATCCATTAAAATAAAAATCATGTTGTTTTATATTTATAAAGCTTCCAACTTTATCCATCTTTATCTCCAAATTTTTTGTAAATGATATTTTATTTATTAAACCTTATAAAAGCACCACTTTGATATAATCGCAGAAAATTACACCCATATAATAAGGTATTTTATGTTTGATACATTGACAGGTTCGTTTACGGCAGCTATAAACAAGATTCGTACATTTGATGATGAAAAAACACTTAAAAAAGCACTTAATGAGCTTAAAAAATCACTACTAAAAGCAGATGTAAATCATAAAGTTGTTAAAGAATTAATCCAAAAAGTTGAACTAGGAACAAAAGCAAAAGGTATAGGAAAAGAGCAGTTTTTAGAAGCACTTAGAACTACACTAAACGAGCTTTTAGAAGTTGGTGGAAACAAAGGTTTTGTGTTTGCTCCAAACCCACCAACAACTATACTTATGACAGGGTTACAAGGTTCAGGTAAAACTACAACTACTGGTAAACTTGCACTATATCTTAAAAACAAAAGAAAAAAAGTTCTAATTGTTGCAGCCGATTTACAGCGTTTAGCAGCGGTTGAACAACTTCGCCAAATCACTACTCAGATAGATGTAGAACTTTTTGAAGATAAAGCTACTAAAAACCCAGTAGAGGTTGTAACCTCTGCACTAAAATATGCAAGTGAAAAGATTTATGATGTAGTTCTTATAGATACTGCTGGTCGTTTAGCTATAGATGATGAACTTATGGATGAGCTAGATGCCGTTAAAAATGCTTCAAAACCTGATGAGATTTTTTATGTGGCAGACTCTTTAACTGGTCAAGATGCAGTAAGAACAGCAACAACATTTAAAGACAAAATCGGTATAGATGGTGTGATACTTTCTAAGTACGATGGTGATGCTAAGGGTGGTGTAGCACTAGGTCTTTCTTCACAAGTTCAAGTTCCTCTTCGTTTTATAGGTAGTGGTGAAAAGATGGAAGATATAGAAGTCTTTATGCCTGAGCGTGTTGTAAACCGTCTTATGGGTTTTGGAGATGTTGAGGGTTTAGCTGAAAAAACTGCTGACATCATAGATGAAAAACAAGCTAAAAAATTAACTCAAAAGATTAAAAAAGGTAAGTTTAACTTTAACGACTTTTTAGAACAGATGGAGTCTATGAAAAAGATGGGTTCTATGAGTTCTATCATGGGTATGATACCGGGTATGGGTAACATGAGTAAAGCTATAAAAGATTTTGATTTTGAAAACTCAGGTGAACTTAGAAATATAAAAGCTATGGTTTCATCGATGACACCAAAAGAGAGAGAAAATCCAGACCTACTAAACAACTCAAGAAAACAAAGAATTGCTAAAGGTTGTGGTCTTACACAAGTTGAGATAAACCGTATGATAAAACAGTTCAAAAATGCAGGTAAAATGGCTAAAAAATTCTCAGGTAAAAATGGTATGAAACAACTTCAAAGTATGATGGGTGGTATGGGAGGAGCTGGTGCGATGCCAGGTCTTCCAAGATAGTTTAAGAATTATTTAGATATAATTCCACTATCGTTTGACTTCTAAAATAATCCCTCTGTGATTAGAAGTTGTAAGCAAACGCCAAATGGCGGTAAGAGGCACAATAAACTACTAATATTTATATATTATTTTTATTCTGCAAGATACCCCACAAAACTTTATTTATAGGAAATTAAATATGACAGTAATTAGACTTACTCGTATGGGAAGAAAAAAACAACCTTTTTATCGTATCGCGGTAACAGATAGCCGTAAGCGTAGAGATGGTGGTTGGATTGAACTTATTGGACATTATAATCCAATGACTGCTGACAAAACTTTAGTTGTTGATAACGAAAGATTAGATTACTGGTTAAGCGTTGGTGCTAAAATGAGTGATCGTGTTAAAAAGATAACTGGTCGTTAATCATGATATCTGATTTTGTCGCACAATATGCTAAACTAATTGCATCAAACCCTGATGATATAAGAGTTGAAGTTGAACAAAGCGATGAAATAACACAAATAGTTCTTTATGCTAATAAAGCTGACATTGGTAAGCTTATTGGTAAAGAGGGCAAAATGATTGGTGCTATAAAAACAGTTATCTCTGGTTGTAAAGCTAAAGATGGTGTTAGTTATAGAATCAATGTAGAAGCAGTATAATGAGCCAAGAAAAAGAACTTTTACATATCGCAACGATAGGTAAGGTAGTTGGTTTAAAAGGTGATATGAAACTGCATATAAAGAGTGATTTTCCAGAGCAGTTTATAAGTGGAAATAGTTTTCTTTTAAATAAAAAAGAGACTATAACTCTAAGTGATGTAAATCATGAAAGAGGACTTATAAAAATCAAGGGTTACACAACTCCTGAGGATGCTAGAAAATTTACAAATGCAAAACTTTACACAACTTATGAAGAAACAAGAAAAAATTGTCATCTTGAAGATGGTGAATACTTTTGGTTTGATATAGAAGGGTGTGATATTTATGAAGATGGTAAACTTTTAGGTAATGTTTCTGAAATTGATAGACTTTTAGACAATAACTATTTAAAGATAAAAACAGATGAACAGCTTGTATCTAATGGATATTCAAAAAGCTTTTTGTTACCATATAATGATAATTATATATCAACTACTAATGTTAAAGATAAAAAAATCACTGTAATAGGTGGTATGGATATTTTAGAAGCATCGTAGATGAGGTTTACATTTGTAACACTTTTTAAAAATATTGTTGAGGGTTATTTTACGGATTCTATACTTAAACGCTCTATAGATAAAAATATCTTAGAGATTAAGTATCTTGACCCGAGAGAATTTTCTCTTAACAAACATAAAAAAGTAGATGACACGGCAGTTGGTGGTGGTGCAGGGATGGTTATGAATCCTCAGCCACTTTATGATGCATTGAGTGATTTAAAAAAACAAGATGAAGAAGTTCATATAGTTTTTTTAACACCGGTTGCAAAACAGTTTGTTCAAAATGATGCTAAGAGATTAGCAAAAAAGACCCATATAGCTTTTGTGAGTGGAAGATATGAGGGGATAGATGAACGGATAATTGAGCAATTTGCAGATGAAGTGTTTTCTATAGGTGATTATGTGCTAACGGGTGGTGAATTACCATCGCTTGTTATGTGTGATGCCATAAGTAGAAATATAGATGGAGTTTTAGGTAATAGCGATTCATTAACTGTTGAAAGTTTTGAATCAGAACTACTTGAAGCACCATCTTTTTCTAAGCCAAAAAGGTTTAATTCTATGGATGTACCCTCAGAGTATTTAAAGGGAAACCATAGTAAAATTCGCTCATTAAAATTAGCTTTGTCTAAATGTAAAACTAAGTTTTTTAGGCCAAAGCAACTATTGAAGTATAAAACAAGGATTTCTCATGAGAAATAAATATATTGAAAACTTTGAAAAAGCACAATTAGCTGAGAAAAATATTCCAGATTTTCGTGCAGGTGATACTGTTCGTTTAGCAGTAACTATTAAAGAGGGTGACAAAACTCGTGTTCAAGCATACGAAGGTGTATGTATAGCAAAAAGAGGTCAAGGAACTGGTAAAACTATTACAGTTCGTAAAATTGGTGCTAATGGTGTTGGAATCGAGAGAATCTTCCCATTATATTCTGATTCAATTGAAGAGATTAAAGTTATCCGTCGTGGTCGTGTTCGTCGTGCTAAACTTAACTATCTTAAAAATCTTGCTGGTAAAGCAGCTCGTATTAAAGAACTTAGAAGAAAATAATTCTTCTAAGTCCACCCCTCCCCACTATTTCCAAACAAAACAAATAACTTTATTTAAACTTTAAACTTAATAGTAGTACAATCTAAACCATTTTAGTATCTAGGATTTTAATGGACTATTTAAAAGATTTAGAAAGTATTGTAAAGATAAACTCATTTACCAAAAATAAAGCTGGTGTTGATAAAGTTGGTGTTGTTTTTGATAAATGGTTTGATGAACTAGGTTTTAATAAAGATATTTACCAACGAGAAGAGATAGGAAATCATAGATATTATACATCTTCTTATGATAAGGATGCTAAAAGGCTTTTACTTTTAGGACATCTTGATACTGTTTTTGCTCCAGATAAATTTGAGACTTATAAAGAAGATGATGAGTGGATTTATGGTGCTGGTGTTTGTGATATGAAGGGTGGAAATATTGTAGCTCTTCAAGCACTTAGAGAGATTAAAAAACATGGTGTCAATATAACAAATATAGATATTTTGTTTGTAAGTGATGAGGAAACTGGTAGTGATGATTCTAAACTTTTAACTGTTGAGTTAGCTAAAAAGTATGATTATTGTTTTGTTTATGAAGCAGCTGGTAGAGAACTAGAAGTTGTAACTGCTAGAAAAGGTGTAGGTACTTTTTTTATTGATATAGAGGGAAAAGCATCTCATGCTGGTAACCATTATATAGATGGTTGTGATGCTAATTTAGAAGCATCATATAAACTTCAAGAGTTAGTAAAACTTACTAACTTAGAAAAAGGTACTACTGTAAATGTTGGTAAAATAGATGGTGGCATCGGTGCAAATACTATCTCTCCATCTGCCAACTTAGTTTTTGAGTTAAGATATGAAGATGCAAGTGAGAGAGATAGAGTTTTAAAAAGTATAAATGAGATAGTTAATCATTCTTATGTAGATGGTACAAAATCTTTACTAACTGGTGGCATCCAACGGGATGTGATGCAAACTTCTGAAGCTTCACTAGAACTTATTCAAAATATACAAAATATTACAGGTAAACCTCTCAAGTATGAAAAAAGGGGTGGAGTAAGTGATGCTAATATAGTTAGTTCTAACGGTGTTGTTACTTTAGATGGTTTTGGACCTTATGGGGATGGTGACCATACTATCCATGAAAGAGCTAGTAAGAGTAGTTTTATCTCTAGGATAGATATGAGTACAAAACTGTTTAAGTATTTTATAAAAAATAAAGATTTTAACTAAGGAGAAATGATGTCAGATAGAAAAATTGGTATGTGGATGTATAGTAATAGTGGTGGAGATGTAATCCAAGATAAGATAGTAAAACAGTTAAAAGAGAGAGAGATAGATGTAGTAACTGGGCTTGATTTGAGATTTGCTAGAGGTTCAAATAGTGGGATTATCTGTAGTCCATCAGATGGTTCAGCAGATATTGATATGCTTGAATTAGATGCATTTTTTTCATACAATGCAGGGGAGCAAACTTTAGCGCAGATATATATGTATGATGCAGTATCAAGATATATGCCTACAATAAACTCTTATGAAGCTTTTGCACTTTCAGAAGATAAGTTTAAGTCAAACATAGCATTATCTCATGCAGGTGTAAATACATCTGAATTTTTTCTATGTCATAGAGAACAATCACATCATATGGTAGATAAGTTTGAAGAGTGGAAAAAGATGGTTTTTAAACCACTTGATGGTTGGGGTGGTAATGGTATGGCACTATTAGATTCTCGTCAAACACTAGATACTTTAATGCCATTTTTAAATCAAGGAAATACTAGACATATATATCTTGAAAAATTTATAGAAAATGACTTTACAGATTTTCGTGTAGATATAGTTGGTGGAGAGTTTATAGCTTGTTATGGTAGAAAAGCAAATGCAAGAGATTGGAGAACAAATGTAACTTCAGGTGGTAGTGTAATTCTTCGTGAAGCAAATGATGAGATTATAGATATTGCTACTCGTGCAAGTAAAGCTCTTGGTATGGATATAGCAGGTGTAGATATTTTATATGACAAAGAAAAAGAACAATATGTTGTTTTAGAGGTAAATGGTATCCCAGCATTTGCTACACCAGACCAAGAGGTTATGGGTCTTGACTTTAATGATAAAAAGATAGCTAAAATAGTAGAAATTATAGATAATAAAACAAAATAACTAAGGTAACAATTTGAGACAACAATATACTTCTTATACAGAGTGTGTAGAATTTTTTAAAAAAGCACAAAAAACAAATCCAAATCTATTTAAAATAGAATCAATAGGTAAAACATATGAAAACAGAGATATTATCGCTGTAACTATAACAAATAATGTAAAAACAGATAAAGATAAACCAGCTCTTTTATATACAGGTACTATACATGCAAGAGAGTGGATAGGTATAGAACTATCACTTTCTTTTGCTAGATATATTTTAGAACATATTGATTATGACCCACAGTTAAATGCTATACTAGATAAAGCTACACTTTATATGGTTCCATGTGCAAATCCAGATGGTTTTGAATACTCAAGAAATCATTTTGCCTTTTGGAGAAAAAATAGAAGAAGAAATGAAGATGGAAGTTTTGGAGTTGATTTAAACAGAAACTTTGAAGTTGGTTTTGAGAAAAATAATGTAATGACATCAAATGTTTACTCAGGTCCACACCCTTTTAGTGAACCAGAAACTATAGCATTACGAGATTTTGCACTTGAACATTCTAATATCACTATAGCATTGGATTACCATTCACAAGGAAATGTATTTTTTCCTGCTCATAACTTTAAACATGAAGATGCAGTTGATGCAATAGACTTAAATCTATTAGCTGGAAATATGGCAGAGGAGATAAGAAAAGAATCATCTCGTGAATATGGTATCCACATGGGTAAACCACCAACTCATCTTATATCTGGAAGTGGTAGAGAGTTTTACTACTCTCAAGGTGCTTTAGCACTTGTTGCTGAGGTAGGGACTAGAAATATAAGTGATTACCAAGAAAATATGTCTCAAAATATAGAAGAAAATATACCTGCACTTATATATGCACTCTCAGAAGTGAAAAATTATGTAAAAGATTCAACACTTAAAAGGGTAGAAAACTTTACAGCAACTTCTATAACTTCTAAAGAGGTTGAACTTAGTTGGGACTATATAGATGATGATACAGTGTATTTTGAGATATATCGCTCAAAAAAGAAAAAGGGTTTTGCTCAAACTTCAAACCGTATAGGTATGACAAAGTTAAAAAAGTATACAGATAAAAACTTAGAATCATCTACAAACTACCACTATTATATCCGTGCAATTTGTAAAGAAAAAGATATAAAATCACCTTTTGGGCAAAGGGTATCGATAAGAACTGCTCCAGCTGAAAATATGTTCTCAAAGATGTTATATCCATTAGCAGATAAAATAGGTTATGTTGGTGAAAAAACTAAAAAGAACTCTGAACACTTTGGTGTAAATTCACTTTTTGTAGGTGTATCAGAATCTAAAGGTGAATGTTATGGTGTTTGTGGATTCTCACTAAACACTATTCCAAAAAATGCAATCATCACAAGTGCAAAAATATCTTTTTATCCTATGAATCGAGTATCTGTTCAAGTTGAGAGCTATGGAGAGTGGCGAGTTGGGCAAATGGATGAAAGAGTTATAGATAGTATAGCAAGTTTTGATGATATAAAAAATGCAAAGATGTTAAGCTATATAGATAGACCAACAGGTTCGGCTCAATTATCTCAAGGTGTTTGGAGAACTTATAAGTTTGCATCTCAAGAGATAGCAGTCTTACAAGACTCTTTAAAAAGAAGAGAAGCTTATTTTAGGATGGAAGGTCCAACCTCATTACCACTAGATAGAGCTTCTCAGATGATGCAGTGGGATATAGGTTATGGTAAATTTAGTGGAGGGCTTTCATTTAGACCAATCTTAGATATATCATATACTATAAATGAAGCAAAACTAGAGTTACAATCTTCATATGAAAGTACAATTTTAAAAGATAGTATTATTGAAAATAGTATCTCTGTTGGTTTTGATGCTAATGGTGATAAAAAATATGGTTATATAGAGTTTGATTTATCAAATTTACCAAAAGCAGAAGATACAACTATATCAAATGCATATATAGAGATGGAAGCAACTAAAATAGATGCACTTAATAATATGAGATTCCATATAGAGATGATTATCCCAAATGAAGATGATGAAAAAACACATATCAATATGAAGAAAAGGGAAATTATTGAAAGAATTGGTTATGATGTAAGTGCTACAGATATAAAAAATGAAGCAAAACAAAGATATGTTTTTGATAGATATGCAATAGAAGAGATGCTTCATCGTACAAAAGAAAACGACAAAGCAGTATTTGTTATATCTGCTTCATCTGAAAATCCTTTTTCAAAACTTCAAAATATAGATTTTATAGATGCTAAAAGGTTAAATAGACCTTCATTAGTTATAAACTATATGAAAAAATCTCATAAAGCGCCTCAAAGTGTTGAAAATTTACAACAAACTATTGAAAATGGTATTATAAAACTAACTTGGGATAATCCAAAAGACAACTTTAGTGGTGTTATAGTAGTTAAAAACCCTTTTAGAGTTCCATGCTCACCTTATGATGGTCAAAAATTGTATGGTGGTAGTGATAATTATACTTATGATAATTTTGGAGATATCAATATCCATAAATATTATGCAGTATTTTCTTATGATGATGTTCCAAATTTTTCAAACCCAGCATATATAGAGTATAAGAAGAAAAAACTTTAAAAAGATAGAAGCCCTATTTTATGGGGCTTTGATAATAAAATAAGATAAAACCAGTAAATT
>Ga0256837_1001425_pt1 | contig 16517 bp, 17 predicted proteins | sample 4562384metaG_FD_185976 | JGI IMG/M metagenome (GOLD analysis project Ga0256837, IMG submission 185976) | Hydrothermal vent microbial communities from Guaymas Basin, Mexico - 4561-384 | ecosystem: Environmental > Aquatic > Marine > Hydrothermal vents | place: Mexico: Guaymas Basin | collected...
CACTTAAAACTCCAGGATTTAAGCCTTTATTTTGCCACTCTTGTATCTGAGACATTGCTGTTTTTAGTACATATCTATCTAAATCTTTTATCAACCCTATTGATTCAGCTAGTGGTATAAAGTTTACAGGAGGTATTATTCCCATTGTTGGATGTTGCCATCTTACCAAAGCTTCCATTCCCACTAGTTTTTCACTACTAGCATCTATTTGAGGTTGATAATATACAACAAATTGCTCTTTTTTAAGGGCTTCTCTTAAACTAACTTCCATTAAAATTCTCTCAAAGGCAAGTTCTGTCATCTCTGGAGAATAGTATTGAAAATTATTTCTACCATTTTCTTTTGCTCTGTACATTGCAGCATCTGCATACTTTAAAAGATTTTTCATATCTCTAGAATCACTAGGGTAAATACTTATACCAATAGAACTAGACACATAAAGTTTATGAGTATCTATTAAAATAAACTCTTTTAAAGAATCAAGTATTTTTTGTGCTGCTTTTGAAGCATCTGCTGCATTAGTTAAACCTTGTAAAATAACTCCAAACTCGTCACCACCAAAACGAGCAAGGGTATCTTCATCTCTTATAGCACTTAGTAATTTTTTACTTACATTTTGCAAAACTTTATCACCAGTATCATGACCTAAAGAATCATTTATTTCTTTAAAATGGTCTAAGTCTATAAATAAAAGTGCTGTTTTAGTATTGTCTCTTTTTGATTTTTCTATAGCTTGAGAAAGTCTATCGCTAAATAAAATTCTATTTGGAAGCCCTGTTAAAAAATCATGTTCGGCTTGATGTTGTAGTTTTTCTTTTTGCTCAAGTAAATGCTGTTGTGCTAGTTTTTTATCAGTTACATTTCGTATAACTTCCATTTTAGAAACACTACCATCTGAATTTTTTATAGAAGTTGCTACAATATCAAAAGATTTTCCATCTGGTGTACTTGGTTCATATATCACTTTTTTATTTTCAAGTATTACATCTTGAAGTTTACAATAAGAGCAAGGTTCATCTAGACCAGCTACAGAAGAGTAGCAAATTTTTCCTTGCTGATCCCCAAACCACTTTATCATAGTTTTATTCATATATTGGATACTAAAGTCTTCATTTACAACAAAAAGTCCAATCTCTATTTTATCTATAGCTTCGAGATATTGTTCAAGATTATATTTTGTATCTTGAAGATTTTTGATTATTTGATTTTCTTTAGTGATATCTTTCCATACTACGTGGTAAACATCTGAATTATCTATATTTATTTTAGATAAGGTTACTTCTAGTTCCAAATCAGTTGCATCTAATTTTTTATGCACCCAGTTAAAAGTATATACATCTTTTTCTTTCATAGATGAAAAAATTTCATCAGTTTTATCTTTTGAGCGCACACCATCTGGTTGAAACTCTGGAGATATTTCAGATGGATGAGTATTTTGAAGTTGTTCTTTAGAGTTAAAGCCTAACATTGACACAGCTCTATCGTTACACTCTATAAACTTTTCATCTTTTATTACGAGTACAGCATCAGATGAATTTTTAAAAAGTATTTCATATACTGTAAATAAATCATCTTTTATTAATTTCATTTTAATTTTTTGGGTTTGTTCCCATCTCTATATTTGCAGGTATTCTTAAAAATGTATATGCTGGAAGTTTTGTTGGTAAAGTTATAGGGTTTATATTTCCGCTATGGACTTCTTGCCAAACTTTTTTATTTTCAGCTAAAAGTTGTTTTAATTTTAAATACGCTTTTCCATCACGCTCATAAATTGAGCCTATATCATTATCTACAAATTCTATATTTGAATTAATAGGTGCTACAATTTCTAATTCATCATTTGGCAAAGTTTTGTATTTACATAAAAAGTGCGTTCCATCTTCATTAACTTGACCGCTAACTTGATGAGTTCCAAGTTGCATAGAAAAATCTAAACTTTGAGTATCGTTTCTCTCAAAAGGGCGAGATACTAAGTAAGCATCAGTATATCCACGGTTTTGTAAAGATTGAAGCTCATACTGATATAACTCTTCATCAAATTTATCATCATAGTAGTCATTTATAGCCATTCTATATGCTTTTGCTGTTGTAGCTGCGTAGTAGGCTGTTTTTGTACGGCCCTCTATTTTTACAGAGTCAACTACACCACTATCTAATATCTCTTTCATATGCGAAGCAAGGTTTAAATCTTTTGCATTCATTATGTAAGTTCCAACACCCTCTTCCTCTTCAAGACGAAAAAGAGTTCCAGTTTCAGGATTTGCTGCATACATCTCGTACTCAAAACGACAGTCATTAGCACAACTTCCACGATTTGGAACACGACCACTTTGAAGCGTAGATATAAGACAACGACCAGAATATGCAAAACACATACTTCCATGAACAAAAACCTCAAGCTCTAAGTCTGGTAACTCTGTTTTTATGGCTATTAAATCTTTTAGAGAAATTTCACGTGCTGTTATAATTCTTGTAGCCCCCATATCATGATAGATTTGTGCATCTAAAACATTCATAACATTTGCTTGAGTTGAAAGGTGAAGTGGCATATCTGGAGCTAAATCATGACAAAGTTTAAGTACACCAGGAGTGGCTACTATAAAAGCATCTGGTTTTAACTCAGCCATTGCAATTATATGTTTTTTGAGAAGTTTTAGTTGTGAGTTAAAAGGAAATCCATTTATAGTAGCATAAACTTTCTTACCCAAAGAGTGAGCATAATCTATCCCCTCTTTAAACTCTTCCATTGAAAATTCTTTACCAGAACGAATACGAAGAGAAAAGTGTGAAACTCCACCATAAACTGCGTCAGCACCAAAATCTAGTGCTATTTTTAATTTCTCTAGCGTTCCTGCTGGAGATAATAATTCGACTTTACTCATTAAGACCCAAACTGCGCTAGTAAAGCTTCAATATCATCTGTAGATGCTACATCGTTGTGAGTATCACCTGCAATATGTTGTGCTGAAGATACACGTTTTTCATCATCTATACGACCTTCAAATAAAGTATTCATATATTTAGATAAGGCACGCATAACATTTATAACACGTTCTATTTTTTGACGGTGTATATCTTGATACTGCATAATATCCATAACATTCATAATCTCATCACCAGAATTTTGAAGCATCTCTAAAACTTCATTATTTTTTTCTAAAGCATTATTATTTTTATCTAATTGAGCTTTAAATGCTTCCACATCAGGAAATTTTGTACTAAGAGTTGTAAATAATTCTACATTAGAGTTCAAAGTGTCAGTAATTACACTTAACTGCTCCTCTTTGTCCATAAGATCTGTACTGATATTTTCAATAATATCAAAAATTTCAGTAGCTTTTTCTTCACTCTCTTTTGTAACATCATCGAGCTGGTGAACCATTTTATTTTCGTCAGTTGCTGGGAGTGGCCAATGATGTGAATTATCATCAGAGTAACCAAAAGGTTTTTCATCATCTTTAGATTCTTCTTCCTTAGCTATATCATCAACTATATCATCAGCATCAGAACTATTTGATTCCTCTGTTACATCCTCATCATCTAAAGAGTCAATATCAATTTCACCACCCATTAAAGCGTCTAATTCTTCTTGAGTCATAAGTATCTCCAGTTTAAAAATAAAGTTTAATTAATTTATTAGCACTATAATATCATAAAAATTATAAATGGAGACAAAAATGATAGTTGATTTACATAACCATACTCCACTTTGTAATCATGCTGTGGGCGAAATGTCTCAGTATATTGATATGGCTGTTAAAAGTGGTGTTAAATATTTTGGTTTTTCAGACCATGCACCTATGGATTTTGATCCAAAATATCGTATGACCTTTAGTGATATGACTAAGTATGAAGCTGATGTTTTAAAAGCAAAAGCACTTTATAAAGATAAGATAAATATCCTATTAGGATATGAGGTTGACTACCTCAAAAACCACATGGATGATAGAGTTTTAAATGCTAAGGTTGATTACCTCATAGGTTCTGTTCACTTTATAGATGAGTGGGGATTTGACAATCCTGAGTTTATTGGTCATTATAAAAATCAAGATATAAATGTGATTTGGCAAAAGTATTTTGACACAATAGAAGAGATGGCAAACTCTAAACTTTTTGATATAGTAGGACATTTAGACCTTATAAAAGTTTTTAAATTTATGCCTACAAAAAGTATAAAAGAGTTAGCCAAAAATGCTCTTATTGCTATAAAGAATGCAGATATGACTTTAGAGTTAAATGTAGCAGGATACAGAAAACCGGTAAAAGAAGCTTATCCATCACTTGAACTTTTACAAGAGGCTTATAAGTTAGATATTCCAATAACTTTTGCATCAGATGCTCATGATCCTAAACAAGTTGGATTGTTTAATAATGAGATTATAAAAATAGCAAAAGATGTAGGTTACACCAAGTGCGCATTTTATATAAATAAGGAAAGAGAGTTTATAGAGTTTTAAATTTTCTTTTTAAAAGTATTTGGAACTTTTCTACCCACCATGGCTTCAAGTTCACGAAGTTCATCATCCAATAGATTCTTATGCTTATGGTATGTTTATTATATTTTTAGCACTATTGTCATTGGAGTAATTTTACATTTTTTATCATCAATATTTGCCTTATTTATTTTCATAATCTCTTTAGCCTCTATTTTGTTCGTTAATTACTATCTAATGTATGAAAAATATATTATTATAAACTATGTGATACCTATTTTAAGAAAAAAAACATTCAGTGTGAGATTAAGAAGTGGGGTAATGATATTATAAAAACTACTAAAAAAATTTAATTTTTTCATGTTGCTTTTAATTATTTAGTAAAAAAATAAAATATTAAAAAATGTTAGCTTGTTTACTAACCAAAGGCTTAATTAATAAACAGACTTGTATAATACAAACATATTAATTTTTTAAAAGGAAATAACACATGGGTAAATATATAGAATTAACTGGCGCAGATTTTGAAGCAACACTTTCAGAGGGTGTATCACTAGTAGACTTTTGGGCTCCGTGGTGTGGACCTTGTCGTATGATCGCTCCTGTTATCGAAGAGTTAGCAGAAGATTATGATGGTAAAGCTAAAATCTGTAAAGTTAACACTGATGAAGAGCAAGATATTGCTGTAAAATTTGGAATTCGTTCAATTCCAACTATCATGTTCTTTAAAGATGGTGAAATGGTAGATCAAGTTGTTGGAGCTCAGTCTAAAGCTGCTCTAGCTGAAAAAATCGACGCTCTTTTAGCGTAATAGTAAGGACTAAGTAGGTGGCTAAAGGAGGCAAAGGCCTCTTTGGAGTTGCCTCAGTTCTATCATCATTTTTTGGTGCCGCAATGATTGCCGGTGCTTTTGCTTACTTCAACTACAAATTTTCAGAATACAAATTTATTGATTTTAAAGAAGTTGTGTTTTATGAAAAATCTGCGATTTTTACTCCTAGTGAAGAAAAATACATAGTAATTTTTTACTCTTCCAAAAATAAACAAACAACTGATTTACTTGCAAAAACCAAACTAAAACTTCCAATATTAGCAATAGACTACTATAATGAAGTACAACAAAATACAGATGGGGTAACCTTTTTACGAAGTGGTACAAAAACCTCTTTAGAGTTTATACAACGATTCAACATATACAATTCACCATCTATATTTTTTATCAAAAAAAACAAAGATACTATTTATAAACAAGATAGTATGATTAGAAAATTAGATAATTTGAAAGAGTTATCTGAAATCGTTAATTCATTATAATAGTTCTAACTTTAGTGACCACAGCGGTCCAAGCGGAATAAAGAGACTTTGTTTCTTTATGGGACTAATATATAATGATTAGAAAATTAGATAATTTGAAAGAGTTATCTGAAATCGTTAATTCATTATAATAGTTCTAGCTTTAGTGACCACAGCGGTCCAAGCGGAATAAAGAGACTTTGTTTCTTTATGGGACTAATATATAATGATTAGAAAATTAGATAATTTGAAAGAGTTATCACGACAAGTTGATAACCTATAATATAAAATCAAGGAACTAAAATGGCAATACTAGACTGTGCAATTATCGGTGGTGGACCAGCTGGCCTTACTGCAGGACTTTATACAACTCGTGGTGGATTAGAAAATGTGACTATGTTTGAAAAAGGTATGCCTGGTGGGCAAATCATGAACTCAAGCGAGATAGAAAACTACCCTGGTGTTACTGGTGAAATCACTGGTATGGATCTTATGATGCCATGGCCTGAACAATGTCAAAAATTTGGTCTTAAACATGAGATGGTTAACATACTTAAAGTTACAAAAGATGGAGATATTTTCACTATCCATAAAGAGGGTGGTGAAACTACTCAAGCTCACTCTGTAATTATAGGGACTGGTTCATCTCCAAGGCGTGCAGGATTTGCCGGTGAAGATGAGTTTTTTGGTAGAGGTGTTAGTACCTGTGCTACCTGTGATGGATTTTTCTACAAAGGAAAAGAGGTTGCAGTGATTGGTGGTGGAGACACTGCTCTAGAAGAAGCACTATATCTAGCAAAAATTTGTTCTAAAGTATATTTAATACACCGAAGAGATAGCTTTCGTTCAGCTCCAAACACTGTAAAAAGAGTTCAAAACACTGAAAATATAGAACTTGTTTTAAACTCTATACCTGATGAAGTTTATGGCGATAAGATGGGTGTTACTGGTATCCGTGTAAAAAACAACGATGCTTCAACTCGCGATATAGAAGTACCAGGTGTATTTATTTTTGTTGGAAATGATGTAAACAATCAAACTCTTATCCATGAAGATGGAAGTTTCTTATGTGATATGAATGAAGCTGGGCAAGTTATAGTAGATATAAGTATGAAAACTTCAGTTGAAGGACTTTATGCAACAGGAGATATGCGTATAGCTGCTCCAAAACAGGTAGTTTCAGCAGCTGGAGATGGTGCAGTAGCAGCATTACAAGTTATCAGCTATGTTGATGAAAAACTAAACGGATAAAAAGGAAAACAGATGACTAGAGTTGGTGTATTTGGTGCAAATGGACGTGTTGGAAAGTTGATTATTAATGATTTAAAAGATACTGAAGATATTAGCTTAACAGCTGTATTTGTTAGAAATGAGTTAAACTTTTCGATAGATCCATCTATAATGGTCTCTACTGATTTAAAATCATTCTTAAGTTCATGTGAAATAGTTATAGATTTTTCACTTCCGGATGCTTGTGAGGCACTTTTAGAAGCTGCCATCAAAAATCCAACCCCTTTAGTTATTGGTACTACTGGTTTAAATACACATCAGTTAAACTTGTTAAAACAAGCAAGTGAAAAGATGCCAGTTCTATATGCTACAAATATGTCTTTAGGTGTAGCACTTTTAAACAAGTTAGTGTATCAAGCATCTGCTGCTCTTGAAGGTTTTGACATAGAGATAGTTGAGATGCACCATAAGCATAAAAAAGATGCACCATCTGGAACTGCTTTAACTCTTGGAGAATCTGCAGCTGCAGGTCGTGGGTTAGACCTAGATAAAGTTAGAGTAAGTGGACGGGACGGAAATATCGGTGAAAGAAGTGAGAATGAGATAGCTGTAATGGCTCTTCGTGGTGGAGACATAGTTGGTCGTCATACTGTTGGTTTTTATAATGATGGCGAATTTATTGAGCTAAATCATACTGCGACAAGCAGAAATACATTTAGCAAGGGTGCAATCCGTGCAGCTTCATGGTTAGTTTCACAAAATACCGGACTATATTCTATAGCTGATTGTTTAGAATTATAATATATTACTAAGGTTTACCTTGGTAATACTCCCCACTTTTTCACAAAATGACGAATCCTAAGCAGTACGTGTACCTTATCTAAGAACAACTCAACATCTATAGGTTTAACCATATAGTCATCAGCTCCATACTTAATCGCTTTAACAACTACATCAGTACTTGTATCACTTGTACTAATTATAACTGGTGTTAATCTATTACTTTTTATATCTTTTAAGTCTTTAAGTATCTCTAATCCATCAACATTCGGCATATGTAAATCTAAAATTATTAAATCATAACGAGTTGATTCAAACATATTAAAAGCAGTTTGTCCATTTGTTGTATACGAGACTGCATAACCCTCTTTTTCCAATAACTTTACCAGTTTAAATATATATTCTTTATCATCATCTATTATTAGTATTTTATCTTTCATTATTTTGCCTCAATTTACACCACCTATTAATAAGAAATATTATAGTAATAAAACTATAAAAAAAAAGTTAAACTCTATACAATATTTTTTCAGTATAATTGCGTATTAATTTAATAGATAATCTATAAGGATTCAATTTTGCATGACAATTTGAATGAAAAATGTGCTGTTGTTGGAATATTTGGTCACGAAGAAGCTTCTAAACTAGCTTACTTTTCACTCCACGCTCTACAACATCGTGGTCAAGAAGCAGCTGGGATTAGCTCTAGTGATGGTAAAAAACTTCATACTATCAAAAAACGTGGTCTTGTTATGCGTGTTTTTGATGAAGCAAAACTTCAAACTTTAAGTGGTTTATCAGCTGTTGGTCATACTCGTTACTCTACTGCTGGAGATGACTCTATTTTAGATGCTCAACCGGTATTTGCCCGTTATGATTTAGGTGAAATGGCTATTGTTCACAATGGAAATCTCACAAATGCTGAAGAAGTACGCAATAAACTTATTGAAAAGGGTGCTATTTTTCAAACATTTATGGATACTGAAAATCTTATTCACCTTATTGCAAAAAGTTCTAAAGATAAACTAATCGACAGAATTATTGATGCTGTTCAGAGAATAGAGGGTGCATTTTCTTTGGTGTTGTTATCTCGTACAAAGATGTTTGCTATGCGTGACCGTCATGGTTTTCGTCCACTAAGCCTTGGTAAACTTCCAAATGGTGGTTATATCGTTGCAAGTGAGACTTGTGCATTTGATCTTGTTGGTGCAGAGTTTATTCGTGATGTTGAACCAGGCGAACTTCTTATTTTTAACAAAGGTAAAGAGCCTAAAAGCATTAAAGTTTTTGAACCAACTCCTAAACATTGTATCTTTGAGTATGTTTATTTTGCTCGTCCAGATTCATCTGTTTTTGGCCAATCAGTTTATAAAACTAGAAAAGATATGGGTAAAGAGTTAGCTCGTATAAAACCTGTTGAGGCAGACTTAGTTATACCTGTTCCAGATGGTGGTGTACCTTCTGCTATAGGTTATGCTCAAGAGAGTGGAATACCCTACGAGATGGGTATTATGCGTAACCATTATATAGGTCGTACATTTATTGAACCAACTCAAGAGATGCGTGATCTAAAAGTTAAAATGAAACTTTCCCCTATGATTGACATCATTAAAGGGAAGCGTGTTGTCGTAGTTGATGACTCTATTGTTCGCGGAACTACTTCAAAAAGAATTGTAAAAATGTTAAAAGAAGCTGGTGCCAGTGAAGTTCACATGCGTGTATCTTCACCACCTACAACAGACCCATGTTATTACGGAGTAGATACTCCAGATAAAGATAAACTAATAGCTGCAAATATGACTCAAGATGAAATTTGTAAATTTATAGAGGCTGATTCTCTTGCGTATTTAGATGAGGATGCTCTCCTAAGAAGTGTAAATTCTAAAGATGATGAGTACTGTACGGCTTGTTTTACAGGAAAATACATAGTTTAATGAAGACACAACAAGTTTATACATATGGGGCTTATCTTAAAAATAAATTCTCTTGTAAAGTTTACAAAGTTGGTATAAACATTTCAGGTTTTACTTGCCCAAATATAGATGGAACAGTTGCAAAAGGTGGTTGTACTTTTTGTGAAAATGATTCTTTTTCTGCAAGTACTGGTGAAGTTCAAGAGTTAAAAGGTTTTCACCTAAATCTAGACTCAAAAACAAATCCAAACTTAGAACTTCAACTAAAACAACTAGAATCACAATTTAATGCAATTAGTAAAAGACAGGTTGATGAATATAATGCTGAAAAATTTTTAGTATATTTTCAATCTTTTACAAATACATACGCACCATTTGAAACACTAAAAGCACTTTATGAAAAAGCATTATCATTCCCAAATGTAGTTGGTCTTAGCATTGGTACTCGTTCCGACTCTATTACCGATGAAACATTACAATATCTTTCAAAGTTAGCAAAAGAAAAAGAGATTTGGATAGAGTTTGGGATACAATCAGTATATGATGAAACACTAGATAAAATAAACCGTGGACACTCAGCAGATAATGTAAAAGAATGGATAATAAAATCAAAAGAAGCTGGTTTAAATATTTGTGGACACCTTATCTTTGGTTTACCAGATGAGACTAAAGAGATGATGCTTGAGACTTCCAAAGCTGCGTATGAATGGGGTATTGATTCTGTAAAGTATCATCCACTTTATGTAGTTAAAAAAACTGCACTTGGGAATGATTTTATAAAAGGTAAATTTACTCCAATAAATGAAGAGGATTATCTTGATGTATTAGTACAATCAATCTCTATGAAGCCAGAGGGAGTAAGTGTTCAAAGAGTTACAGCTGGTATCAATGATTCTTCACTACTTTCACCAGATTGGTGTAGGGACAAAAATATACAGATAAAAAATATAAATGCAGAACTTAAAAAAGTTGGTCTAAAATACTAAATTAGTTTGCGTACAGTTTAGTAAAAGCAGATACTTGTTTAAAATATGGTGGATAATCAAAATAAACTCGAAAAGACTTTGCTTCACCTGGTTTTAAGTTCTTTGCTACTACAAATTTCATTGTAATATTTTGAGGTTTTACTCTTCTACTAAGTAGTCCGGCACCATCAGAAAAGAAATCAAAAAAGCCACTTGGTTTATAGAAAGATCCACCTTTTACATTTCCTGTTGCATGACCTTTATTGACTAACTTTATCTCTAATTTAACAGTACCAATCTCATGATTACCTTCATTTTTAACTATTCCAGTATATACAATTTTCTCAATTGAAAGGATACGTTTGTTTTTTAATTTATAAAGTTTTGCTATTTTTGTATATTTGTCTACAGTTACGATTGAGAAACCAACTAAAAGTAGGGATATTAAAGCAACAGAAAAAATCATAGGTGCTACAAGTTTTTTCTTTTCTTGTTTAAAAGCGCCAAACACTCCACCAATAAAGATTAAAAATATTATAAACAGTACTGTATAGTGCCAATAGTTAAATAATGTACTCATTTACATTTTGCCTTTAACGAGATAGTATAGTTTTTTGAATATGTGAAAGGCTCAATAATCATCTTGAACTCTCGGCTCTCTTCTTTAGTTATGTTATTCTCTATAATCGACATATTTTTTAAAGATTTGAATTGAAATAGATAGTCTTTAAACTTATTGCCTGTATTTTTATGTACAGATGAGAGAATTTTACAAGACTTAAAATCAAATTTTGATTCATTTTTTAAAGTCCCTAAAACAACTATTGCATTGGTAAAAGTCAATCTTTTTTGTTCAACTAATTCACAAGAATTTTTAAATAAATACTCATGCATTTTTATATATCCAACTACTGGTCCAACAAACAAAGTTGCAAAAGCCAATAGGACTATAAAAATAGATAAACCCATCTTTTTTCTAAGTAATATACCAATAATTATAAGTACTATAAAAAGAACAAAAATACCACCAAATAGCATATAATCATACAAGATTAAGTTATGCATAAAAGCAGTAATTTTATGTTTCATTATTTATCTCTAGAATCTTTTTCAGCTATACCACTCATATCAAATCTACGAGCTAACTCTTGCTTAATTCTATCTGGAGAAATATTTTTAACAGCTAATGCAACTAACATATGGTAAGTTAAATCAGCTGCTTCATAAATCATCTCATGCTCATCATCATCTTTATATGCAAAAGAGAATTCTCCAGCTTCTTCTACAACTTTTTTCAAGATTGTATTTTCACCCTTGTGAATTAATTTTGCAGTCCATGAAGTTTCAGGATCTGCATTTTTACGCTCTTGTATAGTATGATAAAGCGTATCTATAACGCCATATGCAGAAGTAGTATCTATCTCAATATCTGAGTTTGTGGAGCCACTCTCTAACTCTGTAAAAAAACAAGAGCGACGACCAGTATGGCAAGCTACTCCTTCTTGAGTTACTTTTATAAGTAGAGTATCATTATCACAATCGATGTTAAAAGAGTGTATAGCCTGAGTATGTCCAGAGCTTTCACCCTTTTTCCAGATGCGCTGTTTACTTCTTGAAAAATAATGAGCTATCTTTGTTTGAAGTGAAAGTTCAAGAGCCTCTTTGTTCATATAAGCCATCATCAGAACTTCACCATTTACATTATCTTGAACTATAACTGGTAAAAGTTCTGACTTATCCCAATCTACTCTATCTATAACTTTTTGCATTCTTAGTTAGCCGTTGTTCTTTGTCTAACATTTTTAGTATCAACCCAAATATTTGGAGTAGATCCACCAGGTGTTAGAAATATTTTAGCATCACGATTAACTTTAAGCGCATCATTAAACTTACCTTGAACTTTCATCTGTTCTAATTGCAAAAGTTTAGGTGTCAAAGATTTACTTATTAAAACATTTGCTTTTGCTTTTGCATCAGCTTGGATAGTAATAGCATCAGCCTTACCTTGTGCTTCAATACGAGCTTTTTGAGCAACACCACGAGCCTCTTCTGCTCTTTTTAAAGCCTCTTGTTTCACACGCTGAACATCTTGTTCTGCTTTTTGAACTGCTTGTTTTGCTATCTGAACTGCCTCGATTTGCTCTTTTACTTTTACTGGTAAAATAATCTCACGAAGTTGAATAGATTGTAAATCTGCTGGTGCATTTTTTAGTGAATTTACATCACTTCTGATACCTTCATCAATTTCTGTTGCTATTTTATTACGAAGTTGTGGAATTGATTCTGCATCATATTTTCCAACAACATTACGAACAACATCACGAACAACAGGATTTATGATTTTATCTTCCCAAGAAAAACCCCAGTTTGAGATAGTTTGAGCTGCAAACTGAGAGTTAAGTCTATACTGAACAGTAAGTTCAATACCAACAGGAAGACCACGCTTATCAAGAACTGTAATTGCAGGTTTAACATTAATACCAGCCTCATTTCCACCACTAGCCTCTATGCGAGATGCATAGTTAATAATACGAACTTTTGTATCAACTATATAAACTTTTTGAATCACTGGAATAATGAAGTGAAGACCTGGAAGTAAAGCTTGGTCTTGATACTTACCATTTGTACTCAGTATACCTCTTTCACCCTCTTCTATGATAGTAAAAGGTTTAGCTAAAACCAATAAAAGAACGATAGCTATTAAAAAATAAACTAGTCCTGATTTTCCACCAAAGTTTAAGTCAATTTTTGGAAGTTCGGGACCTTTTCCACCACCGCCAGAGCCACCACCAGATGATTTTTTAAATCCACCACCTTCACTCTTTTTTTTGTTAAAGTAATCGTTCATATCTGATGCCATTGTTATATTTTCTTTCATTGTATAATTTTCCTTAATTTTATTTCATAAAATGAAGGAAACCTTCATTTATAAGAACGATATTTGAGCAAAAGCCCAAACATCTACGCTAGCCGCTAAGGCGCTAAAGCTAAGCTCTTCGAGCTAGAACTTTATATGTTTCACTAATCTATGTATGTTAAATAGTGCTCATATTTAGCATTTCTACCAAAAACAATATCAAAATAAGTTGACTGAATTTTTTCAGTCATCTCGCCACGACTTCCACAGCCAATCTCTCTAGCATCAACCATTGCAACTGGAGTAATTTCAGCAGCAGTCCCTGTTAAAAATGCTTCATCTGCTACATAAACCTCTTCACGAGTAATACGACGACGAGTTACTTTGATACCAAAGTCTTCAGCCATCTCTATAACCATTTTTTGAGTTATAGATGCTAATGAATTATCGTTTGGTGGAGTAATTAATTCTCCATTTTTTACCATAAAAAAACAAGCTCCACTTGCTTCTGCTACATAACCTTGGTCATCTAAAAGAAGTGCCTCATCATAGCCACAATCAATAGCTTCATATTTAGCCATTTGTGAATTTAAATAGTTTGCTGATGCTTTTGCTTTACCCATATTTGAAGTATTTGCAGGTCTCGTCATAGATGCAATTTTTAATTTTATACCACTTTTTAGACCCTCTTCACCAAGGTAAGCGCCCCACTCCCAAGCAGACATTACAGTCTCAACTGGAGCATCTTTATGATAAACACCCATTACCCCGTAACCTAAAAATGAGAAAGGACGGATGTAAACATTGTCCCCTGTAAATTCATTTTTCCTTACTAAGTCTATCTGTGCTTGATTCATCTCTTCAACTGAATACGGAATATCAATCAAAGTCATTTTTGCTGATTCTTTTAGTCTTGTAGTATGTTCGTTTAGGCGAAAAATCGCGTAACCTTTTTCAGTTTTATAAGCTTTTGTACCTTCAATAACACCGTTTCCATAGTGAAGCGTGTGTGATAGTACATGGATTTTTGCATCATCCCAGTTTACAAATTTTCCATTCATCCAAATATATTTGGCTGCGTCCATAAATTCTCCAATAGTTCATTCTTTAAATTATTGCCATTTTATCCAAATTGATATTTATTTTGTATTAATGTCAAATTACAAGTTTTTTATAGCTATATTTATATATAATGCAAATCATAAATTTTACTACTAGAAGGGGCTTGTTTGTCAAATAATCCAGAAAAATCCTTAGACGAAATAATAAAACAAAGAGAATCCAGAGAAGCTATAGTCTCAGCAGAAGAAGCACTAGAGATAAAGCTACAAGAAGCTATATGGGCTGATGAGGCAAAAGAGGAAACTCACATATTTGAAGAGGTACAAGATGTTTCTCCACAACAACAAATATTTGAAGCACTTCCAGCTGACCATGTATATACAGCCTATGAAGATGTAGATAAGAATCAACTACAAAAAGATATAGAAGAGATAAAAGAAAAAATAGGCCCTGTTTCTCAGGAAGATTTTCAACATCTTTTAAAGCTAGAGAGATGGTCTAGAGCTGCTACTTTTGGTGGTTTTTTCATGATATATATTATTACTGCTCTTGAAGTTTCAGTTGGGCTTGGTTCATTTGGATTTTGGACACTTGGCATAATTGCTGCGATACTTATAGGTGTTGGTAATGTTACAAGATGGGCAGATATCACTCATCCTATTTTACATGGTGCTTATGATAAAGTTCCAAATGTTCCGCTAAAGTATAAGAAAAAAGGTTATGCAAGGGGTACAAGACGCTATGTTGATTGGCTTGACTGGATAAAACCAGATGCTTGGGAGTATGAACATAACATTATGCATCATTACCATTTAGGTGAAGATGATGATCCAGATAATGTTGAAAAAAATCTGCAATGGCTTATAAACTCTTCAGCTCCTATGTTTGCTAAAAAAATGATTGTTTATGCTTTTGCTTGTGTTTGGAAACCAGTTTATTATGCTCCAAATACAATGAGAATATTAGACAATAAAGAAAGAAGAAAAAATAAACAACCTGAAACTACAAAATATCATTACCTACCAGTGTCAGATACAGGAAGAAAACTTTGGAAAGATTTTTACTTACCATATGGTTTATTTCAGTTTGTAGCTATGCCACTTCTATTTTTACCACTTGGATGGGGTGCAGTTTGGTCTGCTTTTATCATTTTAGTTATGGCTGAAGTATATGCAAATCTTCACTCATTTTTAGTGATTGTACCAAACCACTCTGCTGGGGATATTTACCAGTTTTCAGAACCTCATAAATCTCAAGGTGAATTTTACCTTCGCCAAATAATGGGTAGTGTGAACTACAACACGGGGACAGATTTAATAGACTTTACTCATGGTTTTTTAAATTACCAAATTGAGCATCATCTATTTCCAAACACACCTCAATCATATCAACAAAAGATGCAACCACTTGTAAAAGAGGTTTGTCGTAAACATAATATTGAATACAGACAAGAGAGTGTGTGGATAAGAATTCAAAAAACAGTAGATATGATGATAGGAAAAGACAAAGCCCTTAGAGTAGATAGTATCTAAACATACTCCATTAAATAAATATTTTCACTCTGTAACTATTTTGTTACTAAGTGGAAATCTTCAAGTAACAAAACCTTTTTATAATTTCGCAAATCAATTATTAAAAGGACTATAATGTTAAAGAACATTGTATTATCACTTGTAACATCTCTAAGTGCAACTGAAGCTAACAGAGAAAATGTTGCTAAACTATATGTAGCTACATTTGACAGAGCACCAGACGCAGCTGGATTAGATTATTGGGTAAATACACCACTATCTCTTGAAGAGATCGCACAAAGTTCTTTTGATCAAGATGAAACAAAAACTTTATATCCAAACTGTAATAAATGGTGCATTAGATTCTGATGTATCAAATGATGCTTCAATACTTGCTAACAAAGCGCAAGTTGGTTTAGCATTTGCAAACTATGGTTTTGATGATGTAACGGAGGCTAAAGCTATTATTGATG
>Ga0256837_1001426_pt1 | contig 16513 bp, 19 predicted proteins | sample 4562384metaG_FD_185976 | JGI IMG/M metagenome (GOLD analysis project Ga0256837, IMG submission 185976) | Hydrothermal vent microbial communities from Guaymas Basin, Mexico - 4561-384 | ecosystem: Environmental > Aquatic > Marine > Hydrothermal vents | place: Mexico: Guaymas Basin | collected...
TTGAAGATATTGATACACAGTTTGGTTATATAGAAGCATATCATAGTATTTTAAGCTGTGATAAGTCAAACTCTAAACTCACACTCTATATAAAAGATGCACAAAATAGATATAAACTAAAAAAAAGTTATAGTGCTTTTACTGGTAAAATGAGTGGAGACAAGGTTACAGAAGGAGATCTTAAGACACCTATTGGGATCTACAACCTTACAAAAAAACTCTCAAAAGTAGACTCTTTTTATGGACCTATGGCGTTTGTCACATCCTATCCAAATAGTTACGATCTTTATAGAAAAAAAGATGGTTCTGGAATATGGATACATGGACTCCCTATTGATCAAGAAAGAGATAGTTTTACAAAGGGATGTATCGCTATCAATAACTCAAGTATTGAGTGCCTTGATAGAAATATTGACATTAGTGATACACTGCTTATCATTAATGAAACACAAATGCAAAAACAGGTAGAAAAAGAAGCACTCTCTGATGTACTTTCTCAAATTTTTGCTTGGAGATATGCTTGGATATATAATGACTTAGAGAGCTATTTAAGCTTTTATGACTCTAGTTTTAAACGTTTTGATGGTGTAAACTTTGAAAATTTCAGTCGATATAAAACACGAATTTTCAAAAAACAAGAGGAAAAAACTATTCGTTTTAAGAACATAAATGTGATTCCTTATCCGGGGGAAGATAATCTTTATCAAGTGACTTTTTTTGAAATTTACCACTCAAATAGCTTCTCCTTTAGTGGCAATAAAGTTCTTATAGTTAAACTGCAAGATAGTAAAATAAAAATTATTACAGAGAAATAGATGAAAATCTTCATTTTATCTCTCCTTTTTACGACTTTTTTATTCTCAAAAGTACAGCTCATTAAAAAAGAGAACCCTGATTCAAACACTACTCTCCTTGTCATTGGTGGCATACATGGAAATGAACCAGGAGGGTATGAAGCTGCTTCTATTTTAGCTACACACTATACTATTCACTCCAAGAATCTTTGGATTATTCCTAATCTTAATCAAGAGAGTATTATACGAAATTTGCGTGGTGTTAATGGTGATATGAATCGTAAATTTGCTTATGTTAAGAAGCAAGATAAAGATAAAGAGATTATAGAAGAGATTAAAAAAATCATTCTTTCACCTAAAGTTTCACTAGTACTCAACCTCCATGATGGTCATGGATTTTACAGAAAAGAGAATCAAAGTACTGTATTTAATCCTAATGCTTGGGGACAAACATGTGTTATAGATCAGTGTAAACTCAAAGAGAATCAACCTTTTGGAAATTTAAATGAAATTGCCCTCAGCGTTAAAGAGAGTATCAATAAAAAACTGCTCAAAGAGCACCATAGCTTTAATGTTAAAAATACAAATACACAATATGACGATGAAGCAATGCAACTCTCTTTAACATACTTTTCTGTGACAAATAACAAACCTGCATTTGCAATAGAAACAAGTAAAAATCTTTCAACACTCAGTCAAAAAGTATTTTACCAACTCCTTGCTATTGAAGAGTATATGAATGTTATGGGAATAAAATTTAGTAAAGACTTCCAGCTTAATGAAAAAGATATCTCCAAAATTCTCAATAACTATGGCTACTTAAAGATAAATAAGAATATTTTATTTAATTTACGTGATATAAAAAAATCTTTAAGCTACATTCCGATAAAATCAAAAGATAATCTCTTTGAATTTTCACATCCACTTGGTGGTATAAGAAAGTCAAAGGGGAAGTACTCTGTCTTTATAGGAAATAAGTTTATTACAAAACTAAAGCCTCAGTATTTTAATATGTCGAAAAATTGTCCTGATACCTTAGATTTTTTAATAGATGGAGAATATAGATCTCTTCCTAAAGCTACAGAATTTTATGTCAATGCCGATTTTAAAGTTGCAGAAAATAAAACACTTCGTGTAAATGTTATTGGTTATCATTCAAGAAAGGGTACAAAGGAGAGTAATGTCTCTATATCTCTCTCTAAACTAAATAGAAACTACTCTATTGATAAACAGCATAAAATTTACAGAATAGAGTTTTATTATGAAGATGAATTTTGTTCCATGGTAATGGCTCATTTTAAATAGGATTATGGTTTATGAGTAAACAAGCACAACACTCTTTTTCAAGTGTACTATCAGTTAATCCTTATAAAGAGACCTATATTAATGGTATCTCAAGCTTTTTAAGTGACACTAACTCTCCTGAATTTTCTAAAGAGCAATTCGTACTCTCATATCTTAATACAAAAGAGTTTATTAATGCTCAAATTGAGATAAGTAAAAATATCCCTGATGAAGATCTGTATGATGCGATTAACTCTAAAGCATATGATGAGCTTGCACTAGATCAAGCTGTAGAGTATCAAATTCAATACATAGAAACTTTTAATAATTTAGACGAAGAAAATAGACACTTTCATGTCTTTATTGTCGATCCATTAGAAGTTACACACACTTTCTCCCAAATTATTGAAAAAATAAAATATATTGATATTATTATACCTGTTCCTCTTCTTCTTAAATCTCTTTACTCTAAAGAGATTATAGATAGCAGTGGGGTTCACTGTTTTATCTATTTTCAAGAGAATGATGCCTTTATCACCATTTATGGAAATAAAGAGTTTATATACACAAAATCTATAAAATACTCTCTTCTTGATATGCATGAAAGATTTTGTGAACTTTATGGTGAAAGAATTGACTATAATGACTTTCTAAACTTCTATGCACAAGAGAGTTTAAAGCATACAGATAGTGAGTATAAAAAATACTTTATTAGACTTTATAAAGAGTTGTCTGCAAATATCAATGATATTTTGACCTATGCAAAACGAGCATTTAAAATAGAAAAATTTGAGCATGTCTATGTTGGTTCTCAAGTAGATACCATTACAAAACTTGATGAAATTTTTGAAGTAGAGCTCAATATTAAATCAAGTGAATTTGATTTTGATTATGGTTATGAAAAGAGCAATGGCTATATAGATCAACTTCATGCTTTAATGCATATGTATCCTACAATTGATGAAGTTCAAAGATACGAATCAAACTTTAGTGTCTACCATCGTCCCCCTGCATTTGTAAAACGACAAAGTGGAAAAATAATACTTTTAAGTCTTGCTTCATTTATACTTGCATTTGCATATCCTGTAACATATTGGATATTAAACTATACACAAATACTACATGAGGATCTTTTACAACAAGAGTATAAAGAGGTTCATAACATTAGAGCAACAAGAGAATCAACCTTAAAATCAAAAAACCTTGATAAGGAGAAGGCTACTACCTTACTTGAAACAGAAAAAAAAGAGTATGACAATAAAAAAAGCACCTTAATCAAAATCCATGATGTTAAAGTAAACTATCCTATGAAAGCAAAATTACTTACACTCCTAATCAAAGACTTAAATAGATTTGGAGTAAAGATGGAGTCACTCTCCTATTCTGAAGAAGAGAATAAAAAAGCTTTCACACTGAACCTTGTATCTTCAAGAGATAGAAAAATAACAAAACTTATATACTTTTTGACCAAAACGCATGAACATGTATTTAAATTTCAACTAAAAGAGATTCTTTATGATGAAGAGACTCATCTCTACTTTAGCCAACTTAAAGTGAGTATATTATGAAAATAAATATAGAAGATTACTTACATGCTATAGATAAAACTTTTGAGCAAAAAACCCAAAAAGATATTAATATGATCTATATTATGATTGTTTCAATAATCTTTGGTTTTTCTTACTCACTCTTTTGGGATAGTTCGGTAGAAGAGTTACTAAAAACAGAAAAAAGTGTTTCAAACTTAAAGCAAAAAATCAATGCAGACCAGATGTTTTTAAGATACAATCCTGAAACAAAACTTTTACAACTAGACAAAGAGATAGCAGAGATAAATTCAAAAATAATTATAAACAAGGATAATAATGCTTATATAAAAAGTAAAATAGAGACTATCTCTTCTTTAATCTATGATGAAAGAACTTGGGGTGAATATATCGATTCTATCTCTAAAAATGCTCAAAAATATAATGTAAAAATAAAATCTTTTACAAATCAGTATGCATCTACAGGTCACTCATTTGGACATATTTTAGATATAACTATTAGTGCTACTGCAAACTACAAAAACACTCTTAATTTTATAAACTCCCTAGAGCAGAGTGATTTAGTAATTGATATTCATACCATGAAGATTACAGCGGCTAAAAAACTACAAAGTGACTTAAATATTTCTGTTTGGGGGATTACATATTAATGAAAAATCTATTAACACTAAACACAATAGTGATGGTTCTCACTGTAAGCCTCTTTAGTAATGAACTTAATTGGGTTAATGAACAAGTAGAAGCGATAAAACCATCGAGAAAAGGTATGAATAAATATGACCTAGCTAGAATACGAGATCCTTTTATTTTTTTAAAGAAGAATGATGAGGAGAGTGCACCTAAAAAAGAGACTCTCAAAGGTACAACTTCTAGCCAGAAAAAATATGTAAGAAAAAGAAGTACTACAAATGTAATACAGAATAAAATGTATACACTTAGTATGATTATGAACAACTCTATTTTAATTAATAAAAAATGGTATAAAGCAGGAGATAAAATCAACGGCTATTCAATTACTTTACTTGATACAAGATCTGTAGTTTTAAAAAAGAAAAAGAAAAAACCTATTTTTTTAACAACAAAATCTGTTAGAGAAAAAAAAATTTCTAAATAATTAGGATTATAAAATGAAATATATAAAAAAATCAATCCAATCAGCACTACTGACACTACTGCTCACGACAAGTAGTTTTGCAGATTGTTCTTATGAACTCTTTAGCATCAGTTCTGTACAAAATACAAAAATAATTGATTTTATCAATCAACTAAGTGATGAGTGTGAATTTAGTATCATTGTCACTGATCCAAATGCAGAAAAATATCTTAATAATACACTTAATAAAACAAATTTAAAAAACCTTACTATTGATGAAGTGTTAGATATTATACTCTTAGAAAATAATTTAGCTTACTCCTTAGAAAATAATCTACTAAAAATTTCTTACCTTACAACAAAAGTATTTGAAATTGACTATATTCTCTCTCAAAGAAAAAGTTCAGGAAGTACAGATGTAACACTAAGTTCAAGTGCTTCTACATCACAAAATGGTGCTTCAGGTTCACAAGTTGGTGGGGGAACAGGAAGTACAACAACAGGTGGTTCTGGTGGTAATATTTTATCGCAAACAGGTATAAAAATTGAGAGTACCGATGAAGTTAAATTTTGGGAAGCACTTGACCTAGAGTTTAAGAGCATACTCAATAGACCGCATGATTCATACAAAGCTTCTGCTCCTATTATAAATAAAAATGCAGGACTTATCACAGTTACTGCAACATCTAAGCAGATGAAGAGATTTGAAAGTTATCTAAAAAAACTACAAGACAAGGTTCAATTACAAGTTTTAATAGATGTGCAACTACTCTCTGTTACTATGTCAGAAGGAAAGACCACAGGTATAGACTGGAAACAACTCTATGCCCTTCAAAATATAAAAATTGCCATAGATCATCGAAACTGGGAAAATGTTTCAACTTACGAAGACACTTCTATAACAGAAGGCATCTATGATGGTGCAAAAGCCGTAGGAGAGATGCTTACGGTTCAAGCTGATGGAACACTCAATGAAGTTGTTAAATTTTTACAAACACAAGGAAATGTAAACTCAATTTCAAACCCTAAAGTCTTAACACTCAACAATCAACCAGCACTTATTACAGCAGGAACAGAGTACTTTTATAAAATTACGAGTACAGAGACATTAGCGGGAGGAACAGGAGCTGGAGCCCAGAGTTCAAATGAGAATGTACAATCAGTTTTTGCAGGAGTCCTTTTAACAATTACACCTGAGATTTCAGATGATAGAACAATTACACTAAAAATCAATCCATCCCTCTCAGAGACAACACAAGATATCTCTAACCAAGATAATTCAAAAAGAGATATGCCACCTGACCTTAACCGTCGCCAACTCTCCTCTGTTGTTACAGTAAAAGATGGAAACAGAATTATTCTTGGTGGACTTATTAATACAAGAAATACATTAGAATCAAATAAAGTACCTATTTTAGGAGATATTCCTATAATTAGTTATCTATTTAAATATGAAGAAAAAGTGAAATATGTAGAAGAGCTTGTTATTATTATAGAGCCTCATATTATTGATAAAGAGATCAATAATGTCTCTCTTGCTGATCTCGGATATGAAGGTATGACTGATGATATGATAATGAAAGAGAGACTCGCTAATACTGTTCAAGTAGATAAACTCACTATAGATAATGCTAAAAAAGTGGGTTTAAAAACTCCTGTATTAGATAAACGTCATTCACAACAAGAGCAGTAGATGGATAGTATCTTTGTCAGTTCTAGAGATGTTTTCTTAGATATTGTAGATGCAAAAGATTATATTCAACTAGATCGTGTTTCAACAATTTACCAATCACTAAAAGACTCTATAAAGAAACCTTTAAAAATGATCCTTTTATATGGAAAACCAGGAACAGGAAAGAGTATGTTCCTTACTAAACTCTATAAAGATATATCTAGTTCGCAAAAAATATATCTTTATAAAACACCTATTCTTGATGAGAGTGAATTTTATAAAACATTAGCACAAGATATTTTTCGTATTAAGTATGGGGGTGAGCTAAATTTTACACAATTTATGAAAGTAGTTGAGTCTAAAAAAAGAGAAAATGTTCCCGTTGTTTTACTTGATGAGGCACAGCTCTATTCTGAATCCCTTATGGAAAAAATCAGACTGCTCTCCGATACACGAACCATAAAATTTGTTATTACACTTCATAAAACTGAAAAAGAGGATCTTATAGCAAAAGAGCACTTCCAAACTCGTATATGGGAGACCATTGAACTTGAAAATGCATCAAGTAGTGAACTAAAGATATATATTCAAAAAAAACTGATGAAAGCAAACTGCTTTGATACTGCAAATATGTTTACAAAAAAATCTGTCAACCGTATCCATAAAGTTACTAATGGTAACTACAGAGATACAAATAAACTACTCTATACTCTTTTTGATATTTACTCTATGTATGAGCAAAACCAAAGAATTTCTCGTTTACAAACAGATCAAATAGCTACAAAAATAATTGAAATGGCTGCAATTCATACAGGACTTATAGATGCTTAACATTGTAGAACTCGAACGAAGATGGTTAGCATATAAAATACGTTCATACCTACCCTATATTATTCTCACCTTAGCCATTACAATTCTCATTTTTATTTTAACGTTTGTAATGCTAAAAGAGGAAAATCGTTCCACACCTATGGAGAGTGAAAGAATAGAAGAACCAATAATGATACAAAAGAAGGAAGCTGTACAACTCCCTTTAGAACCAATAACATCTGTTATTTCTCAAAATCAGCACTCTGTTGCATTAGTACCTTCTTTAGATTTTATGAAAAAAATCCAAAATGCACAACAGCCTCAATATCGTAATGAAAATAGACCTCAAGTTCGTCAAAAAACTATAGTTCATACAAAAAAAACTCAAGAAGTAGCAACTCGTCCTGCTATAAAAGAAGAAATAATCCCTATTAAAATGAAAACAATAAATATCAAAAGACAAAACAACCAAAATGATATTTATGAGATAATCGCTCGTTTTAAAAAAAACAACAACCCAGCACTTAGTCTTTTTGTAGCAAAGAAATATTATGAGATGCAAAATTATAAACAAGCTTATAACTACTCACTTATTACCAACTCTATAAATACTAATATTGAGTCTAGTTGGATTATTTTTTCAAAATCTTTGGTGAAATTAGGAAAACGAAGTCAAGCGATAAAAACACTTCAAAAGTATATTAGCCAATCTCATTCAAACAGTGCTAAAATCCTTCTTGATGAGATAAAATCAGGAAAATTTCAATGAGAACCTTACTATTACTACTCTTATCACTTCATTTAAGTGCTGATATCAAACAGGAAATGTTCGGTCTTTATCAAAATAAAAAATTCAATAAAGTGTGTAGTATTGGTTTTAACAACTTTAAAAATAATAAAAAGGATGAGGAGTATGTCTCCCTTTATGCCTTTGCTTGTCTCTACTCTGATTACATAGATCGTCTTGCAGTTCCAACAGCAATTCTTAAAACTACAAAAGAGTCACGTGCCAATGCTGCGTACTTCTCTGTAATACTTATGCAAAAAAAACTTCTTTATCATGCTATGGTAGATAAGTATGATCTCTCTGAATTTACACTTCCTACTACAGACTATATTCTCTCTAAAGTTTTTGATCTCTATTCAAAATTAGGAAAACATTCACCTCGAAAATTTTACCTTTTTGAAGATCCAAACAATTCAAAACTGACATATAAACTCTCACTTACTACAGACTATAATAAAGTGCATAAAATAATAATCGAAGAGTATTATGATACAATATCTATTAATCGTCATATTTACTGGTAGGAGATATTTGTGGATAGAATAACTACAGACTTGCTTGCTGATGGTTCCATTATGAAAGGTCAAGTTGATCGACTTTTAGCAAAAGGGATCAATGAAAATCTTATCCTTAGAGATATTACACTCTCAGGTTTTATGACCATGGATAGACTTATTCGCTTTATTGTACATAAGGTAAGAGATGGTGTTTATAACCTATCTATTATTGACAACTATGATTACATCTATGAAAAAAATGTTCTTCAAAAATTAGCAGAAGAGCTTGGACAGAACTTTATTGACTTAGATGCTATCGATATGGATTATAATCTTACGAGTAAAATTCCTCTTGCACAACTTCAAAAATATAACATTATTCCTGTATCTCAAGATGATATGCACGTTATTATAGCATTTCACGACCCTTTAAATATTGAGGCACAAGAAGCGATACAGAGATTTTTTCCAAGAAAAATTGTTAAAATAGCACTCAGTACAAAAAAACAGATAGCATCTTATCTTTATAAAATAGCATTAAAAGATAGTGTAAAAGGTTTAATTAAAAAGATAAAAGATGAGTTAAACTCTATTAATTCTGAAGAAGAGCAACAAAAAGCCTCTTCTATTTTACTCCTTATTGATGTAGTACTAAAAACTTGTATTAATAATCGTGGGAGTGATATTCATATTGAACCAACAGAGAAAAACTGTGTTGTTCGTGCTCGAATCGATGGGAAACTTGTTGAGACATTTATTTTTGAAAAAGAGATATACCCTCCTCTTGCATCACGACTGAAGCTTCTTTCAAACCTTGATATCGCTGAGAAGAGAAAACCTCAAGATGGACGATTCTCTACACTTGTCGGTACAAGAGAGTATGACTTTCGTATATCTACTCTCCCTATTATGAATGGTGAGTCCATTGTAATGCGTGTTCTAGATAAAGAAAAAGCACTTGTAAAACTTGAAGATGCTGGTATGGATAGTGTAAGTTACCAAAAATTGATTAAAGGTCTCCAAGCACCGTATGGCATTATTCTTGTAACTGGTCCTACTGGTTCTGGTAAAACAACTACACTTTATGGTGCACTTAATGAGTTGAGAAATGTAGAAGATAAAGTAATTACAGTCGAAGATCCTGTTGAGTATAGAATGAATCTGATCCAACAAGTACAGGTAAATGCTAAAGTAGGACTCTCTTTTGCCGATGCCCTACGTTCTATTCTTCGTCAAGATCCAGATAAGATTATGATTGGAGAGATTCGTGATCAAGAGACTCTTGAGATTGCTATTAAAGCAGCACTTACTGGTCATATGGTTATCTCTACCCTCCATACAAATGACTCCATATCTGCTATCCCACGTATGGCAGATATGGGAATAGAACACTACCTTATTTCTGGTGCACTTGTCGCTATACAAGCACAAAGACTTATACGTAAAATCTGTAAACATTGTAAGGTTGAAGAAGTACTCTCTGCTACAGTTCTAGAAGAGTTAGGCAGTGTCCTACCTGAAGGAGCTCGTTTTTATAAGGGTAATGGTTGTAAGGAGTGTGGCGATAGTGGTTATATGGGAAGAGAGATGATTTGTGAAGTTTTAACTATTACGGATGAGCTCTCTACTCTTATTGCTAAAGGTGCCAGTAAAGATGTGATGCTAGAACAGGCAAAAAAAGATGGATTTATTGATATCTTTCATAATGGTATTCAAAAAGCCCTTGATGGAGTAACCAGTATTGAAGAGATTTTAAAGGTGGCAAAAGGCTAATGAAGTACTTTATAGCAACTGTTTTAACAAAAGGAAAGAAAGAGGAGCTTGGATTTTATGCAAAAGATAAACAAGAAGCTGCTAGTTTTGCAAAACTAAAATTTTCTGGCATTATTATTAAAGTTCTTGAAGGCAAAGAACCTTTTGAAAATCAACTTAAAAGATTTAAAACAGAATTTTTAAAAAATTTCTCTAAAAAAAAGATTAAACAGGACTCTCTTATAGCTGCTGTTAGGCAACTTGCTGTTATGACAAATGCTGGTATTTCCATACATGATTCACTCAGTGAAATTGCAAGTGCCACTGATGACCAAGCACTTAAAACCGTTTTTTCTAAACTCGCTGATGATATAAACTCGGGACATTCAATGTCTGCTTCAATGGAAAACTTTCGCTTTGAACTAGGTAATCTGGCTATTGCTATGGTACAACTTGGAGAAAAAACTGGTAATCTTGATGATGCACTCTATGCACTTGCAGATATGCTTGAGGAGATTCGAGCAAACATTGTAAAGTTTAAAAAAGCTATGGCCTACCCTCGAAATGTTATGATTGCAATGGCTGTCGCATTTAGTGTACTACTTACATATGTTGTCCCCCAATTTAAAGATATTTTTGCACAACTTGGAGCAGACCTCCCTGCCCCAACAATTATTTTACTTACTCTTTCAGATTTACTTGTAAACTATGGTCTTTTAGTACTTTTAGCAATTATAACTTTTATTTTTGCTTTTAAGTATGGTATAAATAATAACAAACAATTTAAACTTGGCTGGCACAAAGTTCTTCTTCGCATGATAATTATGAAAAATATCATTAAGTTTTCTACACTTAGTCGTTTTACACTTGTCTTTTCAGAACTTATACGTGCAGGTATTCCCATAGCTGAAGCCTTAGACACATCTATAGAGATGATAGATAATCTTCCATTAAAGTATAAACTCCAATCTGTGAGATTTGTAGTTGAAAAAGGTGGCACACTAAACAAAGGTCTTGAAGAAACAGAACTTTTTGAAAATATGATTTTACAGATGGTTCGAGCAGGAGAAGATAGTGGTACACTTGATGCCATGATTCAAAAAGTGGCTGAGTATTATAAGATGCGTTTTGATGCGATTATTGATGGGTTGAGTGAGGCTATTGAGCCAATAATGCTCTTTTTTATTGCGGCTATGGTTATTTTACTTGCTCTGGGTATCTTTTTACCAATGTGGGATATGGGAAATGCTGTACAAGGAAGATAATTTTTAAAGGGTTTTTACAACCCGCTTCACCTTCTCTAAAAATACTAACATACTCTGCTCAGCCCCTTTAATTTTATATATAATTTTAGTGTCAAATATCTTCTCTAAAATATCTATACCAAAAGATTCACACTCATAATCAATAAAACGAGAATCACTATATTCCATCTCTATAGTAGTAAATTTTTCTTTTTTATACTCCTTAAACTCTGCTTCTTGTAGAACTAAATTTACTGCATCACTATAGGCACGAACAAGTCCGCCCATACCCAATTTTGTTCCACCAAAATAGCGAACAATTATTACAGCAGAATTTATAAGTTCTTGCCCCTGCAGTACCATCAGTGAAGGTTTTCCAGAAGTGCCTTTAGGTTCACCATCATCACTAGAGTGTTCTACTATCTGATCAAACTCATTTAGGTATCTAAAGGCTGTTACAAAGTGTCTCGCTTTTGGATGTTGTTCTTTAAGTCTCTCTAATGTAGTTTCATAATCTTTGTAGGGCATAAGCCAAGCAATAAATTTTGATTGCTTGACTTCAAGTGTATGGGTCGAAATATTTGTAGTATATTTCATAAAAGAGTTATGCTAAGTTTGTATAAACTTTTTGAACATCCTCATCATCTTCTAGTTTTTCTAGGATTTTATCTATTTCAACATGATCCTCTTCACTAATTTCTATAGGAGTATTTGCAATACGCTCAAGTGTTGCTTTCTTAATCTCTATACCCATACTCTCTAATGCAGAGTTTAAAGTACCAAAGCTAGTATAATCAGCAGTTACAAGACACTCGCCCTCTTCCTCTTCAATCTCTTCAAGACCAGCATCAATGAGTTCAAGCTCTAATTCTTCAATGTCCATTCCCTCTTTAAGGTCAAACTCAAAAAGTGCTTTACGAGAAAACATAAACTCTAATGAACCTTTGTTTAACATTTCAGCACCATTTTTTGTAAGTATATTTTTCACATTTGCTACGGTACGTGTGTTATTATCTGTAGCACATTCTATGAAGATAAGTACTCCATGATGTGCTTTACCCTCAAAGTTTACCTCCGCCATATCTTTGAGATCTTTTGCAGTAGCACGCTTTATTGCAGCATCAATGTTATCTTTAGGCATATTTTCAGATTTAGCATTAAGAATAGCAGTACGAAGTTTCGGATTCATATCCGGATCACCACCACCATCTTTTGCTGCCATTGTAATAACTTTACCTAGTTTAGGAAAAAGCTTTGACATTGCTCCCCATCTCTTTAACTTTGATGCTTTTCTATACTCAAACGCTCTACCCATAAAAATTCCTCTTATAATATTGTTTGGAATTATAGCGTTTATTGTATAATATCGCATAAGGAAGAGAGATGAGACTCAGTTTTAGAATTAAACACCACTTTTTCAGTGCTTTTCGTGAATTTTTTGTGCATCATCATGGCTCTTTAGAGTTTCGGGCAAAAGTTTTCGCACTTGTTATTGCTGCAAACGAGAAAGCAAAGGTTGAAAACTTTATAGTAGTGAAAGATATAGGTCTTAATATCTACAATGGAGATACAGATCGTTCAAACCTTTTAATGATTTCTACAAAAGAACTTGTTCAAAAAGTTCGTGATGATAATAACTTGGACATAGACTCACTTGTAACAAGTATTCAAAATGAGTTAAAAATAGTCCCAAGATATGCAAAAAAAATAGACATTAAAGCACTCAAACCTCTTGTCTTACTCTCTCATGATGAAGACACTATCTCTTATCAAAACAATATCTTAGAGTTTTTACAAACAACTAAAGATGAAATCTTAAACAAAACATAGAAGGAAATATAAAATGGATTTACAAACAACAGCACTCCATGCAGGATATGAAAAAGACAGACAAGGGACAATGGCTGTTCCTATCTATATGAGTACAGCCTATGAGTTTCGTGATGTAGAACATGCAGCAAATCTTTTTGCACTCAAAGAGTTGGGAAATATATATACTCGACTCAACAACCCAACTACAGATGTTTTTGAAAAACGTTTTGCAGAAATAGAGGGTGGAGAAGCAGCTATTGCTACATCAAGTGGAATGAGCGCTATTTTCTTTGCTATTGCAAACTCTGCAGAAGCTGGAGATAACATAGTTTGTGCAAAGCAACTTTATGGGGGTAGCTTAACACAAACAGCGCATACATTTAAACGTTTTGGTATAGAGTCTCGTTTCTTTGATGTTCATAATCCAAGTGAAATAGAAGCACTTGTGGATGATAAAACTAAGGTTATCTTTTTTGAATCATTAACAAACCCTAGTATTGATGTTGCAGATATTGAAGCTATTACTGCTATTGCAAATAAGCATGGTATTTTAACTGTTGTAGATAATACTGTAGCTACTCCTGTTTTATGTCGTCCTTTTGAGTATGGAGCAGATATCACTGTACATAGTGCTTCAAAGTACACTACAGGACAAGGTCTTGCTATTGGTGGGATTTTAGTTGAACGTAAAGGACTTGGTGACAAACTCAAAGACAATCCAAGATATCCTCAGTTTAATGAGCCAGATGCTTCTTACCACGGCTTAATCTATGTAGATGTTGGTCTTCCTGCATTTACTCTGCGTACTCGTCTCTCTCTTCTTCGTGACATAGGTGCTGTGAGTTCTCCATTTAACTCATGGTTATTTATCCAAGGTTTAGAGCATTTAGCGCTTCGTATGAAAGAGCACTCTAAAAATGCTTTAGCACTTGCAGAGTTTTTAGAGTCCCATCCAAAAGTAAAAAAAGTAAATTATCCTGGGTTAAAATCTAATGCAAACTATGAAAATGCACAAAAATATTTTCAAGATGGACTCTGTAGTGGACTTTTAAGTTTTGAAGTAGAGAGTTTAGAAACAGCTACTAAAATAGTAAATGCAACTGAACTTTACTCTTTAGTAGTAAACATCGGAGACTCTAAGTCTATCATTACACACCCCGCTTCAACAACACACCAACAACTCACACCTGATGAGTTAGTAGCCTGTGGTGTTCCTGCAGGACTTGTAAGAATTTCTGCAGGATTAGAGTCTAGTAGTGACCTTATTGCAGATATAGAACAAGCACTTGAAGCTTAGATAAACCTATATTTTTTAGACCATAGATACACGGCTAATTCATTCTAAAAGGTAACAGAGTCGCTTAATATTACCACCAATCATACGAATATCTTGAGGAAAATAATCATATTTTTCTCTTTTAAGAATATTCATCGTGATATTTCTAATGATTGAAAAGTTTGTTGGGGCATTTTTAGTACGGATTAAAGATGCATCTTCACCGAGTCTATAAGTATCTCTTTAGAGTCACTTGCAAAAAATGAGACTAAGTGAGCTAATTTTTTATCTTCCTCTTTTTGTTTAGTGCCTTTGATGGCTTTGCCATCTACTGCTATCCATTGAGAATTGGTTTTTTTCATATAGTGTTTCATCCATTTAGTAAATATATCACAAAACTTTTCATGGTCTATCTCTTGGATTACTCTTCTTACTGTGGCATATGCAGGTACCCTATCTTTTTCAAGCTCTAAATATTTTACAATCTGTTTTTTATATCTTTGAGCAAAGTCTCCTATTGCCCTGTAGTCCTATCCACTCATGGTTGCCATGATTGTAATCATTAACACAACATCAATTTTATGCTATTGTGCCTGTCCTCTGCGTTTGTCTTTTAGTGTCGCTAATTCTTTTCTTAGGTTAAAGTCTGTCATACCTTGATTTAAGCAATAATTGTGACTTTGTATGAATCAGCCGTGGGGATTGAAATAAGAAAAGGTATAAGACTATCAAAATATGTTCAACTTATCTAATTTAAATTAGGAATTGTATATGCCAACTATCTCAATGTTTATGGAATAATTATTAAAATGTATTGTGCTCCAAGAGAGCATAATCCACCACATATTCATGTGTATTATCAAGATGATAAAGCTGTAATCGACATCCAAAAATGTGAAGTTACAGAAGGAAAATTACCAAAAAATAAATTGAGAATAGTTTTAGCATGGGTTAAAATTAGAAAAGAAGAACTAATGACAGATTGGACTTTAGCTCAAAATGGTGAACTACCATTTAAAATTGACCCTTTAAAATAGGAGAATCTCATGTACTTATCAATAAAAGAAGTAAAACCATTAACAGATTATAATCTACTTTTAAAATTTGAAAATATATTTAAAAGTCTAAAAATATGTTTCAACAGTATAGAGTGGGATAATCAATTAGATTTAGACCCTGAACTTCTGTACCAAAAATCACACAACAAAACATAGGAAATCAATAAATTTTCTAGCGAAAATTTATGCTTCTATTCTGGAACCGTTAGCATCAAAGTATTACAAAAATATTACTTTAAGAAAAATTGTTTGATAATAAAAGAAAAAGGACAAATTATGCATACAATTACTTTAAAATCTGATGATACATTTTACAACACATTAGAAGAGATGGTAAAAGGTTTACATACAACTAAAAGTGATTTAATCAGAAAAGCAGTTGTTTACTATAAAGATGCCTTAGAAAAAGAGAGTCTTAAAATCTCTCAAGAGTTTGATGCAACTATAAACGATGGTCTGTAATGTTCCAAAAAGGTGAGATATATTTAGCTAAACTGAATCTTAAAAAAGGGAATGAAGTTGGCAAAATAAGACCTGTTCTAATCTATCAAACAAATATTTTAAATGAGTGTGAACACCCTACAACTATCATTTTACCAATATCAACAGTTTTGATAGATGATACATACCCTTTAAGATACAGAATTAGCAAACGAGACAATTTAGAAAAAACAAGCGATATTTTATGTGATCAAATAAGAGCTTTGGATAATCAAAGAATTTTAGAGGGTTTACTAACAAAACTTTCTTACAAAGAGATGCTAGAGATAGATAAGCAAGTGAAACTTCTACTAGATATAGAAGTTTAGAATGCTAACAAAACAGACTATGGCATGAGCATTTAAAAAGTGTTCATCACACCACTCTGTAATATATTTTAGGCTATG
>Ga0256837_1001427_pt1 | contig 16504 bp, 16 predicted proteins | sample 4562384metaG_FD_185976 | JGI IMG/M metagenome (GOLD analysis project Ga0256837, IMG submission 185976) | Hydrothermal vent microbial communities from Guaymas Basin, Mexico - 4561-384 | ecosystem: Environmental > Aquatic > Marine > Hydrothermal vents | place: Mexico: Guaymas Basin | collected...
AATAAAGCCCATTTATCTGAGCATCGCTGTCCATCATAAAGAGGGCATTTGCTACCACTTCATCACCTGCATTCAAGCCATCTGTGATGATGTATTTATGAGAGTTGAGGGGTTTTACACTTACCTCTAGTGGATCGTACTCTCCTTCGTATTCACCTACTACAAAGACATAGTACTTGCCATCTTTTCTCATTACAGCATTTGTTGGAAGGGTGAGGTAGTTTTGTTTTTTATCTTGAGATATTACATTGGCATACATCCCAGGGAAGAGCTCTCTTTCATTGTTTTTGACTCTTAAACGCAGTGTGAGTGTAGCATCTTTTGGGTTGAGCTCTGGGTAGAGTAGTTTTGAGCTTGCCTTGTATATTTTAGCTGAACTTTTTACAGAGATGCTAAAGTCATTTGTGTTTTTTAGCCATGCTATATCGTCCTCAAACACCTTTGCCTCTACCCATACTTCATCAAGATTGACAATCTCATAGAGCTCGTTTTTTGCATGAAATGCAGAGCCGTGAGTGATGCTCTTTTTAAAAATATAACCACTTATAGGAGCATAGATGGTGGTGTTTTTAGAGACTTTTTTTGTTGAAAGGAGCTCTTTTATCTCTTTTTGGGAGAGTCCTAAGAGTTCGAGTTTGAGTTTCGCAGAGTGAAGCATCCCTTTGTTGGCTCTTTTTTTTGTGTAGTTATAAGAGTTGATGTAGTCCTCTTTTGCCTTATAAACCTCTGGGGAGTAAACACTCACTAGTGGAGTGCCTTTTTTGACATAGGTGTAGATTTTATCGGCATATATTTTCTCCACAAAGCCACCAAATCGTGGAGCTATGGAGTAAGCACGAGCCTCATCGGCTACAACATAGCCATAGTTTTTTTTGCTATGGGAGCTCAACTCTTTTTGCACTTTGAGTGTTTGAACAGAGAAGAGTTGCTCTACAGTTGCCTCTTTGGCAAGGAGTGAAAATTCTAAAAGAGTAAGTAGCAAGAGTGTTAAATATTTCATTGGAGTGCTCCTGAGAGTTGTGCAATTTTTGCTTGTGAACGTTTATAGTTTGCAAGTGCTATGATGCTTTTTTTCTCTAAAGAGAGTTTTTGAAACAAAACATCTATGTATTTAAAAAGGTCTCCACCTGTAGAGATACTAGAGGAGGAGAGTTCAAACATATGTGCCACTTGTGGAAGTGCTTCATCTTGTACAATGTGATAGATCTCATAAGAGGAGAGCATCTGTGCAGTGTAAACATTAAGCTCGGCATCAAGGGCAATCTTTGTATCTGCTTGTTGAGCTTGGACTGAGAGTTTGAGAGCTTTTTGCTCTTGTGTTTGTGCATCTTCTGTCCCATAGATTGGCAATGAGATACCTATGCCAAGTGTAAAATAATTTTTGTAGTTTTCTCTGTAAGCATAGGAACCTATGAAATTAATATCTGGATAGTTTTCTAAGTCAACAAGAGCTACTTTAGCATCTTGTTTTTGAACCTCTTGTTCTTTTATAAGAAGTTTGGGATTGTTTTGTAGAAGAGTTTGGTATTGCAATTTTTGAGCTTGTTCTCCCATCTCAAGAGTAATTTCAAGAGAGTGAACAGGAGTCGCACTCAGATAGGAGAGTCTGGCATAGGCTGAGACTGTTTTTGCTTTAAGCATAGAGCGTTGTATCTTTAAATCACTCAAAGAGAGTTCTGCTTTCATAATCCCCATATGTTGGTTATCATCTATACTTGTATAAGCTTCATAAAGCTCAATATTTTGCTCTGTAAGTTGGATATATTGTTCTATTATATTATCGAGCTCTTGAAGCTCCCAAATAGTATAAGCTTCATTTTTGATGCGCTCAACAAGTGTTACTTTTGCATCGTTGAGTTGTTCGGCTAGGAGAGCATCTTGAGCTAAAACAATTTTTTCTTTAGAATCGCGTTTTCCATAAAAAGGGATCTGCTGTTTTATTGTTGCAACACTTTGACTCATTTTCTCTGAAGCATTTAGAGAATTTTTTGTTATGAGAAGTTCAGGATTTTTAAACTGGTCTGCAATGTCAATGGCATATTTATTTGCTTGAAGCCTTGAGTTTATACTCTCTAAAGAGGGGCTTTTTGAAAGAGAAAGCTCTATGATTTCACTCAATGTTTGTGCATGAAGTGAAATACTTAAGAGCAAAAGAGCAAAAAAAAAAGTTCTCATAATTAGTATCCTTTAGAAATTTATACTCGTTTTTACACGAGATTTTTTACCCTCTTTGGGGATGATAAAGATATGGATTTGCCATGTGCCACTCATCGCAAGGTTGAGTGTTGCTTTATAGTTTCCATCTCCAAGGTTTTTTGCATCCACTTTAGACTCCATCGCTGGCATCCCTGGCATAGCTGGCATAAATGCTTTTACAACTACTTTAGAGTTTGTAAGTTTTTTTCCTTTTTGCATAATACTAAAGGTAAAAGTGTTCGATCCTGAGGTAAGAGGTTTCTCTGCAGAGATATGTACTTTTGTAGTTCTGTATTTTGCATCTTTATCAAATGCTGCTGCTTGTGTGAGTGTGACACCTAATAGAAGTGCGAAAAAAAGTTTGCTAAGAGTTTTCATTTTGTATCCTTTTCCTTGTTCGTTAGAAAAAGTATACAAAAGTAGTGTGGTGTCTCTGTGGTAATCTAACCTAAGATGTACTTATCTCTGCCACTTTGTTTTGCAATATAAAGAGCATTGTCCACTCTTGCAAACATTTTTTCATCAGTGTCTCCTTCATGAAATACGGTAAGCCCAAAAGATGCTGTAATTCTTGTGATAGGACCCACTTTGAGAGTAGCAATCTTCTTTTGAAGTTTTTTAGTAAGTTTCTCAAGCTCTTTCTCTCCAGCATGATTAGCAATAATGACAAACTCCTCTCCTCCCCATCTTCCAACAAAATCATCTTCACGTACATTTTTACGTAAAATTTCTGCAAAGGCTTGTAAAACTTTGTCTCCTGTATTGTGTCCGTAGTTGTCATTAACGAGCTTAAAATGATCAAGGTCGATAAGAATAAGTCCAAATTTTTCTTTGTATCTTTGAGCACTTTTTATTTTTCTATCCATGATTTTAATATACTCTGCCCGATTGTAGAGTGAGGTGAGTATGTCATGTGTAGATATATGTTCAAGTTCTCTAGTTGTTACCTTGACAAGATGTGTAAGGGCTTTTTTTATAGGATCACACTCTCTTTTTTGTGTTTTTTTAAGAGTTCTTTTGGTACATTTTTTGGTTTCAGAAAGGATCATAAATGTTGTAGTTACATTTAAGAGTTCAGTCATCCTTGTAGATTGAAAAAACTCTCCATAGGTGAAAAATCCAGCAGATGGAGCGAGTGATTCTAAGAGATTGAGTTCATCTTGAAGCTTTTCTTTTAGGAGAGCTTTTCTTGCAGTACAAGAGTAAATATAGACAGCTTCAGCTGGGTATTGACTCAATTTTGTAAAATACTCTTCAATATTATCTGTAAGGTCTGAGATGTTGGCAAAACTAAAGCGAACACTATCGCCATGTGTAAACTCTCCTGCATACATCAGAGCATTATTTTCAACTACAGCGACAGGATCCCTTGCAATGTCAATACCTCCCCTTTTAATGATAAGAGGAAAAGACATACAAGAGGAGGGGAGATTTTTGAGTACATCATCTCCAAGGTATTTTTTGTAAACCTCTAAGATTGGTATCCCATCGAGTTCGTATAAGATGTCATTCTTACACTTTGTAACAAGCATCTCTTTGCCTATAGTTGTCCAGTTAAGCATATAGTCATTATTTACTATAAGTTCTTCACTGTTAAGTGTTGCAAGGACACAACCATTGTTTGTAAACCCTTTGTCATTAAAAACATAGGTATCTTTAAATTTTGCATTATCTCCTGCACGACCCCCTGCTATGGCAACACTAGGATCAATACTGCTAATCATCCTTAAAAAAGGTTCTGTATCGCTTTGTATCCCATCACTAAAAAGTATAAGTGCTTTTGTTGTATCTGTAAAGAGATCCTTTTTAATCTTAGAAAAATCAAAATTTTTATCAAATTTGTAGAGATTGCTTTTTATGGAGGTGTGTTGAAAAAGGGAAAAAGAGATTACAAGTGAGTTTTCAAGCATCTTACCATTACTGATCTCTCCACTTGTAGTTGTTCCGATTATGTGTGCATTGGGGAGAAAATCTTTAAGAGTACTTGAGATCTCTTGCATTTTTTTAGGTTGTAAAATTCCGCTAAAAATTTGGATGAGTAGATCATTACATTTATCTATTTTATTTGTAGATATATATGTTTGCAAGTCCTCTTTATCTGTATATGAAAAATTATAAAGTTGCATACTTGCCCCCTTCTTAAGATAATTATAACACCCTAAGAAAAGATAAAACTTAAATGCTGATATAATACTGTATGAAAATATTACTCCTTGAAGATGATACAGCCTTAGCCAACATATTAGTCGACTTTTTAGAAGATGATTATGAGGTTGTACAAACCTATAGTATGAAGCAAGCTGAGAGTCTGAGTGAAGAGAAGAAGTTTGATCTTTATATATTTGATATTAATGTTCCTGATGGGGATGGGATAAGTTTACTTAAAAGTTTACGAGCTTTTCACGATGAAACTCCTACTATTTTTATCACGGCGTTTCACGATACAAAGTACCTCAAATCTGCCTTTGAATCTGGGGCAAATGACTTTATAAAAAAACCTTTTGATTTAGAAGAACTAGCCCAGCGTATAGAGAATATAAAACGCCACTTTGGACTTGATACACTCATATTTTTGGGGAAAGAGATACTCTTTAATACAAAAACATATACATTGAAGATAGAAGAAAAAAACCTAAAGATGACCCATAAAGAGAGTGAGTTTTTACACTATCTTTATAAAAACCGTGCTCGAGTTGTGAGTAGCGATGAGTTGTTGCAAAATATATGGGAGTTTGATGAGATGCCAGGGGATGATGCGGTGAGAACTGTAGTAAAAAACCTACGTAAGTACCTTGGAAAAGAGCATATTATTAATATTCGTGGAGAGGGGTATAAATTTGAATGATTTAGAGAAACGCTCCTTTTACTCTTTTTTAGTCCTTTATCTTGGTTCCTCTCTACTCTTTGTTTTTTTCTCAGGCTACCTTTACTACTCCTCTCAAAAGAATTCCCTTGAGAGTGAGACCTACTATAAGCTAGAATATCTCGCAGATCATCTCTCAGGGCTTATCATCAAAGCTCATATGATGGGAACTACACTTCAGCTTCCAAAGGAGAAAGGGTTTGAGTATAAGCTCATCCCTGTAGGGGATAAGAAAGATTACACAGAGGGGTATTTTGAAAAAGATGGCTATAAGATGGTTATATCATCAGGACCTCGCGAACATCTCAATGTGAAGTATGTCATTGTAAAAACAAACACATACTACACAGAGCTTCAAGAACTCCAAAAATTTGTAATGCTCTTACTTTTTCTAAGTGTTGTTTTTGTCATCATCATCTCAGTCTTGTTAGCAAAACTTTTTATGAGACCGCTACATCAACGTATAGGGCAGATTGAAGAGTTTATACAAGATGTTTCTCATGAACTCAATACTCCTATAACAGCCTTAAAAATGAGTGCAAGCAGAGGGCTGAAAAAAGGGGTGTATGATAAGAAAATTTTGAGTAATATCTCCATTAGTACCAAACAGCTTGAGACTATATACCAATCGCTTACTTATTTAAATTTTAGTGATAAAAAAGAGCCTAGTGAGCTTGTAGATATGGAGATAGTTGTGCAAAGAGTTGTCGCATACTATAAAGAACTTAGCAGTGCAAAAAAGATAGAGATAGTGTGTCAAACACAGAGTAAAACTATGGAGATTATCCCCTCAAGAGCCGAGCTTCTGCTCTCAAATCTTCTCTCAAACGCCATCAAATACTCTATGCCAGAGACAAAAATTAAGATTGTACTCACACCAGAATATTTGAGTATAGAGGATCAGGGTGTTGGAATTGCAAAAGAGAAACTAGATGAGATTTTTAAGCTTTATAGTCGAGAATCAAATATAGCAGGTGGTTTTGGAGTAGGTTTAAGTATAGTGAAGCAGATATGTGATGAGTTTGAGATACAAGTGGAAGTTAACTCTAAACTTGGAGTGGGGAGTGAGTTCCGACTTTTGTTTTAAAAAAACTTTTGTGCTTTTTTTGTCAGTGAAGAGATGGGAGCACTACTAAACTCATCAGGGCTTAAAAAGGTAAAATCTCCCTCTAACTCTTCAACTTTGTAGAGTTTTACATCGAGTTTATACTTGGTGTAGGAGTGTTTAAAACTTCCTAAAAAATTCTCTTCAAGAGGCTCAACCTTAGGGAGTACAAGCATCTCTTTGTACATATTGTCACTAGAGAGTTCCAGGGCAACCTTGCCATCTTTGATATACACTCCAAAAAACAGCTCCATCGCTATGTACTCTTTTTTCTTTGTTTGTGTGTAGAGTTCCGCCTCCTCTTTACCTTGACAACCTTTTTGAAGTGGGCACTCTTGGCAGTTTGGATTTTTAGGGGTACACACCATAGAGCCTAAGTCCATAAGGGCTAGGTTATGGGCTCGTGGTGCTTTTGTATTGACAAAATTCTTCGCTTTTTCCCATACGATTTTATCAGGAGTATTAAGGAGTGCATAGTAGCGTTTAAGCACTCTGGCTATGTTTGTATCGACTACAGGTACATCTTGCTCTAGTCCAAAACAGCAGATGGCACTCGCAGTATAATCCCCAATTCCTGGGAGTTTTTTAAGCTCTTTGAGACTTTGTGGTAAACCATTTTTTGTGAGTTGTGCTGTGGCATGGAGGTTTTTTGCTCGTCTATAGTACCCAAGCCCACTCCAAGCTGCTAAAACATCATCTAAAGGTGCATCTCCAAGAGCCTCTAATGAGGGAAACTTTGCTAAAAATTGAGGGTAGTACTCATCTCGTACTCTGTTTACCTGTGTTTGTTGGAGCATAATTTCACTTAGGTAAACATGGTAAATCTCCTCGGTATTGCGCCAAGGGAGTTGGTGTCGTCCATGCTCTTTGTACCAAGAGAGAAGTTGTTTGTGTATTTGTTTCATATAAGTTGCCCTTGGACAAACTCTCTATAGTGTCCCTCTTCCTCTTCAAGCTCTTTGTGTGTTCCACTTTGGATGATTTTTCCATCTTCTAAAACATGGATGGTATCGGCATTTTTTACCGTACTAAGGCGATGTGCAATGGTGATGACTGTTTTTTCTTTGAGTATCTCCTCAAGAGCAATCTGTAGTTTTGCTTCGGTGTGTACATCAAGTGCTGAAGTGGACTCATCAAAGATCACAACACTTGGCTTAGCAATTATCATCCTAGCGATACTCAAGCGCTGTCTTTGCCCACCTGAGAGTCTTATGCCGTGATGACCCACAAGAGTGTCAAGCCCCTCTGGCATCTTTTGGAGCATATCTTCAAGCTGGGCAATCTGGAGGGCTTTATGTATCTCTGCATCACTTGCATCTCTTCCCATTGTGATATTAAATCGTAAGGATGAGTTAAAAAGTATGGGCATTTGAAGTACTAAGAACACTTTTTCTCTTAGAGAGCTTTTTTTGAGCTCATCACTTGGGATGGAGTTATAAAAAATTGTCCCAGAGCTTGTCTCATAAAAGCCAGAGATCACTTGAGCAAGGGTGGTTTTTCCACTTCCACTCGCACCAATAAGGGCTATCTTATCTCCTGCATCTATATGAAGAGATATACCTTCTAAGATATTTTTCACCCCATCGTAAGAGAAAGAGACATTTTGAAGCTCTATATTTACTCTCTTGTCTTGGAGTGTTTTTGTCCCACTCGATTCTCTTTGAAGTGCTAAAATAAGGTTGATTCTCTCTATGGCTGCTATCGCTGAGGAGTAGGAGTACTGAAATGAGAGTAGATCTTGCACCGGTGTCATAATAAACCAGATGTAGCCAAACATCGCAAACATCATCCCAATGCTCAAGTCACTGTAGGCAACAAGCAGTAGTCCACTGGCACGAAGTACCTCAAACATCACTAAAAAGATGGTGTAGGAGAGTCGCTCATAGGCGACATTTTTATAACTGTACTCATTAGAGGTTTTTTGTATCTTGTTAGCAAGCTCTTTGGCATGGCTAAAAAAGTGTTGCTCTTGGTTACTTGCTTTTATCTGTCCAAAGAGTTCAAGTGTCTCCCCCACATCTTCTTGAAACTCTGCAATGCTTGTGTTTTCCTCTTTTTTGAGTTTGCCCACAACCTGAGTCATCTTTTTACTTAAAAGCATAATGACAGGCTGAATCACCAAGATAAGTAAGCCTAAGATAGGATCAATCGCTAACATAACAAACGCGATAGCGATGAGTGTGAGTACTGATGAGACCAGCTTACTAACTCCAGTAATGATAAAAGCATCAAGAGTATTGACATCGTTTGTGAGTGTGGCTGTAATGGCACCACTCCCTAATGTTTCATACTCATTCATAGAGGTGTGCTCTAGATGTTCAAGTAGTTTTTTTCTTATCTCATAGGTAACATACTTGCTTATTTTGGTGAAAGTCTTTGTAAGTATAACTGTGAAAAAATAGTAGATGAAGCGTAGTAGCACAACAACAAGTGTGACAATGGCGATGTAGTAAAAAGGTGTAAGTGGACCAAATATAGAGTCGATAGTGTGAACAAAAAGGGCAGGTTTGTTTAAAAGCACTTCATCTACCATAACAGGGAGCATAAGAGGGATGGGAACACTAACCAAGATAGCTAAAAGAGTGATAATCTGCCCATAAATGAGTGCAGGTTTTTTCTTGAGTATAAGTTTATAAATAGATTGTATAGAGAGTTTGTTTTTCATAAAGGGGATTATACCCCTTTGTGATAAATGTTTTGTATTTTAAGAGTTTGCAGTGATAGCATTTGCGATGCGAAGGAGAGTCTCTTCTTTACCGATAACTGCCATAATAACATCGATGTTTGGTCCACCCATCTTCCCAAGAAGTGCTACACGAAGAGGCATACCAATTTTTCCAAAACCGATCTCCATCTCATTGACCACCTCTTCCATAAGTGCATGGTAGTCACTTGGAAGATGCAACTCTGTAGCATTTGTAAGTTTCGCTCCAAAAGCATTAAGGATCGGGATAGGATCCCCTTTAAATGCTTTTTTAACAGCTTTTTCATCATAAGACTCAGGAGCGATAACGATCTCGTTTACCATCTCTGCAAGCTCTTTGAGCGTTTTAGCACGCTCTTTGAGTGCATCGAGAAGTATCTCTTTTTTGTCGTGAGAAGTAAGTACTACACCATAGTCACTAAGCAACTCTACAAGCTCATTGTTTGGAGTGTTTTTGATGTAGTGAGCATTGAGCCAGTCAAGTTTGTCAGTGCTGTAGATAGATGCTGATTTGTTGATATCTTTAGGGTTGAAAAGCTCAATCATCTCTTCCATGCTAAATATCTCTTGATCTCCGTGACTCCATCCTAAACGTACAAGAAAGTTTAAGAGTGCCTCAGGTTTGTAACCCATCTCTTTATAAGCCATGACATCTGTAGCCCCATCGCGTTTAGAGAGTTTTTTACCCTTAGAGTTGTGAATCATCGGTACATGATAAAATGCAGGGATATCAAAGCCTAATGCTTCATATACTACGATCTGTTTTGGAGTGTTACTTAGGTGATCATCCCCACGGATCACTTCGTTGATGCCCATTAAAGCATCATCAATAGCGACAACAAAGTTGTATGTTGGGCTACCATCAGCACGAGCAATAACAAAATCATCTAAAATATCTTCTGCTTGAAAAGAGATGTCACCTTTGACACCATCTTTTACAATAATCTCACCACTTAAAGGTGCTTTTATGCGGATAACCGGCTCAACTCCCTCTGGAGGTGTACCATCAAAGTCACGGTAGCGGCCATCGTATTTTGTACGTTCTTTGTTTGCCATCTGTGTTTCACGTAGCTCTGTAAGCTCCTCTTTTGACATGTAGCACTTGTAGGCTTTGCCCTCATCTAAGAGTTGCTTGATATATTTTGCATAGATATCGTCGCGTTTACTTTGGTAAGTGATCTCACCATCGGCTTCAAGACCTAACCACTCAAAAGCTTTTAAAATCGCTTGGGTTGCTTCTTCGGAATTACGAGCTTTATCTGTATCTTCGATACGAAGAACAAACTTTCCACCATTTTTTCGAGCCCAAAGATAAGAAAAAAGTGCAGTTCGTAAACCACCGATATGTAAGTAGCCAGTAGGGCTTGGAGCAAAACGTGTAACAACCATAAGAGAACCTTTAAAATTATGTTGGGGAATTTTAGGCAATTGTTGGTTAAAGGCTGGTAAAATACATTAAGAATTTACTAAATGGATAATTATGTTAAAAATATTGTTACTATCACTTATGGCTATGACTTTAAGTGCAGAGATTTATGATGGGGTGGCTATTGTTGTTAAAAATAAGGCTATTACACTCTTAGATATCACAAAAGAGATGGAAGCATCGAAGATAGATGTTAAAAAAGCGGCAGATATACTCATCCGTCAAAAACTTGAAGAGTTAGAAACAAAAGAGAGAAAGATTACTGTTTCTAACTCTGAAGTATATGACGATATCAAAAAAACAGCTGAGAGAAATAAAATGAACATTAGTGAGTTTTATGAGGCTGTTCGTGAATCAAGTGGTTTAAGCTCTCAAGAGTTTAAAAAGAAAATCAAACAAAAGCTTTTAAGTCAAAAACTTTATGCTGCAATCGCTTATAGCTCGATGAAAGAGCCAAGTGAAGATGAGATTAAAGAGTACTATGAACTTCACAAAAATAACTATGAGCATCCAGCAGCATTTACGGTAATCATCTACCAAGCTAAAGATAAGGCAAAAATTCAAGAGAAGATAGATAACCCTATGTTTTACTCTCCAGAGATCGCTACAAATGAGCAGGTACTTCCATACAACCGTATCTCTCCAGAACTTGCTGGTTTACTTGAGAAAACACCTCTTAACCATTTTACAGCAGTTGTTCCAGATGGTAAAGGTGCTTATATGAGTTTCTATATTAAAGAGATTGAATCTGCTAAAGAGAGTGGACTTGATGGTGTAAGAGAACAAATTATAAACTCAATAATGGAAGACCAAAGAGAGCAAGTGCTTGGTGATTATTTTGCACGTCTTCGTCACAATGCAGATATTAACATCATAAGAATGCCATAGATGTTAAGTGACACTAACTTTCTTAACATTGCAGCAGAGATAGCCTCTGCTTCAAAATGTGTTTCTAAACAAGTGGGTGCTGTGATCGTAAAAGATGGCCGTATCCTTAGTACAGGTTATAATGGTACACCAGCTGGTTTTATGAACTGTTGTGATTATTGGGATAATGAGTATACACCAGAGCATCATGAGTGGAGTAAGACTTATGAGATCCATGCAGAGATGAATGCTATCATCTGGGCTGCTCGTGAGGGAATAAGTATAGATGGTGCGAGTATCTATGTAACATTAGAGCCTTGTAGTGAGTGTAGTAAGAACCTTATCGCAAGTGGTATAAAACGCATAGTGTATGCTAAAGAGTATGAGCATACCCACTCAAAAGTTATCTCCAAGTTTCTTCAAGATAACGGAGTAAGTATAGAACATCTTCCTCTTTAGTTTTTTATAAAATCTTTTATAATTGAAGTGGGACGACCGATGATCGCTTTGTTTCCTTTGATAATAACAGGACGTTCAATAAGCTTAGGGTTTGCCACCATCGCTTCTATAAGTTTCTCTTCATCTGTTTCATCTTTGAGGTTTAACTCTTTATAAATAGCCTCTTTTGTTCTCATCCACTCTCTTGCACTACTAAAGCCAAGAAGTTTGAGTGTTGCCTTTATAGTCTCTTTATCAAGTTGCTCTTCAAGATATTTTACCACTTCACTTTCACAGTTGTTTTCTTCTAAAATATTGATTGCTTCACGAGATTTTGAACATCTTGGGTTATGCCAAATTTTTATATCGTCCATTGCTTTCCTTTTTTTTCTTGACATTTTACACTATAATAATCGCAAATAAGATAGGAAAGGTTCTTTTTTATGAAATATACAGACACCTATTTAAAATTAGCCGACTTTGGACGTGAACTTCTCAATAAAAAATCTCTAGAAGATGGAATGCCTCTTATCGCTCAGTATGCAAAAGATGTGATTGTTGCTGCAAGATGCTCCATTTTTATCTATGATCACAAAACTCAAAAACTTTGGACAACACTCTCTGATGGTGTAGAAAAGATAGAGGTCGATGCAGATAAAGGTATAGTTGGTAAAACAATTAAAGAGAAAAAACCAATAGTTGTTAATGAAGCATATAAAGACCCAGATTTCTTAGATGAGATCGATAAGCAAACAGGGTATAAAACAAATAATATTATAACAGCACCTATCTTTGATTCTAACAGAAAGATTATAGGTGTATTAGAACTACTAAACAAAGAAAATGGATTTGATAATGATGACAGAAGATTTATGATCTTTTTTGCACATTATATTAGTGGATTTTTAGAATTAGTAAACCATTTAAAAGAGAGTAAATAAGATGAGAAAAATTGACCAAATAGCAGCATTTGGACAAAAGTTGATGAGTGTGAAAGATATGGAACAGGCCTTGGAGCTTATATCGGACGAGGCAAAAAACTTAGTGCATGCTGAGCGTTGCTCTATATTTATAGTAGATAAAGAGGATAAAATGCTCTGGACTAAAATTAGTGATGGGATAGGACGTATTGTGATCTCTCTCACTTCAGGTGTAGTTGGCGATACCTATACAAAGGCAAAGCCACAAATTGTAAATGACCCATATAGTGATTCAAGGTTTTTACCTAGCATAGATAAAAAAAGTGGTTATATCACTAAAAATATTATTACCGTGCCCATTTTTAATTCTAAACGTGAAGTGATGGGGATTATTCAGCTTTTAAATAAGCAGATAAGCGATTTTAATGAAAAAGATTTAGAGATGCTTACTTTCTTTGCAAACTATGTGAGTGGCAGTTTAGAACTTGCTCTTTTAAAAGCCTCTTAAAGGGCTTTATGTGCATCGTAAGCTAAACGCATAACACCCACAGCATAGTTCGATGAGTTGTTGTATCGCATAATCTTTTTAGTGTATTCTTTCATATAGGCAAGCTCTGGTTTTCCCTTTGTAAAACAATTATAAACTTTTCCATTTCTACTTTTTTCATACACAAAAGAGGCATCTTCGTGAGTAAATTCGTAGTCATACCAAGCCTGCTCAATCTTAGCAACATCTGGCATCTTCGACCAGTCTATAAGGGTATCCCAAGAGGCTTTTTTATGTAAAAACTTTGCAGCAGACATAATGGCATCTTCCATTTTTGTAAGGTCTGCTACCTCTGTTTTATACCCCTCTGTGTAGATAAAAGAGTTTGGCATAAACTGTGGTATCCCTACTGCTCCGGCATAAGAGCTAGGGAGGTTACACTGCTCAGGTCTTACCCCTTTTTTGTAGCAGTGCTCTATAATGGCTGCCATATTGGTTTTACCCATTTTTAAGAGCCATTTTTCCCGTGGCGTTTCTGCCTTTGTTCGAACCACCATAGTGTTAAAAACTATGAAGGCATCGTGTGTTGGTTTTATCTTATCGAGTTTTGTCTCTTTAAGGAGAATGGCAGCGATAATCTCACGATTAACTCCGTATTTTTTTTCAGCTTTATCGTAAACCTCTTTGTAGCGATGAAGATTTTCTACCATTTTAGGTACATACTTCACTAAGACATTATTTGCTTTTCTCTCATTCTCTTTATGGTACTTTATTTTTGAGGGTTGCAGATACTTCCAACTAATCTCATCAAACTTTTTCGTCTTAAAATAGGAGAGTAAAAATTGGTTGGCATACTTATAAGAAACGCCATGCTTCACAACTTTTTCACATATATCGGTGTAGTCTTTGTTTTTAAAGTCGCAGTTATCATACTTGGCAAACGCGAGGGTAGTAAGGCTAAGGAGTAAAAGTAGTTTAGTCATTGTTTATAGCTTCCAATCTTTGTGGTGTACCTATATCGTGCCACATCTTCTTAAACACTTCTCCACTTACGAGATTTTTTTCACAAAGTTCTCGTAAGATTGGAGCAAGTGGAGCTTTTTGTAACTCTATGGTTTGAAATATTTTAGGATTGTAGTAGCCTATGCCTGAAAAAGTGTACATCTTTTCACCCTTATTTAAAACATCAGTTCCCTTTAAAGCAAAATCACCTTTTTCATTATGGCTTGGGTTGGGGACTAAGATGAGGTGGGCGAGTTTCTCTTGTAAGTCAAAATCAGGCTCAAATTCATACTCACAAAAAACATCTCCATTGACAACTAAAAAGGGCTCATCTCCTAAAAATGCCAAGGCCTTTTTTATCCCTCCTGCACTCTCTAAAGGTCCTAATTCTCTCTCATCAGAGTAGTGAATTTTAAGATTCCACTTACTTCCATCCCCAAGGGTTTCAATAATTTTGCCACCAAGATGGGCGATATTTATCACCACCTCTTTAAAGCCATTTCGAGAGAGTTTTTCTAAATGCCACACTATAAGGGGTTTTTCATGTACCTTCAAAAGAGGTTTTGGCAGGGTATCTGTAAGGGGTCTCATTCGCTCACCTCGACCCGCTGCGAGTATCATCGCTTTCATTGGCTTACTCTTTGTAAAAACTCTCCAAGAGCTTGTGTTTCTTCATAGCGAAGCGCAGTCTCTATGGTGTAAGAAAGGGTGAGGGGGATGTCATCCAAGTAGCCATCTTTGCCATCACGAATACTTAAACGCGAGAAGACTCCAAGCACTTTAATGTGGCGTTGCAGACCCATAAAATCAAACCATTTTAAAAACTCTGTATCATCTGTTTGTGGGCTCACTTTATCACGAAAAGAGAGAGCAAGTTTTTCTATATTTTTTCGCTTAAAAGAGATATAACAATCTTTTAAGAGTGAGACTAAATCATAAGTAATAGCCCCACACATCGCATCTTGGTAGTCTATAACACCAAGTGTTTGTTTGTTAGTGAGCATGATGTTCCTTGAGTGAAAGTCTCTGTGAACAAAAATATTTTTGGGTTGAGAGAGTACCACTTCGCTAATTTTCTCAAGAGTATTTTGTACTAGGTTTTGCTCCTCATCTTTTAGAGAGTAAGCGAGCTTTTTCTCTAAGTACCACTCCCGCATTAGATCCATCTCAAAGTGTAAAAATTTCTTGTCATAAAGTGGTAGTTTTGTTACATCTGCTTTTTGCATCTTTACAATCTCATCGATGGCGTTTAGATAGTGTATTTCAAAGTTACTTTCGTCTAAAACATCAAGAAGATTAGTGTTACCAAAATCTTCAAGTATTAAAAAACCCTCTTCTAAGTTTTGTGCATAAATCTTTGGTACATTCACATCTACACTACTTAAACGCGAGCTAATTCCTACAAAAGGTTTGAGGGAGTCAAGCTCTAAGGAGCTGTCCATAATGATGTAAGTTTTCTCATTCTTTATAGCTCTGTAGTATTTTCTAAAACTTGCATCGGCACTAGCAACTGTGATGGCATACTCTTTTAAAAAAGTTGTTTCTAGCCATGCTTTGAGTTTACTCATAAAGGGCTCCTAATATTGAATTTTTTGATGCTCCGGTGACTGAGCTAAGTGCTACTTTCTTTTTGTGAACTCGTTTGTAAGCAAGCCAAGCAAATGCCATCGCCTCAAGTGCATCGCTGTTTGGCTCTTGTGTTATTTTTGCCTTAGTAAGTTTGTGGAGTCTTTGGAGTAAAAAGCCATTTTTAGCTCCCCCTCCACACACTATAATCTCTTCAATCTCAAAGCCTTTAAGGGAATCTGCAATGCTTTGGGCAGTAAGCTCTGTAAGTGTTCTTTGTCTGTCTGCACTACTAAGCTCAGGGAATTTGGAGAGATGTTTTGAGAGCCACGAGGCATTGAAATGCTCTCTTCCTGTACTCTTTGGTGGCGTTTTATGAAAGTACTCATCGCTAAGCATATCGTTTAAAAGCTCTTGAGAGAGTTTACCACTTTTAGCAAACTCCCCAGCTTTGTCGTAAGCTTTGTTTTGTGTTTGTTGCATATGGATGTCAAGCAGGACATTGCCACAGCCACTATCCCAACCAAGTAGAGGCTCTTTAAGGAGGGTGATGTTTGCCATCCCTCCAATGTTAAGAACCGCTCTTTGTGCTTGAGTGTTTTGGTAGTAAAACTGATGAAATGCAGGGGCAAAGGGTGCACCTTGTCCCTCATTTGCCACATCCATAGAGCGAAAGTCACTTATTGTTGGTATGCCTGTTTGTGCCACAACAATGTTGGCATTTCCTAGCTGAAGAGAGAAGGGGTGGAGTGTATCTGGGGAGTGCCAGAGGGTTTGGCCATGGAGTCCAATGGCGTTTACCTGCTTCTTTTCTAAGGAAAAATATTCTAAAAACTGCTGAATCTTTTGTGCAAAAAATGCCCCAAGTTTTGCATCAAGCTCTCCAAAATCTTGGAGAGTGAGAGGGGAGTCAATGGCGTTTAAGACCTC
>Ga0256837_1001428_pt1 | contig 16491 bp, 19 predicted proteins | sample 4562384metaG_FD_185976 | JGI IMG/M metagenome (GOLD analysis project Ga0256837, IMG submission 185976) | Hydrothermal vent microbial communities from Guaymas Basin, Mexico - 4561-384 | ecosystem: Environmental > Aquatic > Marine > Hydrothermal vents | place: Mexico: Guaymas Basin | collected...
AAAAATATAAAAGAGGTTTTAGAGATAACTGGAGAATATCTATAGATGATATTTAAAAAAATTTATCAACAAACTTAACAATTTTTTCTAAAACTCTAGGAACAATCTTTTTTCTCTCTAATAATTTCATACCTCTCTACACAAGTTAATCTAAGTACAATCAAGTAAAATATAAGAAAAAAAAAGAAATTATGGAAATTATGGAAGTTCGTTTAAAAAAACATTTGAGATAATGGTAAAAAGTGCAGTCAATGCTCCCAAAATCTAAATTTACAACTTTTATTTTTTAAATTTTGGAAAATTGCACTTCAAATTTAAATTTTGGTTAGTAAAAGTATCGAATCGAAGCAAAACCATAAACAGATGTATCGTTAAGTAGTTCTATCTGTTCTTTAGAGATTATTCCACCAAGGGCAAAAACTTTTATCTCTGAGATGCTTAAAATATCTTTTAAGTCTTTTATACCTTTTGGCTTACCCTTATTTGGAGAGGCAAATATAGGGCTATAAGTAACAGCATCTGCACCAAGTTCTTGGGCTGTTATAACTTCATCTTTAGTATGTGTACTTACAATAACTTCAAGATGTTTAGACTTGGCTTGTGGTATTAAATCTATCTGTTTTGAGGTTAGATGCACACCTGTAGCTTTTAACTCATAGGCTAAGTTTATATCTTGATGTATAAAACTTTTTATACCATCAAACTGATTACAAACTTCAACAAAATGTGAAGCTTGTTTATCATAATCAGGATTTGACTTATCTCGATATAAAGCATAGTTTGGTAGATGCTCTTTTAACTGTTCATGTAAAATACTACGAAAAACAGCAGGTGTATCTGTATAAAACTCTCTTGAAGTTATAAGATACTTTTTCATAAAAGTGGATTTTTATTTTTAACTGGTTTTTGAAAAACTATTTGACTAGCTTTTGTGTCATTTTCAAATCTTTCAAACAAAGCATCTACATGATACTGCAATCTATTTAAAAGGTATAGTTCATCTTCAGTGTATTTAGATTGTGAATCTTTTATAAACTCTTTTAAGAAAACTATTTTTTCTCTTTCATCAGAAATATCTATAGTTGAAACTATCTCTTTTACTTTACGATACTCATCTTCTCCACAACTTTCTAAAAAGTCATAACTTAAATCTATAGTTTTCATAGTATCTAAGGCATGTGTAAAAAGAAAATGATTATAAAGCATACAGCCTACAAAATACTCCACATCAGATGGTTCAAACTCAGTATATTGGTTTTCTTCTAGCTTAAAATGGTTATGCCAAATATCTAGTATCTTATCTATTTTTTCACTCATGTATTAACCTCCACTCTATCTCTACCATTTGCTTTTGCTTTATATAAAGCATCATCACATCTTTTAAACATTTTTGTTAATGTATCTCCATATTTGTATTGTGTCAAACCAAAACTTGCTGTAATATTTCCAGCTAACTCATGTTTTAACTTTGAAACACCATCTCTTAATTTATCAGAAACAAGTTTAGCATCTTCTAGTTTTGTACTTTTAAAAAGTATAACAAACTCCTCACCACCCCATCTTGCAAATATATCTGTATTTCTAAGAGAATCATTTATATACTGTGCTAACATAACTAAAACTTCATCACCTACTAGATGCCCATACTTGTCGTTGAACAATTTAAAATGGTCTATATCTACAATAGCTATACTTAAAGGTAGGTCAAATTTTTCTGCACTTAAAAATTCTATTTTAGCTAGTTCATCAAATTTTAGTCTATTAAATATCTTTGTTAAACTATCGGTATAGGCTACATTTGCTAACTCTTGAAATCTTGTTCTCTCATTTTGAAAATTTTGTTTCGCTAACGATATATCATCTTCTTTTTCTTTAGCATAAGCTGTTATATCTGTTCTTACAGATATATACTCAACAATCTCATCATCAACTACGATAGGAAAAACTTTAATCTCAGTTATATAAGTTCCACCCCTTTTGTTTTTGTTTTTCACAACACCTGTAAATGTTTTTTTACTTTCTATAGTATCCCATAGTTGTTTAAATATCTTTTTTGGTACATCAGGATGTCTTACTATGTTATGTGGTTTACCAAGTAACTCTTCTCTAGTATACCCACTAATGCTACAAAACTTATCATTTGCATAAGTTATAAAACCTTTTTTATCAGTTTTAGAGATAATGAATGCCTCTTCTATATGTTTTATATAATTTTGTAATACACTTAAATTATCCATCTCTTAAACCTTTTTAATCAAAATTAAAATCACTTTGTTTAGTATCAAGCATCAAAAGTCTACAACTTTTTTCTAAAATAGCTAACTTTTTTGCCATCTCATGTAAATCCCTGTTAAAAGCATAAACACCATAACCACGAATAACCATAATGTTAGTCTTTTTACTTTGAAAATAGTATGCTATAAGACTCTCTGCTCTATCATACCAATCATCAAACTGTTTTGGGTCTACTATCTCTATAGAACCTATTTCAGTATACCCAAAATAATCTTTTGGAGTGATAATATTATGTTCTAAAGAGTAAGCAGTTGTAAATGGTGGCATTGAAAAAGTTATAAATTTTGCTTCTGTTATCTGTTTATATATACTGCGATGTATCGAAGCATCTATACTAGCTTGATTCCAACGATAATCTTTTGTAAAATAAAGTTCTATCAAAGATGTTTCATTTATATCATCAAAGATAGCCTCTTTAGAGTTTATCATAAAACAGTTCGATTCTATTTTAGCTGAGATAGACCCATGATAGATTCCAAAAAAATCCTTTCTAAACATAGACAGAGCTAATGTAGAAAGTTTTTTTTGGAGATTTTGTTTATTCATAATTATTTAAACCAACCCTTCATTTTATCAATTGCAGATTCCAAGAGACCCTCATGTGGTTTTGATTCTATACCAAAAGATTCTTGAAGTTTTGAAAGTAACTCTTTTTGTTCTGAATTTAACGATGATGGATATATAAGTTCAACCTGTGCTATCAAATCACCCTTACCATGACCATGAACATCATCAATACCCTCACCTCTAAATGTAAAATGTTGTTTATCTTTAGTTCCTACATCTAGTTTCAATTCTAATTCACCTGTTAAAGATGGTATGCTTATAGTTTCACCAACAACTGCTTGAGTAAAAAATACAGGGATAGCGATATAAACATCATTACCATTTCTTTGAAAGTGCTTATCTGGCTGAACATCAAAAGTTACATATAGATCACCACGAGTACCTCGTTTACCAATATTTCCTTTTCCTGAAACTCTTAAACGGTTACCATCATCTATACCTTTAGGTACTTTTATAGTGATTTTTTCTTTAACTTCTTTATATCCACCACCACGACAATCGCTACAGTTTTCACTAGCAGACTCTCCTGAACCTTGACAAACTGGACAAGTTTGAGAAAAAGTCATAAAACCTTGCTTCATATAAACTTGACCTTGACCTTTACACTGAGAACAAGTAGATAGTTTTCCACCCTTAGCACCAGTACCTTTACAAGATTTACAAGCATCTTTATACCTAAACTCTATCTCTTTTTCTACTCCAAATATAGCTTCATTAAAGCTTATCGTCATCTCGATATTCATATCTAGTGGGTATTTTTCCATATCTGCTGGATTTTGACGGCGACGAGAACCCCCACCAAAGCCTGAGAACATCTCTTCAAACATAGAACCCAAATCATCAAAACCAGATGAAGATGAGCGACCACCACCCATACCTTGTAAACCCTCTTTTCCATAACGGTCATAGATACTTCTTTGAGAATCATCACTTAAACATTGATATGCTTCATTACATAACTTAAAGTTGTGTTCAGCTTCTTCATCACCTGGATTCTTATCTGGATGATACTTTTTAGCCATCTTTCTATATGCTTTTTTTATAGTTGACTTATCTGCATTTTGTGATACTTCTAAAATTTCATAATAACTTAATTCTTGCATATATATTTTACCTCTAAAATTATTTTTTGCGATTATATCGTTTTTAGTTTAATGTAGTATAATCTGATTTATGAAACTACTAATATTTTTTTTAACATTGTTTATTTTCCTAGGGTGTTCTAAAACTCCACAAATCTTATCTGACAAAATGCCAAAAACACATTTAGTAAAAGAAAAGTTCTCTTCACTACCAAGTTGGGAAGATGAAAACTACGATAAAGCATTAAAATCTTTTATAAATAGTTGTAAAACTAAAAAGACAAAAAAACTATATGGTGCATTATGTCAAAAAGCAAAACAAACTAAAGATGCGAAAATATTTTTACAAGATAATTTTACACCATTTAAAATAAGTAGCAAAAATGCAAAAGATATAGGTCTTCTAACTGGATACTATGAAGCACAACTTTATGGTTCACTAAACAAAACTAAAAAATTCAAATACCCCATATACAACACACCAAAAGACTTAGTTAGTGTAAATCTAAGTTCCATATACCCAAAACTAAAACATTTTAGACTTAGAGGTAGAGTTGTTGGTAATAAACTTATACCATACTATAAAAGGTCAGAATTTGATAAGATAGATGCAGATGTAATCTGCTATACAGATTCTAAAATAGACCTTTTCTTTTTAGAGATACAAGGCTCGGGTAGAGTTATACTAGATAACAATAAAACTATATTTGTAAGCTACGATAACCAAAATGGTCATAAATACAGAGCAATAGGAAGATACCTTATAGATATAGGAGCTATAAAAAAAGAAGATATTTCTCTACAAAGCATACACAAATGGTTAGAAAAAAACCCATCAAGAGTTGATGAAGTTTTAAACTACAACAACTCTTTAGTATTTTTTACAAAAAGTAACACACCTGCTACAGGTGCTTTAGGTATAGAACTAACTCCAAACCGTTCAGTAGCCATAGACCATCACTATATCCCATTAGGGGCAATGCTATACTTAGATGCAAAAGTGGACAATGTACAAACTAGCCAAATAGTTCTAGCACAAGATACAGGTGGAGCGATAAAAGGTGCAGTCAGAGCCGATCTTTTTCTAGGATATGGAGACAAAGCACTACAAAAAGCTGGAAAATTAAAATCAAAACTAAAACTTTGGATATTACTTCCTAAAAAGGAGACTAAAGAAAGATGAAAGGCTCATTAGCAAAATTTAACCGTTTAGTAGATGCACTAAATGAACTACCAAGTATAGGGAAAAAATCTGCTACAAGACTAGCTTACCATATGACTATGAAAGATAGTTTTATGGGTATGAAAATATCTCATGCTATCGAAGATGCACTTGGTAGTTTAAAAAAATGTCGCTCTTGTGGTGGTATGAGTGAAGATGAACTTTGTTATATATGTTGTGATGAAAGTCGAAATATAGAACAACTATGTATAGTTGAAAACCCAAAAGATATACTACTTTTAGAAGAAAATGGACTTTTTGATGGTAGGTATTTTGTCTTAGAATCACTAGAAGAGTTAAGCATCTCATACTTAGAAAATATAGTAAAATCAGGTATAAAAGATGTTATATTTGCTCTAACTCCATCGATAGCTAACGATGCTGTTATACTATATATAGAAGATAAACTAAGCCATTACGATATAAACTTCACACGGATAGCTCAAGGTGTTCCAACAGGAGTTAGCCTTGAAAATATAGATATACTTTCACTAACTCGTGCTTTAGAAGATAGAGTTAAAGTTTAGTTATAGCCTCATAAGCAGTATCCATCATCTTATCTATCTCTTCATAGGTTATGATATATGGTGGCATAAAATAAACTATATGTCCTAAAGGTCTTAAAAGTACACCATTTTTAAGTCCATACTGATACACTTTTAGCCCTATCCTCTCTTCTGGCTTATAACCATCTAACTCAACAACACTTATCATCCCAGTTTGTCTGATGCTTTTTACATTGTCTAGTTTTTCAAACTTTTTAAGTTTTTCTAACATATATGCTGATTTTTCTTTATTTTTTTCGATTATATTTTCATTTTCAAATATATCAAGAGTAGCATTAGCAGCTGAACAAGCAAGTGCATTTCCAGTATAAGAGTGTGAATGTAAAAATGCTTTATGCTCGTTATAATCACAATAAAACTTTGCATAAATATCATTAGTTGTTAAAACAACTGAAAGTGGTAAGTAACCACCAGTTATTCCTTTAGACAAAACTAAAAAATCAGGTGTTATGTTAGCACTCTCACAAGCAAACATATACCCAGTTCTACCAAAACCAACCATAACTTCATCTGCTATAAGATGCACATCATACTTGGTACAAACTTCACGAACTATCTCTAAAAAATGTGGATGATACATATGCATATACCCTGCCCCTTGCACCAAAGGCTCAAGTATGATAGCACTTAATTTATCTGCTTTTTCTTGACATAGTTTTTCAAACTCAACACCTGCTTTTTTTGCTTCTTCTATACTCATATCTTTAGGTACTGCTGTTTGTATGGTTTTTATAAGTAATGGCTCATAAGTATCTTTGTAAAGTTCAACATCACCAACACTTAAAGCCCCTATCGTTTCACCGTGATAAGAGTTTTTTAGAGATACAAAAGTATCTTTTAGTTTTCCATCGTTTTTATGAGCATGAAAACTCATCTTTAAAGCTACTTCAACTGCTGATGAACCATTATCTGCATAAAAACATTTATCTAAACCATTTGGTGTAAGTTTTACAAGCCTTTCAGATAGTCTTATGATAGGCTCTTGAGTAAAACCAGCAAGTATAACATGTTCTAATGTGTCTAACTGCTCTTTTACCTTTTCATTTATATATGAGTTTGAGTGTCCAAAAAGATTTACCCACCAACTAGAGATGCCATCTATGAACTTATTGCCCTCAAAATCTTCTAGGTAAACTCCATAACCTTTTTTTATAGGTGTAAGGGGTAAACTTTCGTGGTCTTTCATCTGAGTACATGGATGCCAAAGGACATCTAAGTCCCTATTTTTTAATATTTCGTTTTTATTCATACCAAATTATAGCATTGCTTATACACTTTATCAAGTTTAAAGGGGAATTTACATAAAATGTTGAAAATTATATTAAAGGTTATACTTCTGATGATTACTTGGATGCAAAGACATAAAAAATATCTCATCATAACTATTTGGATATCAACTATAGCTTTTGTTGGTGCTGGGTTTGTTGGCTGGGGACAGTATAGCTACGGAGATAAAGCTGGAGCTATTGCAAAAGTTGGTAATGTAGAAATTACAATGGGTGAACTACAAAAATCTTACTCAAGACTTTATTCTCAATATGCACAAATGTTTCAAGGAAACTTTGATGAAGAAAGAGCAAAGCAATTTGGACTGCAAAGACAAGCATTGGCACAACTTACACAACAAGCACTTGTACTAAATCTTGCAAAAGAATATGATTTAAAGATAAGCGATAAAGAGCTTCTAGATGAGATAAAAACTCAGAAATACTTTTTTAAAGATGGTGTTTTCAATAAAGAAGTGTATAAAACAACATTATCCAGAAATAGACTTAGTATGAAAGAGTATGAGAATGATGTTAGAAAACAACTACTTATAGAAAAAGTTCTTAAACTATTTCCTGTTAAAACTAATTCTAATGAGGAACAAATACTTATAACACTGATGAGCATTGCCGACAAAATAAACTATAAAGTTTTAGATTCTTCAAGTATAAAAGTGACTGCAACTGACAATGATCTAAAAAAGTTTTGGGAAGATAAAAAAGAAAACTTTAAAACAGAGATAACTTATGATATAGAGTATATAAAACATACTCCTGTTAATAAAACATACTCTGATGAAGAGATAAAATCTTACTATAATGACAATAAAACACATTTTAAAGCTAATGACGGGAAAATCCTAACTTTAGAAAAAGCAAAAGCTGATATTATATCTGAACTAAATGCAAAAGCTTCTAAAAAATCTGCTCTTAAGAACTATATAGCATATAAAAAGAATAAACTAGATAAAAATATAAAAATAAAACTAATAACTTTATCTAGTAAAAACAACCCTTTTAACGATGTTGTTTTAACAAAAGTAGCCTCTCTTTCTCTAGTGTCTCCTTATCTAAAACCTATACTTGTAAATGGTGTTTACTATACTATCAAACTTATAAAAGTAAACCAATCTAAAATAAAATCTTTTGATGAAGTAAAAGCAGAGATTTTACCTATATATAAAAATCAAAAAGCTAAAGAAGAACTTATCTCTTTAGCAAAAAAAGAGAGTAAAAACTTTGTAGGTAAAACTACAGACTTTATAACAAATCAAGATGCCTTAAAACTAGAAGAATTATCTTTATATGATGCAAATGAATTTTTAGTAAGCCTCTTTAAAACAAATAAAAGAAGAGGATACATACAACTAAAAAGTGGTAAAATTGTTCTTTATAATATTTTGGAACAAAAATTGCTAAAATCATCTAATAAAGATTTAAAAGATATAAGCAATAGTATTGCTAATTTGAAAAGTGGTATATTTAATGAAGGTTTGATAAAAAAACTTCAACAAAAATATAAAACTGAGATTTTTATTGAAGGACTGTAAGTTGGGTAAAACTATTTTAGCCATAGATATCGGCTCTACTAAGATTTGTGCAATTATTGCACAGATAAATGAAGACGATTCGATGGCAATTATTGGAGCTGGTATAAATAAGGCACAAGGTCTTAGAAAAGGTAGCATAACAAATATAGATTTGGCTGCAAAATCTATAAGAACTGCTGTATCGGATGCAAAAAGAGTTTCCGATACAGATATAAAAACAGCTGTTGTGTCTATAAGTGGTGCATATACTAAAAGCTTAAACTCTAGCGGAATAGTAAATATTCCAAATAAAGAGATAAGCTTTAAAGAGATAGAAAGAGTTATGCAAACATCTCTTTATAATGCAAATATCCCAAATGAGTACGAAGTTCTTCATGCTCTTCCATTTAATTTTAAAGTTGATGAACAAGACTTTATAGAAGACCCTCTTGGGATGAATGCTTCTCGCCTTGAAGTTGAAACACATATAATTACTACTCAAAAATCAAACCTAAACAACCTTAAAAAAGCTGTTCGCGGCGCTGGTATAGAGGTAGAAAATATAGTTCTAAATGGTTATGCTTCATCTATAGCAACTCTAAATGAAGATGAAAAAGAGTTAGGTGTAGCAGTTATAGATATGGGTGGAAACACATCAAATATAATCATTCATGTAGGAAATTCAGTAAAATATAATGAATTTTTGGGTGTAGGCTCAAATCATATTACAAATGATTTATCTATGGCACTTCATACACCTTTAAATGTTGCTGATTCTATAAAATTAAATCATGGTTCACTACTTACACCTAGTAGTGACCTTATAGAGATACCTATAATTGGCGATGAAGAAAATACTCATGAAGTATCATTAGAAATAGTTCAAAATGTTATCTTTGCAAGAGTTGAAGAAACACTTATGATACTTGCACAATTTATAGAAAATAGTGGTTTAAAAGACCAACTAGGGGCTGGAATAGTTCTTACTGGTGGTTTTTCAAAGATGGATGGTATCCGTGATTTGGCTGTTGCTACTTTTGGTTCTATACCTGTGAGACTTGCTAAACCTAAGGAGATAGATGGTTTATTTGACAACCTTAGAGGTCCTGAATACTCAACTGCAATAGGTCTGTTGATGTATACTCACTCATCTTTTACACCTTACGAAATAGATGTAAATAAAAAAGTAAGACATATAAATGAAATATCTGCTCAGGAGATGAGTGTCGATTTTTTTAGTGAACCACAAGAGATGAGTATACCTACTCCAACCAATACACACACAACAACACCGCAATATGAAGCAAAAGACACTATGGTATCATTAGAGTCAAAAATGGTTTCAATAGAATCGAAAAAAGAAATAAATAGCGAAAATAGTGTAATAAATAAATTCAAAAATTGGGCAACCCAGTTATTTTAAGGAGCAAAAGATGGAAGCGTTTACAATAGAAGAGTCAAGTAATACAAATGGTGCAAGAATTATAGCTGTTGGTGTTGGTGGCGGTGGTGGTAACATGATCGGCCATATGATCAACGAAGGTATCAATGGTATTGAAATGATTATGATAAATACAGATGCACAAGTTCTAAATGAAGCTGTTAATGCTACAAAAATTCAAATAGGTAGCAAACTTACAAAAGGTCTTGGTGCAGGTATGAAACCATCTGTTGGTAAAGACTCTGCTATGGAAAATTATGATGAGATTAAAAGTGCTTTAGATGGTGCTGATATCGTATTTATCTCTGCTGGTCTTGGTGGTGGTACTGGTACTGGTGCTGCTCCTGTTGTTGCTCAAATAGCTAAAGAGGTTGGAGCTTTAACTATATCTGTAGTTACTAAACCTTTTATGTTTGAAGGTAAAAAGAGACTTAAACTAGCTGAAGAGGGTCTAGCTGAACTCAAAAAAGAGAGTGATTCTATAGTTGTTATACCAAATGATAAACTACTTTCTATTATAGATAGAAAATTAGGTCTTAAAGATAGCTTCAAGATAGTAGATGCTGTTTTATCTCAAGCGGTTAGTGGTACTTCTGGTGTTATTTTATCATCCGGAGACAATGATATAAACCTTGACTTTGCCGATTTAAGAACTGTTATGGATCATAAAGGTATGGCACTTATGGGTGTTGGTGAATATGAAGGTGATAATGCAGCTTATGAAGCTATAAAAGCAGCGATAGAGTCTCCACTTCTTGATAATATGTCTATCAATGGTGCAATGGGTGTTCTTGTCCACTTCAATATGCATCCAGATTTTCCAACTATGGAGGTATATGAAGCTATGAATGTAGTAAATGAGAGTGCTGATGATGATGCAGATATCATTTTTGGTACATCTACTGATGATACTCTAAGCCCAGAATATATAAAAATAACTATCATAGCTACTGGATTTGAAAAAGATTTAAATAACAGTAACAACAGTACTAGTAAAAATAATGAAAACTATGTAAATGAGAACCCTGAACCTGTTCGTACTACTAAAGTTATCCGTCCTAGACTTGTAGTTGGTGGAGATATGGATAGTGACTTCTTAGATACACCTGCTTATCTAAGAAATGCTCAAGACTAAAAGTTTTATCTTTTATTGATGTTACTTCAAACGAAGTAACATTAACCTTCTAACAAATAAAACTATCAAAGATACAGCAAGTAGCTTAAAATCTATCTCACTAGCTATATGTATATGTTCAAATGTATCGCTATTTGTAGCTTCTTTTCCTAAATCTTGCATAGCAAGTATCTTTGGACTATATACAGCACTAAACATCAATGATGTAAATACTACAACAAACGAAGCTCCAAAAGCTATAGCATCTCTTTGACCCATCTTATACCAAAGAGCTTCATAAACTATAACAACAACAGCCACAAAATATATCCAGTAACTAAAACGGCGAAAAATCTCACCCATAATAATACCTGAGTTGTAATGGTCTATAAGTAAATCTAGTGTTAATTTATCTGTATTGAAAACAACAGGAGCGACTATTGCTCCAAGAGCCAAAACTGCTCCAAAAGTGGAAGCTAAAATAATCAGATAACTAAAATCTGTATAGATTCTTTTATTCAACTGTTTTATCCTTTAGTATCAATGTAAAACCTCTATCAAAACCACTATAATCTTTATAAAAGTTCAAGCTTTTACAATCAACATCTTTTAAATATGTTGTAATCTTATCTAATTGGTCATAACCCATCTCACAAGAAAAAAAGTTAATATCTCTTTTTAAGACTTCATCAAGAAGTTGTTTTATAATCTCATCACCAACCTCCCCTCCAAATAAAGCATTTTGAGGTTCATAATCAAGATTTGACTCTAACTTAACACCATTTTCTATATATGGTGGATTTGAAACAAGATAATCTATCTTTTCATCAACAACATCAAGAAGAGAACCTAGTCTTAACTCTATTTTATCTTGAAAAGCAAACTTTGCTATATTTATCTTTGCTATATCTAAAGCTTGTTGAGATATATCAACAGCTATTATCTTAGCATTTGATAATTTTTTAGCTAATATTATAGATATAATACCACTACCCACACCAACCTCTACTAAGGTTATATTTGCATCTTTATTTGGTATATTTTTTAACACTTCATCTATAAGTAGTTCCGTTTCAGGTCTAGGTATCAATGCACCCTCAGCTATATAAAACTCCTCAGAATAAAAATCAACCCTATTTGTTATATACTCAAAAGGTTCATTTTTAACTCTTCTCTCTACCCATTTGTATAGTTCATCTATATCGTTAATCTCAGTATTTTGATTTGTAATAAGCCAAAGCTCATCTTTTTTGAGGTAAGCCATCAAAAGAAGTTGTGCTTCTCTTGATGCTCGAGGGATATGCGGTTTTAAAGTTGTTGTTATATCTTTTAAAATATCTTTAACTATATATCTGCTTGACATTGTGCTTCCATAGCAGATTTATCTACATTTTTTATATCTACACCTAACTCTTTTAACCTTTCTATAACTGGTGGATGTGTATAGTGAAAAAAGATATATAAAGGGTGAGACAATGGAAAACTTTTGTTTTCTGTTACTAATTTTTGAAGAGCATTGGCTAACTCTATCTCACCACCAATACCAGCTAACTCACTTCCCATTTTATCTGCTTCATATTCATTATGACGGCTTACTATACCCATAATCGGCATCATTATAAAACCTAAAACTGGCATAAAAAGCATAAGAAGTATCATAACTAAATAAGGTTCTTTTGCAAGTCCTAATTCTAAGTATAAGCTTTCTGGAAGATTTCCAAAAAAAGCAAACATAACAAAAAGCATCCCACCAACAAGTGCTATATTTTTATAGATATCTCCATGTGCAAAATGCCCTAATTCATGTCCTAAAACAGCTAGTAATTCTCTAGTAGTAAGCTTTTCTATAAGAGTATCAAAAAGAACTACCCTTTTAGCTTTACCAAAACCACCAAAATAAGCATTTAATCTTGCATCTCTTTTTGATGCATCGCTTACAAAAACTCCACTACTTACAAAACCTGTTTTATCCATAAGTTCTTTTATCTGTGCATCTAATTCTTCATCTTTAAGTGGTGTAAGCTTATCAAAAAACATAGCACGAAAAGCTGGATAAAGCATATTTATAAGTATAACAACACCAAATATAAATACAAAACTCCAAAGCCACCATAATGTAAAATTTGCTATAATCTCGTATATACCATATACAACTAAAGAACCTAAAATAAGTGTCATAACAAAAGTTATAGCTGTGTCTTTTATCCACTGAGCTATACTTGATTTGTTAAATCCAAACTCTGTATCTATAACAAACTTTTCATAATATGAAAAAGGTAAAGAAAATATAGAGTTAATAACGATAAAACTCATAACAATAGCAACATTTGTAAAAGCTTCACTTTCAAAAAAGATGTTATCTTGTAAAAATCTTATACCTACACCCATCCATGCTATAAATAAAACATAATCAAAAAATGTACTTAAAATAGCCAACTTTTCTTTTCTAACCAAGTAGTTTCCAGCTTTCATAAAATCAGCTGTTTTAAGCAAAACGGCACTACCTAGTTTGGCTTTATTTACATAACCTATCTGCATTACACTTGTGTAAATACTTACTACTACATACAAACTGTATATAGTTACTAATGTCAATAACATCTATCCACCTCAATCACTTCATAGGGATACTTTTTACTAAGTTTTTTTCAACTTTTATAGCATCTGCATTATCATCTACATCATAAGCTACAGTATAGATGACTCCCAAAATAAGACCTGTTACAATAACAGCCCAAACAACTTTCTTTTTAGAACCTTTTAGTTCATTATAATCTTCAATATTTTCTAATGTTGGTTCACCTGTATTTTTCACAATACTATTCCTTTAAATTATAATTTAGATAATTATAACAAATCATTCATATAAAAATATAATCGAAATAGAATTAACTAAAATTTTTAAGTTATAACCTGAGTTCGACAATAGAATGCCCAAAGATAGGGTAAATAAATGGTGAGATTTTAAAAAATATACTAAAAAACCTAGCTGTAGCTAAGTTAAGAGGATAATTTTTAAAAGATTGCCGTTTAGTTGCCCTATATTTGGGTATTTTTATTGTCGAACTCAGGTTTATAGCTCGTAATCAACCACTTTAGACTCTAAAGCAACACTTTTTATAAACTCAACAACTTTAAGATGCTCAGGATGTATAGCATAAGCTTTTAAATCTTCTTTAGTGTTAAATTTAGAATAAAGTGACATATCAAAAGCACGAGCTTCATCTGCAAAATTGATGCCAACCTCCATAAAGTTTAAAGTTGGAACTTGAGACAACAACGATTCAAGCTTATTTTTAGCTACTAAAAGGTTTTCTTTTTTGTTTTCTTCTTTAAATTTGAACATAACGATATGAACTATCATGACTATTCCTTTTAATTTATTTTAATATTACATCGCTAAAATCTGTTTTATGAAAGAACTTTATGGAAGTGCAATATTATTTTTTTATTTTTTTAAATGGCCGTTTTTTATAGGTTTTCCATTTTTATATAATCATGGTCTTAGCCAAAATTATATATTAAATGGACTGTGGTTTTATTGTGTATTGCTAATTTTAAAAGATTTTTATACTCTTTTTAAAAATAGAACTTAATCGTTAAGCCTATATATAAGCTTACCAGCTAAATCCATATATGTACTTTTCTTAAACTCATCCATATTTGCATAGTTTGTAGCACAATAAGATGTAACCAAATCATCTATACTCTCATAATCATGATTTTCACTAAGAAGCCCTTCTAGTGCGACAAGTCTCTCAACTATCTTATCAAATTCATCTCTAATCAAATCTTTTGAAAGTTGATCGTGAATATCCCAATATCTCGAAACAGGTGAACCACCTAAGATATCATCTTCATCTTCAAATAATGCATCAAATCTACTCATTTTTATATCCTATATTAATTTAAGCGAATACTATCACAGTTGCTATAAGCACTTTATTAAAAATTATAACTTTTAAAATTCTTTTATATAAGGTTTATTTAGTATAATTGCTTATAAAACTTAAACCCAGATTATGCAGTAGGAATTTATAAAATTTACCTATGCTTGTAATTAAGGGGTGTTTAGTAAAAATTTTAAGCCACCTTATTGGTGGTGTAGATTTTTAATGAATGCCACTTGATTGCAATGATAGAGTATAATTTTTTATTTCTATTGCATAATCTGGGTTAAAAATATTAACTGGAGAATTTATGGGATTATCAATAGGTCTAGTAGGACTTCCAAATGTAGGTAAATCAACAACTTTCAATGCTTTAACAAAAGCTCAAAATGCAGAAGCAGCAAACTATCCGTTTTGTACAATAGAACCAAACAAAGCTATCGTACCAGTACCAGATAAAAGACTTGCAGAATTAGCAAAAATCGTAAACCCTGAAAAAATCCAATACTCAACTTTAGATTTTGTAGATATTGCTGGTCTAGTTAAAGGTGCTTCAAAAGGTGAAGGTTTAGGAAACAAGTTCTTATCTAATATCCGTGAAACTGAAGTTATACTTCAAATCGTAAGATGTTTTGATGATGAAAATATAGTTCATAATGAGGGTAGTATAGACCCTCTTAGAGATGTAGAGATTATAGAAACAGAACTTATACTAGCTGATGTTGAAGTTTTACAAAACAGAATGGACAGACTAAGAAAACAAGCTAAAGCAGATAAAAGTGCTAAAGCTGTTTTAGAGTTGGCAGAAGAGTTAGTGGAGTTCTTAGCAGATGGAAATCTAGCTAGAAACTTTGAAAAAACTGATACTGATGAATACAAACAACTAAACAATGAGATTAGATTTTTAACTCATAAAGAGATTATGTATGGTGCAAATGTTGACGAAGATGGTCTTTTAGAAGATAATGATTATGTAAAATCACTAATGGCTCATGCAGAAGAAAACAACTGTGAACTTATAAAACTTTGTGCAAAAGTTGAAGAGGAACTAGTTGGTCTTGAAGAGGATGAAGCAAAAGAGTTTTTACAAGAGTTAGGTGTAGAAGAATCAGGACTTGACCAAATCATTCATAAAGGTTTTGATAAACTAGGTCTTATGAGCTACTTTACAGCAGGTGTAAAAGAAGTTCGTGCTTGGACTATCAAAAAAAACACAACAGCACCAAAAGCAGCGGCAGTTATACATAATGACTTTGAAAAAGGATTTATCCGTGCAGAAGTTATCTCTTATAAAGATTTTGTAGAACTAGGTGGTGAAGCAAAATGTAAAGAAGCTGGAAAAATGAGACTAGAAGGTAAAGAGTATATCGTTCAAGATGGCGATATTATGCACTTTAGATTTAATGTTTAGGATATAAAATGACTTTAAAATATGTAGGACCAAAACCAATTATTTCACATACAGGTATAGAGTTTGATAACAATAAAGAAGATAAGTATATATATATAAATATAGCAGT
>Ga0256837_1001429_pt1 | contig 16485 bp, 16 predicted proteins | sample 4562384metaG_FD_185976 | JGI IMG/M metagenome (GOLD analysis project Ga0256837, IMG submission 185976) | Hydrothermal vent microbial communities from Guaymas Basin, Mexico - 4561-384 | ecosystem: Environmental > Aquatic > Marine > Hydrothermal vents | place: Mexico: Guaymas Basin | collected...
TCTCGTTAAAAAAAGATCTAGGATTTTTTGTTATATCTGTAGAAAATATTTCAGAATCATCATTTTCTGAACTTGAAACATATAGTGTAATTGAATAATCTTTAGAAGATTTCATCCCTAGTGAATCAACAATATAGTAATCTATAGTTGTTGTTGCGCAAGATGGTAAAATATAGTTATCTTTGAGTTCGCAAGTACTCGATTCTGGAATTTGAATATCTGGACTTGCGCTACATACAAGTTGATTTGAATGATAGAATTCACAATCTATTCCTTGTTCGGCCAATTCTGCTTGATTTTTCAAAACAAAAAAGAATTCGTCTCCATCAGGATCACTCCCATCGAGCGTTTGTGAAAAACTATTGCCTGTAAAAGTTCCTATTTTTATATATTTGCTCATTGAATATGGAGCATGGTTTGTCTCTTGTATTGTTTCACCATGCAGCACTCCACTAGAACAAATTCCAAGCAGGACAAGCCGTATCAATATTTTATTCATCATTTTTGATTCCTATCTCTGATATCACCATTTCATAGTCTTTTTGATATGCAACTGCAGGCACACAACTTATATTGAATTTATCCAGAAATGTTTTTGGTGTTTTTCCTGATATAATATTGTCTCTATCTGGAAAATATTTTTCAATATCTTCCTTAAGTTCCATGATGTTTCCCTTGGTTAAATATATTCGCAATGTTGTATCATAGTGAATAATGATATTCATTAATGTGTTTTTTTCTTCTGCTGTTGAGTAGTTTGAGAAAATAACCAATCCTTGTAATGGCATCTTTTTCAATAAATTAACTACCTGCCCTTTTTTTGCAATAACAGCTCCTTGAAAAACAACATCTTCTGGGACAATATAGAGTAATTTTTTATTGTATATCCTATCTGTTTCACAAGTTTGTATGCCTAAATTGATTTGTGCTTTTTTTTTGATTGCTTGCGAGAGTATTTGAGTTACATTATTTTCTTCTTGAAATTTTTGAAATTTTTTCTTTAACACTTCATACATATCCGGTTCTGTCGGCTTATACGTTTTACCTTCTTTGCCAAGAAAAAGCGGCTGCTCTATAGCCTGCAAAGACAAAACAATAAAAAAGCACAATGCAATTAGTTTTATCATTGCGACTGCTCCCGCATATATCTCTCAACGGCATCTTTTTGCTTATTTATCATTAGGTTTTTAATCATATTTTTCAATTTTCTATTTTTAATTATTGCATCCGATGTCGGTGTTGGTGTATTGAATGTTGTGTTTCTCAAATTTCTATAAAAGCTATTTGCCAAATTGCATCTTCTTTCACCCTCTGCCTTTTTTTTGTTTTCATCCTCTAAATAATATTTGTCTATTGTTAGTGATGCAACCGCATCGTCATGTCGATTTGCACAATAATCTTTAACTATCCCCAGATAATGCAATGCAAGATCTCTGTTTCTGCCTTGAATGCTGTACCACATACCCAAGACGTATGTTCCATATAAATATCCATTTTCACTCAGAACTTTAGCTAGTTCGATTCTATAGTGTTTTCCTCCCTGTATGAAGCCATCAAAATTTAGATAATCCATTGCAATAACAGCTGCTTGTGGGTGTCCAAGCATTCCAGCAGCAATTAAGTATCTCATTGATTCTTTCTTTTTTGTTGACGGGCGATATGTTATTGCTTTTCCTTGATACATAACTGTCCTCTCGGGGAGTTCTGTTTCATAAAGCCTCATTCCTTTTTCAAATAATATATCTGCGCTTGAATTTGCTTCTTCTTTTGTTAAATTTAACTTTTTAATAAAAAAAGTTCCCAAATCATCCATTGTTAAGTTTTCTGTATTTATTTCTTGTGAATAAAGACAGACGGTTATTGACAGTATTAATAAAATTTTAAACATTTTTTTCTCCTTTTACAGTAATAGGTGAGCAACACCCACACAACAAACTTTTCTTCTCCATACCGTAAATATTCTATCTTGATAGGTCGGAACTCCTTTAAAGTTAGACCAAACCATTGCTGATTCTCCTGGCGTAATTATTTTGTCCGAAGCAGTTGGATACGATATCTGTAGAAAATATTGATTTTTTATAACCTTTGGAAAATAATTAATTGAATTTCCGCAGGCAATATCATTTGCTGAACGCAAAGAGGCTCCGTTGGAAAAAGGAATACTTGAGGTTCCTGGAATTTCTATTGTTTGAGGAAGCATAAATCCCATGTGCTGAAAATCCAAAATTGACATAGCAAGTGCAGCATCATTTGCCGGTCCGTTTTCTCCTAAAGGTCTTCCGGTTCCTATTCTTCTTCCTTGCCAACAACCATTGCACCAGCTTAAAAATTCTGTTGGATGCTTTACTGTTGATGTTGCACAATCCCATAGACAAGCAAGTTGTGCTATTGGATTTGCCACCAACAAAGCTTCTGGATGCACAATTGCTGCGGTAAAATCATCGTACCATAACGGATTTAGCTCACCTATAAAAGGCAAGTCCAGAGGAAAGTCATTAGAAACACACAGTTGATCTAATCCAAAATTAAGTAAAGCGAATACTGGATATTGATAATAATGCCCATTTCTGTATTCTTTTGGAGTTCCTCTTTTTTTTATCTTGGAAATACCTCCCTTTGAACTATCCTTCATAAAGCATGGGAAGCTGCCTGGCGTATCAACAAGTTCTATAAATCCAATGGGCTCTGTAAGTCTAAGTTTTAATCCTGCATCAGGAGGACCTCCTCCATTTGTTCTTCCGCATAGGCAAATAGGGTTATGACTTCCATCACCATAGCTTCCAATGAGCAAATCATCAAAAAAGAATCCCCAGTTTATTGTAGAAAACGGATCAAGACAAGGCTTTTTCCCGACGGCAAACAGGCTTGTTGTTAATAGCACTATTAGTATTATTTTTTTCATTTTTTCCCCTATTTAAACCAAATTATATTATTAACATAAGCACCCGCGCCTGCATTTACACTACAATCAGTATCGTATCGTGTGTACCAAAACGCTTTCTCTGGATTTTTATCTATTCGAATAATATCACCACTGTGGTATTTAACAACTCTTCCAGATTCCCCCCATGTCCTCGTATTTCCACAATGCGTTCCATGATTTTGTGGACTAAATATAACTTCGCCATTTTTTCTTCTAAATTGATACCAATCGTACGTATTTTCACTTTGCCCTTTTGCAATATCAAATTTCTGATAAGTTGATACTCTTGCTAATGCTAAATAAAAATGATGCGATCCTGAAGGGATTCTGTATGTTGTTCTTGTACTCATATCTCCAGGGTGCCCATCCCATCCACTTTTCATATTTTCAAACTTTGTCCATCCTCCATTACTCATGTCACAATATACTGGTATTGTTTCCCCAGATTCATCAGGATCTATCTCATAAACCCTATCTTCTCTGTACCCTTCTCTGTAGTAATCCAAACAACTTCTATTTCCGGAAAATATATTTAATACCAATTCTTTGCTATCAATAGTGTTTCCATTCTCAATAAGGCCCAATACTAACTTAATATTATAATCAGCTGTACTTGGAACGCTGTAGCTTACATGCTTTAAATCGCTTGCTGTAAAAACAGGTGTGAGCTCTGCATTTGTAATATTGTTATAAGCATTCAGAGTAAGTTGATATTTTTTTGTAGCTGTATAATTAAGTGTTAAATTAACATCTTCCCCTGGTTGAACATTGGTTCTGTTTGCAGAAAAACTTTGTATTGAATCTGCATAAGATGCAACCACACTAAGCAGCAGCATTAGGATTCTATTTATTGTTTTCATCATCACCCTCTTCTTCTAAAATATCATAGTATTTTAAGAGATTTTCATCTTCTTCACCTGCTACTTCAAAGAACTTATTTAAACTCATATCACCATCCATTCTATATAAATATTTACACTCTTTTTCTCTGAATTCATCAGGACAAAGCGCATAAACTATTACAGGTACTCTTGTAATTTTTAAATCTTTGAAAAGTATTGGATGTATTTTTGCAAGAAGTTTTGTTTTCTTTTGTTTGAGAAGTATCTCTTTTGCTTGTTGATCAAATCCTCTAAATACAACATAACTTTTTATATCTTCCAACTTATTCGCTCTTGATAAAAAGTTTTTTAATGTTGTACTTGTGACACTTTTTGAAAAAAAATAAAGTAATGTTGGCTTTAGTTTTTCATCTCTTTCCATACTCATCTTTGGAAGCTGTTTATTGAAATATTTTTCATACATAAAATTCATATTGCCTGGATTTATATCATCTGCATTTAATGTGTTTATACAAATAGTTAGTACAGCGAGTGTTGTAAAAAAAAATTTCACAGTATGTATCCTTTGTAAAAATATAATATTGGAATAGTCATATACACTAAAAATCCAAAATTTGAAAAAGCTACTTTAAAATCTTGTGCTGAAGGAATTGCATTCTCTAATAGAGTTACTGTTATAAAAATATATACAATATAAGTATAGATATTCTCTTCTATATATTCAAAATAGTATTTATCAAAATAAAATGCCAAGATTAGTAGCAAAAGTGGAGCCATTGAAATTGGAAAAGCGTTGTACCACTTAATATTACTTGATTCCACATACCCTAGTATATATTTTCCATTTTCTTGTTTTGATGGGAGCAAAGAAACTTTTGTCGGCTTTCCAAGCATAAAAACAGAAACAAACAAATGGGCCAATTCATGAAAAAAAGTACCTATAAGATTTGCAATCCATATTCCAAATATATTTCCGGATGTATAATCTTTAAGGCGCGTTATTAAAACAATCATTAAAATCAAAAAGAAGCTTTGATTGTCTGCAAAAATATTTGAGATGATTGCTTGCAAGAAATTATCCCTCTTCCTTGTTTTTTACTTTTTCAAGTGCCAAAAAGCTTATCCATGTACCATCTTCTAATTTCCCCCAATTTCCTTTTTTATCGATTATTTTGACCACATCTCCTTTGTATAAACAAGATACTACTCTTGAGTGAACAGTTGTCGGAAATTTTCTTATATTAACTGCGAAAGTTTTTACTGTGTAGTAGCCAGGGGGATATTCTGCTATGCTTTGTTGCTTATATGGTGTTTCTTTTAGCGTGTGTACTGTTTTTGGTTTTAAAGTAGCTTTTTTTAACTCTTGCAGCTCTTTTTGCTGTTCCAATAAACGCGCCTGAATGAGCCTATTTTCCTCTATCAATAAAACCATAGCTTGTTTTGTTTTTTCATCTATCGCTATGATATATTTCTTTTCTATGGTTTTTATCTCTTTTACAACGGTTTTAGTATGCTCTTTTGGCTTTGCACTGCCATTGTTTACACACCCTGTAAAAAAAATCAGTACTCCTGATATTAGTATTGTTGTTTTTTTCATTTGCTAACCTCGTTTTTGATTTTTTTTATGTTTCTTGCAAGCAACTTGAGATACTTTTCTTTGTGTTTTTTTGTATATGAGTGATATTTAGCTATCGTATCCCATGAGTATCCATATTTTTTAATATTATTGTAGATTAAATTGCATGCATATATATAACTTTGTTTTACATTAAAATAATCACTAAGTTTTAATTTGTGATATTTGTAATTAAGTTGATATGGACCAATGTCAAGATTTATAATTTTATTTTCTAATAAGAAAGAGAGAGCCTGAGTGCAGTTTTGTGCGTCTAGGCAATCTACTGTTCTATTGTCAATCCAAATGAATTTCGCTATTTTTTTTGCTTGCTTCTTCTCTTTTTTACTATTAAAAGATATAAGATATGGATATCCTAATTCTCTCTTTTTACTTCTTTCTACACTTGCAATCAAGTATAGTATTTCATGATTCACTGGACAAGAAAACAGATATGCATTCATATCATTTGCTTCTATTTTTAATGCCAATGTTAGAATTGTTATACATTTCATCGCTAAGCCGAGGAAGTGTCTTTTTAACAATTTCTTTTCCATCTTTTCCTCTTGTTGCCAAATATGGATCGTTTAAGCAAAGTGCCAGGAGTTGCAAAGTTGCTTTTTTGTTGTTACATGCTGAGTTTATATATTTATTTGCTTTTTGTAATTGATTATCCACATAAAACAGATGTGCCAATTGAAAATCTAAAAGCGGATTGTCGGAGTTTGCAGATATTGGCTCTATATCAGCTATTGCCATCTTTACTGCTCTTTTATTTTTATACAGCTCATCATCATTAAGTATAATTTCTGCATATCTGATAGCCAATAATTCTCTGATTTTTTTTGTAGTATATTTCATATACAAAGCTTTTTTTATATCCAATATTGCTTGATTGGGATTTTCTAGTTTAGATAAATAAAATGCTGCCAGCCCATATCCTTTATTAAAAGAGAATCTGAAATACTTTTTTGCCAAAGTGAGATTTGCTTTTTTTACTCCATCTTTCAAGTTAATATCTTGTGAAAATAGAGCGCCAAGATATATTCCCGCTGAATAATCTCCAAGACTTATTGCTTTTTTCATGGTGTTAATATAGTCATCATAATCTCTACTTGTTGACAATCTTCTTTGTTCTGCCTGTCTTTGTTTATTAACTTGATTTGATTGATTTAAAATCAATTCTTGTGCATTTGCTATGCCAATAATCACTAAAAGCACCAATATGTATTTCATTTATTTATTCCCTTTTCTGTTTAAAAAACTATTAATATCAATTCCTGATTTGTTTTTATAATACATATCTCTATAATTAACATCTTCGTTCCACGTTTTATGATTGATAAACTGTCCGTAATCAAGCTCTCCTTTATATTCAAGAAGGTTGTGCATTGTCTCCTCTATGTACGATACCTGCATGCGCCCAACAGTGATAGTATTTGCCTTTTTGTCCTTGATATTGACCGCAACAACAGAAGGTGTTGTGTATATTCCATATCTATCAAATAGTTTTTTGCTTATTTTCATTTGATTTTTATTTATGATTTTTATTGCCTTTTGGGAAAAAAGAGCTTTAGATGCCTGATCAAACAGTTCTTTTGCTTTTTTATCACTAAACACAAATGATAAATTGATTTCCGGATATTTTTTCAGCAGCTGAAAAACTTCATATACACTAACAGTATCAAGGTCTTTATTTAATCCAAAAAATACAAGATACGAATACTTTTTATTTATCTTTTTCATAAAATTTTTTATTTGTTGCGATTTTTCTCCAAACCCCATAATGTCTGTATATCCAATAGTTTGATTTGGAAGAGGATATGCCTTGTCTCCAAATTGTGCCGTTGCTATAGGTAGAGAGTTGCCTCTCTTAAAAAGTTCTTTAAAATATTTTGCTTCCCACTGTAAAAAATTTACAGTATTTTTCATATTTGGATTTTGCATCCACATAGCAAGTGCTGGATATTTTTTTGCCTCTGGTGTAAGTGGCATCTTGAAGCACTCTGCGCTAGAGTTTTCTATACATTCTTTACCGTTAACCACTATTTTTTTTGGCTTTGGATCAAACTGATCCTCTAGCAGTTGTAGTATTTTTGCCTGTATTGCTGTTTGTTTTTTATTTTCTTTAAGAATTTTCTTTGATATTTTCAATAATTCTGCACAACACTCTTCTCTTTTTTTGTTTTCTTTTGGATTTTTTTTATGTTTCATGTCTTCATAAAAAGCAAATCCTTTTTCATCTGAATAAGAATCATCAACCTGATTATATGTTTTGCTTTCATCTTTTTTTACAATTTCAACATTTGTAGCATGAAGCAAACTTGCTAGTGCGATAACACTTAATATTCTTTTCATTTAAAGCCTTTTAAAAAATATATTTGATAAATTATGCTAATTATAATATAATTCTGTCTAAATTTCAATTATATTAAGGAAAATATCCATGAGAAAACTTCTAGCTATGTCTTTTCTGAGTCTTTTATCTATTAGTGCGGCGGCTTCTACTATCAATAAAGATGATGTAAACAATCTCTCTTTTTTTAAAAAAGCAAACATAAAAGTGCAAAAAATTATCAATAAAGATGGAATATATCATTTAGATTTAGGTCAAGGGAAAACTGCTTTTTTAACAAAAGATAAAAAAACTGTTATATTTGGAAGAGCGTTTAATACTGCCAATATGAAAGAGTTAACAATCCCTGTAGATATAGGTAAAGTTGATTTATCAAAAGAAGCATTTGAATTTGGAAATGGAAAAGATGAATATATTGTCTTTACCGATCCAGAATGTCCCTATTGTAAAAAATTTGAACAACAATGGGAATCTTTAAAAGAACATGTTAAGTTCCATGTCTTCTTATTTCCACTATCTTTTCATAAAGATGCAAAGAAAATGAGCCTATATATATTATCCAAAAAAACAAATGAGCAAAGAGCAAAAGCACTTTCTGATATTTCAAACGGAAAAAGAGATTTTTTAAAGGTTGACAAACTTCCAAAAGAACAAAAACAAAAATTAATTGAGGCTCTTAATCAACAACAAAAAATTGCTGCTGATATTGGTGTCAAAGGTACTCCTACAATTTTTACTACTGGGGGGAGCAAGGTAAATTGGTCAACATTGCAATCTAAATACAATGTTACCACTCAAAATGTCAATCCAAAAGTTTTTTTAGATTTAATGAAAAAAAGTTCATACATCTCTTACGGAAAAGGAAAAAAGAAACTTTTTGTTTTTACAGATATCAACATTTCAAAAAAAGAGATGCAAATGCTTGACAAGCTTGCAAAAACACACGAACTAATTCTCTTTTTGAAACCAACAAACAAGAGTCAAGTTGGTATGTTTAAAACACTTTATGTTTTAGAAAAGAAGACAAATGAAGGCAAAGTCCAAGCCTTCAAGGCAATTGCTAGCGGCAAAGAACTATCTAAAAAAGAACTCCAAAAAATCAAAAAATCAATTGAAGAATTAAAGAACTCAACAAGTGTAAAAAACAAAAATGGACTCTCTCCTTTACAAAGTCTAGTGGTTATGGGATATGCTGTTGAGCAATTGCACTTTCCTCAAAAAACTGTAGTTTTTGATGAAAACGGCAAGATACAAAAATTTTAATACATGGGCCTATTTGGCCCAATGTTAAAAGTTTTGTTTTGGGAAAGTTTATTTAAAAATTTTTCTAGAAAAGAACTTTGTTTCTAAAAAAATAAAAAGGTGTACGTAATGAAAAAAACAATTAGTATTTTTGTTGCTTTTTCTCTTTTGTGTGGGCAAACCTATGCAAGTGATTTAAAAGATATGGTAAATACTTCCAGTGTTAAATCTTCAGCATGGCAATCCCCAGCAACAGGAAGTAAATATTTTTATTCAGGAAGTTATGAGTTTACTTTTAAAAAATCAAAATCATATGCACCATGGATAAATGCAGGAAGTGGTGACGGCTCTCTTTTTAAAGCCGGATGTAATGGATTTAGTACCGGCGATATGTTTGTAAGCATGCTTGGACTAAACGACATTAAAGATCAGCTCTCTAATGCTGGTGCACAGTTAGCATGGGGGATTATGATTGGAATGGTAGCCAGTATGCCTATAATCAAAGAGACTTTTGCATCTATTCAAAAATGGGCAAGAGCTATTCAAAACCTTTTACAGAATGCTTGTTCTATTGGTCAAAATTTAGCCAAAGGCGATACGTTTGGTCCACTTCATAATGCTATTTCTTCAGCCACTACGGATGTAAGCGATAAAATTCATAATTTGGACCATGGTGTAGCCGGATTTATTGATTCTTCTACTGATTGGATTAACAGTTTTGACCCTGCTCACGACTCTAATGCAACCAGTTTGGCAAAAAAAGGACAAAAGGGTGCTGCTGCTAAAAAAATAATGCAGATGCTCAAAGGCACAAAAGGAATTATTCCAAGGCAAATTGCCGGAGAATTTGACGACTCATCTCTTCCAAAAGGCTCTTCTTCAAACACATTATTCGTTGGGGATATGTCAACCTTTTTTGACAATGGAACTATTGCAGGGAAAAATTTTATTTCAAACTCAAATGCAAGAGAAGAACTTAAAACAAGAGTGCTGTTGGATTTAATTCTTATTGGAGATATAGCTCTATCGAAAACAGGGCTGGAGATGATTACAGATGTTAGTGATTGCATTGGGGTATCTGGCGGTACAACCTGTATAATAAATCCAAGCAAAATAGCAAGTGAAGCCATTGAACACATTGCCAGCGGAGATATGGGGAAAAATGATAAAGCATTTACTCCGTTAGCACCAATCATTAATGACCCAGTAAAAGCAGCGGATGCAATAGTCAATGGCTTTACTTCTGAATCATCATCAACCAAAGATACTTCTGGAAACAGTCTCTCAGGCAATGGATATTGTAAGGTTTATAATCATAAAATTGTTGTAGGAGATTTTACATATACAGCTGCGCCTGTTACGGCTAGTTCTTCGGGTTCTTCGGGTTCTTCAGGTTCTTCAGGTTCTTCAGGTTCTTCAGGTTCTTCTAGTGATAGTAATGCTCCAAGCAAAAAAACAGTTCGTTTCATTTCTCTTGTGTCTTCCAAAATAGTATCATCATCTTTAAAACTTGAGTGGGATGGAGCACTGAAAGAGAGTTACAGGCTAATAAAGCATAAAGTTGAGCAAAAAAGCGGTATAAGTGGAAATCTTGGAATGTTTGAAGGGGAGGCAATTTCTGCAAGTTCTAGCAGTGCAATTCCACTGGTTATTCCAGGCGCAAATAAGTATTTTGATATAATTGCTTCAATAGAAAAAAAAGACAAGCAAGAAAGTGGTTATACAGCCTCCCTTAAAGGATTATTGGCTCAATATAATGCATATCTGTTTTCCAAATCATTTTTCAATTCACTTCTTGGAAAAATAGAAAGCACAATGAAAGATAATAATATTGGCGGAAGCAGATTTGAAGAGCTAAAAGCCGAAAGAGACAATATTTTAAAAACAAAAGAAGCTGTACAACAACAGTTTCATAAAATTGTAGAAGAGACAAATGACTTCAAAACAATAGTAGAAATCTTTCAACAAATTGAGAAAAATCAGAGAATTGAACGCTCTAATAAATTGAGATAAGGAATATAGGATGAACTACAAGCAAACATCAGTCAATATAGAGATGGATCTTTTTAATAAGATTGAAAATTTAAAATCATTAACAGGTTCTGATTTGAATACAAGCAAGATTATAAATCTTGCTTTAAGGGAATTTTTTGAAACCAATTCTGTTTACAATGAGATTATAAGTCAAGCAGATAACAGCATTTTAATTCCTATAGAGAAGTATGCACAGCTCTTTTCGATGAATAAAAAAAGTGTTAAGAGCAAAATACAAAACGGCTCCCTTGAAAGTATCAAGCTTGGTGAACTTGAATATATAAAACTCGCCGAGAATGATATAAGAAATATTTTTGTTCAACTTATTGATCTTAAAAAAAGAGTTGAGCAAATAGAAAATAAGATTTAGGTTATGTCTTTTGATATAAAAAGCTGCCAGATGCAATCAGATATACAAGAAGCTCTGGCTTGCAAAAATTTTCAATTTGTCTTTCAGCCAGTTTATTGCAGAAACGGAAAAATAGAGAAGTACGAATCCCTTGTGCGATTAAGAATAAGAGATGAGCTCTATTTGACTCCTGGAGACTTTTTTGATACCGCTGAAAAAAATAATCACTTTTCAGATATTCTTCTTTTTGCTTTACACAATGCAATATCATTTTTAAAAGAAAATCCTTTGGAAAAAGTGGCCATCAATATGTCATACAAAGATATAGAAGACAGAGAGACCTGTTTGGATTTTTTACGTATATTGAGCCTTGAAGATGAGCAAACTACAGAAAGATTAATTGTAGAGTTTATAGAGTCCTATGATATTGAAAACATAAAAAATGTTGTAAGCTTTTGTAAAGAGCTAAAAGCAAGACAGGTAAAAATTTCTATAGATGACTTCGGAATAAAAAATTCAAATTTTTATATTTTATCTATTTTAAATATTGACTACTTAAAGCTCGATGGCCACTTTATAAAAAATATTGAGAATGAAAAAACATATTTCATTGTTGAAACAATTATCACACTTTGTAAAAAATTAAAGATAAAGATAATAGCTGAACATATAGAAAATGAAAATGACTATTCTATTTTATCAGCTTTGGGTGTGGATTTTTTTCAGGGTTTTTATTTTGGGAAATTGCAAGTCCACCAAACAACTTAATCAGAAATAGCAAAAAACATCACTATTTATGGTGGAGTGGGTGCAATATCCAACAAAGCATAAGAATGAAATCAGGCCAATTGTCATATCTACTAAAGTTTGAGAATGAAATCAGGCCAATTTTGCAATTCTCGTACTTTAATGAACATTCTCACACTTTATTGTTTTTTGCAACTTTATTATTTTTCACATTCCAAATATAGAATCTATATCAATTTCTTTTTTCTTTTTCTTATCTTCTACTGCTTCATAAGCCTTTACGACACCATATACAGACAATATGTCATCTATTTTCTTTCCAAGTTCACTACCTTTCTTCTTATGCATATTGTAATTTTGATCTAATAGGAATATTTTACCAGAATCCTCTTTTGTGCGCTGCAGTCTCCCAAGTGTTTGCATAAGCTCTATTAGCATTTCTCTGTTGAAAATTACTGTAAACAGCCCCATGCCTTTTTCTTTTAACTCGATCCACTTCCTTGATTGAATATCATCATATGGAAATTTTAAAATAAATAATCGAGTTAAAGCATCTCCCTCTAATGAAATGCCAGTATTGTATTCTCGTGTTGCGAATAATATTCCACCATTTTGCTTAAATCTTTGAATTGTTTGTGTGGATTTTTCCGATGTGTTCGCATGTATAACTTTAGAATTTGGATATTTAATTTGAAATAATTCTGAGAGAAATTTTGCTTCTTTATATCCACCACACAAAACAATAGAGTTTTCATTTTTACTATTTTTGTATACAAAATCTACAATGTAATTATAATAAACGCTTTCTTTTCCAATGAAATCGTCTGCATAAACACTTTCTCTTTTGATATTTGTATCTTCAGGTAAATATATTTGTACATTTTCTTTCGGAAACGTCCTATCGTAGTAATGTATTTTATACTCTTTTTTAATATCTTTTTCTATCATTCCAAGTCTTGAATATCCATAAAGAGTTTCATACAAATCTGGGGAAAAAGAAGATGTAACAGTTGCAGATACGCCAGCAAAATATTTTATTTTTTTCCAAAATTTATAATTTAATTGTCCCAGAACATTTTTTTTCATATGTTTGATTGTTGGGTATCCTCTACTAGGAGAATAATAAACGCCTGTATTTTTTTTTCCGATATTTGCAGAAATGTTATTTATAGAATCTTTTTCATTTTTTAAATTAGTGATCATTTCTTTTGAATTTTGAGAAAACAATTCTTTTTTATTATTCAATACGGTAATAATATCTTTCTTGAGAACATTTTTAACGCTTTCTACTGTAGTTTCTACAGAATGCAAATCTTTCTCATGTTTTCCTACTTTATTTTTATCTTGCAACTTAAGAAGTGTTTTTGATGCACTTACAAATGCGGATTGTGTGTTTTTCAGTAATGAACTTTTTCCGTAAAAATCGTCCATTAAGCTAATTTCATCTTTTATTATTTTAAGTCTATTTTTAATATCAAAAATTGATATACTTTCAGAGAGTATTGTGGTTGCAACTGAATCTAGTTTATGTACCTCATCGACAAGTACAACATAATCTTTAAGTTCAAAGTTTTTATCATATATGACCTTCCTGAGAAGAAAGAAGTGGTTAGTTATTGAGAGGGAGTCCGAAAACCCTAATGCATTTTTTTTGCTTCTTTTTAAAAGTGTTTTTACAATATTGCTAAAACCGATATCTTTATATACTATAATTTTTTCAAAATCATCAAAAAAAAGTTCGTTGGTGTTTATATTTTTTATCCATTTACTATACTCTTCGATAGAGTCTCTTGTTACATAATTTTCTAATTCTTTTGTTTTAATGAGAAATTGTAGTTGATTAAAATCAATATAGTTGTCGTTTCCTATTACTATATTCGTGTCCTGATCAGAAAAGCCAAATGTTTTTTTTGCAGTTTTTTCCATTTCTTTAACAAGATTATTGCTAGGAACTGATATTATAACTTTCTTTCCATCAGATATACATCTTCGTGCAACATCAAGAAGAATAAATGTTTTTCCTCTTCCTGTTGGGATATTAAAAAGCTCTTTCTTTTCTAATGAATTATAAATATCATTTGATATTGGTTTTTGGTTCTCATACAATATGCTCATTTTGTTTCCTTGAAATCAATTTTATTTTTTAACAATACCCCTACAAATTACTATCTAATACAACTTTTTTTGCAAAAACGGTTTTGTCAACAGAGTTGTAATACCCTTACAAAATTACTACCTAATACAACAACAAATACACCATGTGAAACAACACAAGCCATGCTGTAATACCCCTACAAATTATTACCTTATACAACTAATTAATGCTTTGGTGATATATGTTTAGTACCTGTTGAATACCCCTACAAACTTACTACCTAATATAATTTCATCAGCTATGATTAATGTTAAATCTTCATTGCAATACCCCTACAAACTTACTACCTAATACAACTAGAATACGGTTTAAAGGAAGATACCATCTGTTGCAATACCCTTACAAAATTACTATCCAATACAACCCCTACAAAACGGCAAGGGCAGATACTGGAGTTGCAATACCCCTACAAAATAACTACCTAATACAACCAATAATCAAACCAATATATCAGAAATAAATAAATTTTCTTCACTTAAAGTTTCTAACCATTCATTAAAAGCATTAATTGATGACATAACCTCATCATTATAAGCTTTTTTAGTAATAACTGGTTCCAGAAATTCATTAACCTTTGTTTCTAATATACTGCCATCTTTATACTCAATATTATAATTAACTAATCCAAAGTTTCTTGCTTCATTCGCCCCTAAGTTCTCTAAAACAAAAACCTCAATAGCTTTATATATCATTCCTCTTTCAACAGGTGAAAGTTCTTCTATTTCACCAAATGAACCATAAAAATCAACACCACGAATAACAAACTTTCTTCTCAGTTGAGATTTTATAGTCTCTTTTTTTATTTTTTTGTTTGAAGAGTTTTTTTCATCATTATTCTCATCTCGAGAAGCACTAATTAATTTAATATTTTCTTCCGCTCTTTCTCTCCACGCCATTATCACATCATCCGAAACAAGTTTAGCATTTCCTTTTTTGTCTAATAAATCATCCATCTTATAGAAGTTATCATCGTACTCGATGGAGCTAAACAAACGTCCATCTTCTGTTTCGTAAGCATAATACTCAGGAACTCCATCCACAAAACTTTTATATGGAATAAAATTGGAAGTTTTTATTTTTCCTGAAATTGCCAATGATGCTCCAAAAACAGACAAAACGGGATTTAAGTCTCGTACTTTATCAACTGTTTCAAATAATTGTCTTTGAAAATCATTTCCACCCCCGACATTCATTAAGTGAAAATCAGTAATTTTCTCCTTTTTGATTTCTATCCCTTTTTCTATCCCTTTTTTAATTAAAAATCCAGCACAAATTCTTCTGAGTTTTCCTCTTACTGAATTTCCTGAATAGAAAGGTGTTTCAAGAAAGACTTTGTTACCTTTACTGTTTTTAGTTATTACCTTTTCTTTTTTTATAATAATTGTTGATGGCTTACCAACACTTCCTGGTTCAGATCTTTCGATTTGACATAATTCTGTTGCCGTTGTAAATTTGATTTTTACCATTTTCTATCCTTAAATTTGATTTTGTAATACCCCTACAAATAACTACCTCATACAACTATCTTCTTTAAACTTTGAACCTCCCGCCTGTTGTAATACCCCTACAAATTACTATCTAATACAACGAAATGTTATGAATTTACTTGAGTATTTTAGTTGTAATACCCCTACAAATTACTATCTAATACAACAATCAAAGATGTATATATAGTCAAATTTTAGTTGTAATACCCTTACAAATTACTATCTAATACAACCCAGCGTTTTTCTTTCACATTTTTTCCATGGTTGTAATACCCCTACAAATTACTATCTAATACAACTTCCGTCAGGTGGACACTATCGTTACCACCGTTGTAATACCCCTACAAATTACTATCTAATACAACCGATAATCATAAAGCAATTAAAGCAAGAAGCTTTCGTATGCTTTTATCATATTTCTTTTGGAAATTCATAACAATAATTTCATTAATTTGTCTATTTTTACTCTTTAGATTAATATTATAAAAATCCCTGAAGTTTCTACAAAGATGACTTTTCGTAATTTCTGGATTCTTTTGTGTAATGTCATTTATCTCCTCTATTGCATTGATCAGCATTTCTCCATCTATTGACAATGTATCGTCTCCATATTGAATATAAAAATATGCATTAGACAAAGAAACCTTTCCTTTGAACACAACATGCTGTGCATTTTTACTTGACTTTAAGTTTATGCTAAAAGGAGGCTTTAGCATTGATAAATCTTTCATATAG
>Ga0256837_1001430_pt1 | contig 16480 bp, 14 predicted proteins | sample 4562384metaG_FD_185976 | JGI IMG/M metagenome (GOLD analysis project Ga0256837, IMG submission 185976) | Hydrothermal vent microbial communities from Guaymas Basin, Mexico - 4561-384 | ecosystem: Environmental > Aquatic > Marine > Hydrothermal vents | place: Mexico: Guaymas Basin | collected...
ATTGTATCAATTGTAGTACCACCGGTAAGTATATCGTTTTGAGTACCACCAACTATAGTATTGCCAGAGTATGCAGCCCCAGTTAATACCATTGGTAAATCATATACTTGGTCTGAAAATTGAATTTTATCTATATTAAGTAATTGATCTACTCCATCATCTCCATCGCTAATGTTATTATCTGTAATTGTATAGTTTTGATCTGAATTATATGTGATAGTATAATCTGAATATATTCCAGAATAGTTTGCAGTATCTGTACCTGAATCACTAAATAATCCATCTATAAAATCATTACCAGCTCCACCGGTAATAAAATCATTGCCATCTCCAGCAACAATAATATCATCGCCTAATCCACCATCAATGATATCATCACCATTCCCACCATCAATAGTATCGTTACCAGTTCCACCATCAACAGTATCATTACCACTCCCAGCACTTATCGTGTCATTACCATCATTACCACTAATTGTATCAATTGTAGTACCACCGGTAAGTATATCGTTTTGAGTACCACCAACTATAGTATTGCCAGAGTATGCAGCCCCAGTTAATACCATTGGTAAATCATATACTTGGTCTGAAAATTGAATTCTCTCTATATTTATTAATTCATCAATTCCTTCATCCCCATCATTAGTATTAATATCTGTAACTGTATAGTTCTGATCAGAGTTGTATGTGATAGTGTAATCAGAAAAAGTACCATTATAATCAGCAATGTCTATACCTGCATCACCATTCGTTCCATCAATGAAGTCATTACCAGCTCCACCTGTTATGATATCGCTACCATTTAGTGCTGTAATATTATCATCTCCGGCAAGAGCATCTATAACATCATCACCGCTTGTACCAACTAAATCATCATCCCCATTTGTTGGCATATTAGCAAATACTGAACTAGTTAAAAAAAGAAGTAAAAAAATAAACAATTTAAAAGATTTTTTCATGATGAACTATCCTATAATTAAAGGTACCTTATCAAATTATATCACTTCAAAACTTATAGTTAGTATTAATATTTTTGGTAATTTACATCATATAAATGAGATATTCTATCTGTTCTAGTAGTTCTTGATTTGTGATTTTGTTTGCAGATGCGTAGGATATGGAAGCTTCAACAGTACGTGATTTTCTTAAACTCTCAATATCTGAAGCTTCAAAAGAGAAATTGGTAAAAATAGCATGAGGTATATAACTTAGAGTTGATAAGCCATTCGAATTACTTGTAACTAAAGTTATGTTGTTATGTTTTACTCTTTGAAGTACTGTTTCTCGAAGTCTATCTGCGATGATTAAAGTATCTTTCATATCCTTTTCACCAGCTAAAACTACATGAAACCTTTTAGACGCATTCATGATAAAACCTGCTAAAAAGATTAAAATTTTATCCTCATAGGTGTTAAGTATCTCAAAGTTTAGTATTTCCGAAAATTCTAAAGGTATAGTTTTAAAATTATGTGCCAAAATCAAAAAAGAACCTTTTATCTCATATGTTTCACCAAGACTCATACCTTTTACAAAAATCTTTTTTGCATCCATATTTTTAAAATCAAGTGCTAAACCCTCTAGTGCAGAAAAGCTAACTAGATTATGTACAGCCCTTGTTATGATGACTGGATTTGGTATGTTGTTCTCAAGTTTGGGAAGTTTATCTCCAGAAATAACTTGCTCGTGTTGTAAGTACTCAATTTCTAGCTTTGAGTTTAAACTTCCATCAGTTAAGAGTAAAAAATCAGCCTTACCTTCTGGTAGCGAATCTTCTTCATTTGTAAAAATATTATATGTCTTCACCTAGTCTATCTCCACATCATCCCAGAACTCTTCAAAATCAAGATTTATTTTTTTCATATTGATCTACAATTTTTGTAACAATTAAATCAGATGTAACATTTAAAGATGTCCTAGCCATATCTAAAATCCTATCGACTGCAACGATTAAAGCCATATACTCAACTGGTAAACCAACTTGATTTAAAATTACAACCATCATAACAAGTGAAGCAGATGGAAGGGCAGCTACACCAACACTAAGTGCTACAACTGTTATGCCAAGAAGAACTTGATCGCCAAAAGATAAAGCTACACTTGCCATATTTGCAATGTAGAGGACTGCTACGGTTAGGTAAGCCGCCGTACCATCCATAGAGACAGTTGCCCCAAGAGGTAAAACAAAAGATGCAGTTTTGGAGTCAACACCACCCATCTCCTCTGATACGCGCATAGATACTGGTAATGTTGCAGCAGATGAAGCGGTTGAAAATGCCATAATAGGAGCTTCACGAACATCAGATAAATATTTATATGGATTGATTTTTCCTAACAAAGCTAAAATACTTGGAAGTGTAACAATAGCGTGAAAAAGTATAACACCAATAACCATAAGCATATATTTCCAAAGACCTAAAACAACCTCTATACCTTGGTCAGCTATAACATAAGATATAAGAGAAAATACACCAATAGGTGTCATAAGGATTACCCACTCAGCCATTTTCAACATAGCTTCACTAACAGAAGTAAAAAGATCTTTAAGTGGTTTTTGTTGCTCTGGCTTTAAAAATAGTGAAGCTACTCCAAACATTATGGAAAAAACAATGATTTGCATCATAGAACCATGTGAAAGTGAACCAAAAATATTTGTAGGAATAAAACTTAAAATCATAGTCTCAAAAGAAAAAGGAGCAATACTAGCAGCTTTTGCAAACTCTAAACCAGCATTACTCACTGCTTCACCAATAGGAAATATATTCATAGCTAGTATCGCTAACAACACAGCTAAAGCGGTAGTCAAAAGATAAAGACCAATAGTCCGAAGACCGATAGTTTTTAAATGTTCAAGTGAACCAAGACCCAAAATAGCTACAAAAATACTTGCAAAAACAAGAGGCACTACAAGCATCTTTAAAAATGAGATAAAAACAGCACCAATAAGCTTTTGCTGAAGTGCAAGTTCTGGTAAAAAACTACCAAATAATACACCTAAAATAATTCCTAAAATAACAAGAGTGTTGGTTGTTGCATATTTTTTTACTTTCTTTATCACTACTTTGTTCCTAACTATATATAAAATAATTGATTATTGTATCGTAAAAGAGTGCGCTTTTGTTACAAAAAGATACATTAATTGTTGAATAATGTCATCAAAATGTCATCAAAGTGTCCTTGTAAGAAGTTAAAAAATAACTGAGAATTATTGCAGTATACTTCAAACGAATATCATAATCTTAGTATTAATTGGAGAAAAAATGAATTTTTTAAATAACCAAAGTATGAGAGTAAAAATGATTTTGATTTTTATAATCCCAACATTAGCTCTTGTTTATCAGATGACATCAACTATAATACAAAAAAGTATAGTTGTTAGCGATAGTAATATACTAAACATATCAGTACAACTAGCAACAAAAATAACGTCATTAGTTCACGAAACTCAAAGAGAACGTGGAGCTACTGCTGTTTTTCTTGGAACAAAAGGCGCAAAATTTGAAGATCTTTTACGTACACAAAGAAGCAACACAAATGATAAGTTGGCTGAATTAAAAGCTTTTATGGAGAAAGAAGATTTAGACATATTAAATCATGAATACATTAAAAATTTTCAAACTTCACTTTCTAAGCTAGAAAATATTACAAATATTAGGGGACAAGTTGATTCATTTAACATAAGTAAAAAAGATGCAATAAAATTTTATACTTCAGCAAATGGAATGTTTCTGGATTCTATCGCTACATTAGCAAGTTTTGCAAATAACCCAAAAATTATTAAAGAACTTAACTCATATGTGAATTTTCTTTACTCAAAAGAAAAAGCAGGAGTTGAAAGAGCAGTTGGTGCAGCAGTTTTTTCAACTAAATCTATATCTGCAAAAGTTAGGATACACTTTGGTAATCTTATAGCTGAGCAAAATAGTTTTATAAAAAGTTTTGATGTACTAGGAAGCAAAAAGGAGTTGGCATTTTATAAGCAAACGATGCAAGGTAGAGTTATTGATGAAGTAAATAGGATGCGTCAAATAATTCTAAGTGCAGATATTGATGGAATTCAAAAAATAGAAGAGAACTATTGGTTTGATACTATTACAAAAAAAATAAACCTTTTGAAAAAAATTGAAGATAAATTTTCAGATGATTTAATAGAACATTTACAAGATATAAAAGATAAAGAAACTAAAAGTTTAATGATGCTTATTGTCTTTGGCTTAACAACTATTGTAGTTGCTGTTTTAGTTAGTCTTGTAGTAGCTAGCTTTATTAAAAAATCACTTGATAATATTTTAGAAACAGCAAAAGATTTAAGTACTGGAGATGGAGATTTAACAAAAAGATTAACAATTAGTACTCATGATGAGATTGGTGAAGTTGCAAAAGAGATAAACAACTTCATATCTAAAGTTCAAACAACGATAGACTTGGTGAAGCATGGTAGTAATGAAAATGCTGCAATTTCTGAAGAACTTTATGGTTCTAGTGAAAGTGTAAAAGCAAATATTTCTCATGAGAGTGAAATTATTCAAAAGGCTACGCAAGATATAGCTGTTATTAGTTCTGATCTATTATCTAGTGTTGATGATGTAAATAGTAATTATAAACAAATAGAAGAGGCTAGTTCAGAGCTTCTTAGTGCAAACTCCAAGATTAACATGCTTAGTGAAAAGATAAATACAACTAGTGAAACAGAACAGGAATTGTCTATGAAGCTAGAAGAATTAAGTAAAAATGCTACAGATGTAAGAGAGGTTTTAAATATCATAAGTGATATAGCAGATCAAACAAACTTACTTGCGTTAAATGCAGCTATAGAAGCAGCTAGAGCAGGGGAACATGGTCGTGGTTTTGCGGTTGTTGCAGATGAAGTAAGAAAGTTGGCCGAAAAAACTCAAAAGTCACTTTTTGATATAAATGCTTCAATCTCTGTGATAGTTCAATCTATTTTAGATGCAAGTAATCAAATGAATGACAATGCTTCAACAATTGAAGAGTTAGTAGAGATTTCAAATGATGTTGAAAACACAATCTCTAAGTCAAATCAAGTTATGCAAGAAACACTAGAAGGTTCATCTAAAACTATGCAAGAGTCACAAAAAATGTCAGATAAAACCTCGGCAATTTCTAAAGATATTGAGATTATAAACAATATATCAAACCAAAATGCAAATAGTGTTCATGAGATAACTGCTGCATCGTCACATCTTAATAAATTAACTTTAAACCTTAATGATAAGCTTGATAAGTTCAAAACATAAATAAATTTTTATTTATGTTTGTTGGTATTAAATGACTTTATAAGATAGTAAATTATTAGTAGCTGAAGTGTTAAAAGAAGGAAGTGGATTTGATAAACTTGAGTCTGTTTGTCTGTTACACTAAAAAAATACTCTGAGAATTTGTAAAAGATGTAAGATACAAGCATACCAAGTAGATAACCCTTTTGTTTTGCAACGTCTACAAGCTCTATAGGTTTTGATTTTTTCAAAAATAGTGTCTCGGCGCGAATAAGGTATGAACCAAAAGTAAAAGTTACCTGATAACCTATATAGACTATAAGAGCTGTCTGGTAAGAGTATGAAAAAATTAAAAAGTAAGTTAAGATAAAAAGTAAAACTAACTCCACAAATAATGAGATTTTAAAAAAGTAATCTATGTTTAAAATTTTGTAGTAAAACTTAGCAACTATAAGCATCCCTATAGCTAAAAAAATACCACCTATGCTGTAGATAGATGGCATAAGTGGAGAGTAAAGTATAAAAATACTCCCAACACTCAAACCTAAAAATGCAGAGTTTAGAAGTTTATACTTTAAAAACTGTGCGATATTTAGTTTCATAACTAAAACTTAGCTTTTAAACCAGCGTAAGCACTAAGTGGTGCTGTTGCATAACCATCTACAACTTGATAGTACTTGTCAAAAAGATTATCAACCTTTGCATATAGTGAAAAGTTTTTGTTTATATCATAGTTTGCTACTAAGTTTACAACAGTGTATTTTCCAGTTTGTTTACCTTGTTTGTTGTCTCTATCGTATCTTTCACCAATATATTCACCATATACTCCAAGGTGAGTTCTCGTGATTGCATAGTAATCAACACCCATTTTTATAGTATCTTTTGGTCTTCTGCCTAGTTCTTGATTTGCATTGTTTTTTGCATCAAGCCAAGTATAGTTTAGGTTTAAAAGAATATCTGTAAATATCTCTTTGTCATATCCTAGTTCTATACCCTGTATATCTGTTCTTCCATCAAGGTTATTGTATGTATATGTGGAGTAATCATAATCAAGCATATCTTTAGTTGAAGAGTTAAAGTAAGTAACTTGAATATCTTTGTAGCTGATAGTTAAGTCATAACTTGTTGTCTCTTCTGGTTTTAGGTTTTGATTTCCAGAGTATGTGTCATAAAGTTGATACATCGTAGGGACATTGTAAGCTGTACCAAGATTTGCACTAGCACTTAAACCATCAACACCATTAAAAAAGTGTTTTATACCTACTTTACCAGTCATTTTGTTGTCAAACGAATCATACTCATCATATCTTAGAGATTCGCTTACAATAGTTTTTCCAACCAAATCAAAGATATTTGAGTTTGTGATAAATCCAGCAGTGTTATCATAATCTCTATCTATTGAGCCATCATCTTGAGTAAATTTTTTATAATCAGCACCAACAATTAAAAAATCTTCTTCATTATATTTTATAGTTGATTTGATACCGTACTCTTTTGTATCACCTTCGTATTTTGTGGTGAAAGATGATAGTGGATATTCACGCTCAAATTTTGACAATTTTGCATATATATCTATTTCATTAAAACTATCTATATGGTTAAAATTGATTTGAGAAAATGTATTGTACGTTTTCGAATAGTCTGGCGAGTTTGGATCTGGTGCAAATGTAACTGGATCATAACCATCAAAATCAGCCCTGGTATCAATAATAGTATGAGATATATCTATCTTGTTCGTAGCATTGATATTAAACCCAAGTTTAAGATTTGTAGTGATATTTTCATACCCATCATCTTCATAATCATCTATATCATCCCCGTTTGGCACAAGTGCTGAAAATCCATCAGAGTCTAGTTTTTGCGTACTTGCTTGTAGATAGAATTTATCGGTTTTATATGATGCTTTTGCTCCGATTTTGTAAGTGTTAAAACTTCCATACTCAGCTAAAATAGAACCATGAAGTCCATCTTTTGCTTTTGTAGTTATGATGTTGATAACACCAGCAGTAGCATCAGCACCCCATACTCCAGATTGAGCACCTTTAACAATCTCTATTTGTTCAATATCATCTAACATTAAGTTTTCAAATTGAGCACCATTTAACCCTGTTACATCGTTGTACCTAACACCATCTATTAGAACTAGCACTCTTTTTGAGCTAAGCCCTCTAACATAAACGGATGTAGCTTGACCTAAACCACCGTTACTAGAGTAGTTTATTCCAGCTACTGTGTTTAGAGCCTCAGTTACTGTTGTAAAGTTTTTTTCATCCAACTCAGCCTTAGTGATTACGCTTACATTTGCAGTTGTATTTTCAAGTGACTGTTTTGTGTTTGCAGCAGTTGTTACTGTAATCTCTTCTATCTCAATATTTTGAGCAACTAATATACTTGATGCAAGTATAGATAATAGTATTTTTTTCTTCATTTTATATTCCTAAAATTATTTTATTTTGTATAGATTTTATAATTTTAAGAAGAGGGTGGTGAAGCTATCTTTATAGTAAGTGGTCTGCCATCAAGTGCATATATAGATACACTTGAAGCAGAAATTTTTTGTAATGATATATATGCTTGAATAGCAACTAGAGAAAAGTAATGTTTACCAAATCCTTTAGGTGCCATATATTCAAGCCTTTTTTGAAATTATAACCTATTTATCCATCATTCGTTATTGCAGTGATTAGCTCTTTTAAAACATCTTCACATTTATCGTTATCTATTTGGCAAGTACCTGCAGCACTATGCCCACCACCACCATACTTGAGCATCAGTTCACTAATATTTGTTTTTGAACTTCTGTCTAAGATAGATTTACCAGTAGCAAAAACAGTATTTTGTTTTTTAAATCCCCAAATAACATGTATAGATATGTTTATATTTTCAAACATAGCATAAATCATAAAACGATTACCTGGAAAAATAATCTCTTCATCTCTTAGGTCAAGTACTACTAAGTTATCATATATTGTAGAACATCTTTGTATCTGATCTTTAAAGTCAGTTGAATACTTATTATATAAGTCAACTCTCTCTTTTACATCTGGAAGTTGCATAATGTCTTCTATACCATGGTTACTACAGTAGTCAATCAAGTCCATCATTAAGTCATAGTTAGAGATTCTAAATTCACGAAATCTTCCAAGACCAGTTCGTGAATCCATTAAGAAACTAAGTAAATCCCAACCTTGAGGATTTAAAATATCTTCCTTTGAAAACTGAGCTGAATCAGCCTTATCTACAGCTAACATCATCTCTTCACTAATCATAGATAAGTCATGCTCTTTTACATAATGGTCATATACAACACGAGCCGCAGATGGTGCATCAGCAATGATAATATAGTTATCAGCTTCACCGTTTCTAATTGATTCACTCTCATGATGATCAAATACCAAATGAGCATGAGCTACATATGGTAGATTTGTAATAATATCATTTTCAGTGATAGTAATACTTTCATCTTGCATATCTTTTGGATGCACAAACTTGATCTCATCTATTAAATTCAATTGTTTTAAAATTACAGCACAAACAAGACCATCCATATCACTTCTAGTTACTAAACGAAATTTTTTACTCATAATGCATACCTTTATTTTTTTTGTATTTACATTATATATAAATATAATTAAACTTATTCTGAAAAGTAATAAGTGAATGTTGTTTTGAGGGTTAAACAAAGATTTAGCTAAAATACTTTTATGAAACTATCCCACCTAAAACAAATTAGAACTTATTTAGAAAAATTCACAAAAATATCTGCAATTTATAGAGTTAGTGACACTATAGTCAAGGTAGCATTTGATAAAAATGATGAGATATACTTTGATATGCAACGCTCAAACTCCAAGATGTTCAGATGTGAATCGTATGCTAGAAGTAAAGTTTATAATGCTCCATTTGATGTAGTCCTAGCAAAAAGGTTTAACCGCTCAAATGTTCTTGGTGTTGAACTTGTAAATGGTGATAAAATCTTACGCCTTAAAACATCAGTAGCTTCTGCGTATAAAGAAGAGATAACTTATATGCAATTTGAATTTACTGGAAAATATACAAATATAATCATTTTAGATGAGCAAAACATAGTACTTGAAGCACTTCGTCATGTTGATCTGTTTTCATCTTTTCGTGAAGTACGTGTTGGTAGGGAGTTACTTGATGTCCCATCTGCTCCATTTGTAGCAAAAGAGTACCCACTTGAAGATGTAGAAAAGTTTTTGTATGATGAATATACAACAGATTTAAAACAAAAGTTAGAGTCTCTAAAAAAGCAAAAAATCTCATTTTTAAATAAAAAACTTTCAAAACTTCAAAAATTGTTTGCTAAACTTGATGATGAAAAACAACTACAAGTTAACCAAGAAAAATATCAGCACTATGGAAACTTAATACTTGCAAATATATATAAAATAAAACCCTATGTTAAAACACTAGAACTTGATGATTATAATGGTGAAATTATAAAAATTAACTTGGAAAAGGAGTTTTCATCAGCTTCAGATATGGCAAATTTTTATTTTACCAAGAGTAAAAAAGCAAAACAAAAAGCTTCACATCTTCACATAGAAAAAGAGTCTCTTTCTTCAAAGATAGAACATATAAAGCTTTTTATATCAACGGTTACAGATGCAAAAACAATAGCAAAAATCCAACTTCTGTTTCCCAAAAATGTGCAAGCTAAAAAAGTTAAAACAAATGACTCTATAGAGGTGTTTTATATTGAGGGCTATAAAGTTAGTCTTGGTAAAAATGAAAAAGGCAATATTGAACTACTTCGTAATGCTAGAGCAAAAGATATTTGGCTACATCTAAAAGATAGACCTTCAACTCATGTTATCATCACAACAGACAAACAAAATGTACCAATGCATATCATAGAGAGTGCAGGAACACTTTGTGTGGAGTTTACTACAATTCAAAAAGATAGGTTTTTAGTCGATTATACTCCTAGACGAGAAGTAACTATTCAAAATGGTGCAAATGTGTTGTATAATAAGTACAAAACTATCGAGGTAGATACGAGATAAAAACAGGGAGGCAACTATCACATGGCAATTGGAGCAATAGGAAACGCAGTTTTTGTAAATCAACAGACAGCTTCAGTAGCATCTGTTGCAAATTCTCATAACAATCGTGTAGATTTTCAAAATATGGTAGCACAAGCGACTATTCAAGAAAAAGATGAAAAAGTTTTAGAGGTTCGACCAACCGAAGAGAACCATGCTGTTGATCCTGACCGTGAACATGAAAAGAATGAAGCACAGCAAGAAACAGAACGAAATGATAAAGAAGAAGAGTTAGAAGATGATGAAAATGATTTTAAAAAACACTCTGTACCAATCTATAAACTAGATATTAAAGTATAATAAGTTACAATATCGAAAAAGAAGGTTACTTAATGGGTATTTTTTCAAGCTCAAAAGAGAGAATTATAACAGGATTAGCTCTTGTAGCAGTAGTCCTCATCATAGGTTTTATAGATAATTTCTTTTTGATGTGGGGGGTATTGGGTGTTATTTACCTTTTAGCTTTTAAAGAGGCTCTTAGACTTTTTGAGATTAAAAATTCTTCACTTATCTTTTATGCAACAGCTATCTGGATTATAGCTGGAATCTACCCTTATGGTGATGACTTATTTGTTTTAGCTGGTGTAGCTTATGCCTCTGCTGTAGCTTTTAACAAAGAGTTAGCTTGGAAAAATTTCTTTCCCTTTATATACCCAACAGCAGGAATGCTTTTTATATGGACAATGTACCAAGAGTATGGTGTAATTTCACTTTTATGGCTCTTAATAGTAGTCGCGATGACAGATGTTGGTGCTTACGCAGTTGGTAAAAGTATAGGAAAAACACGCTTTAGTGAAACCTCTCCAAACAAAACTATGGAGGGTGTAGTTGGTGGAATCGTTGTAGCAACTGTGTCTGGTATGTTTGTAGGTCTTTCTATCGTTGATATGGGAGTCTCTTTTATAATCTCTTTTATGGTTTCAACTTCATCTATCTTTGGTGATTTATATGAAAGTTCGCTAAAACGTGCAGCTGGTGTAAAAGATAGTGGGGATTTACTTCCTGGTCATGGTGGTGTACTTGATAGAGTTGATGGTTACCTTTTTGGAGCGATTGTTATGCTTGTTCTTTTAAGAGGGTTGGTATAGTTTGGTAGTCTTAGGTTCAACTGGTTCAATAGGGGTAAATACATTAGAAATCGCTAAAAAGCTATCTATTAGTGTAGAAGTTTTAGTAGCTGGAAAAAATATAAAACTTCTAAATGAGCAGATAAAAGAACATAAGCCAAGTGTAGTTGTTGTTGCGGATAAAGATGATATATCAAAAGTAAATCACTCTAAAGTTTATGCTGGTTCGGATGTTATTTTAAAAGTTATAGAGGATTCTTCAAGCTCTTTAGTTGTAAACGCACTTGTAGGATTTCTAGGACTTCGTCCAACTCTAAAAGCTATAGAGTGCGGTAAAAAAGTAGCCTTGGCAAATAAAGAATCTCTTGTAGCTTGTGGAGCTTTCATAGATACATCAAAAATTCAGCCAATAGATAGTGAACATTTTGGACTTTGGTATCTACTTCAAGATAGGCCTCATAAAAAGATGATAATCACAGCAAGTGGTGGAGCTTTTCGTGACTGGGATATAACAAAACTTAAAAATGCAAGTTTAGCAGATACTCAAAAACATCCAAATTGGTCAATGGGACAAAAGATTACTATTGATTCTGCAACAATGGTGAACAAGATGTTTGAGCTCTTAGAAGCTAGATGGCTTTTTGGCGAGGGGGAGTATGATGCAATAATTGAGACAAAATCACTTATCCATGCACTTGTTGATTTTAAAGATGGTTCAACTACTGCACATTTTGCACATGCTAGTATGCAACTGCCTATTGCATATGCTTTAGATGAAAATATGCAAGAGGAGATTTTACACAATGTTGATCTACTTCAAGTTGGTTCATTAGAGTTTCGTGAGATTACAACTGATAGGTACCCAGTATGGAAAATAAAAAATGATATTTTACAAAATCCTACCCGTGGGGTAGTTATAAATGCAGCAAATGAAGCTGCTCAAGAGTTATTTGTAGCTAAGAAGATAGGCTTTATGGATATAAGTAAGTTAATCATTAAAGCTTATCATGAGCATACTTTTATACCAAATAGTGTTGATGATGTATTTGCACTTGATGCTGAGGTTAGAGGGTATGTCAAGCAGGTAAAGTATGACAAACAATAGTCTTTTAGATAGACTAATTGATCATATATCTAGCTGTCAGCTAGGAAACGTGATAGCAGTAACTACTATGATAGTTGCTTTTGTATCTGTACCACTTGTTTATAGTATGAGTATCTTATTTTCTAAAGAGTTTACTGATTTTTTACTTTTTGTGTCTATCTCTCTTCCTCTAATTGTAACTCCAATTATTCTTATTTTAGTGGCACAACTGTCTAAACATCTCGAGTATTATAAAAAAAATCTAGAAAAAGAAATAGATAAAAGCCATAAAAAAGATTTGATGCTTTTTGAACAAGCTAGGTTTGTTCTTATGGGCGAGATGATGGCAAATATTTCACACCAATGGAAACAGCCATTAAATAATATGGGCTTAGCTATTGTATCTACAAGGCTATCAGCTAATGACCCAGAGCAACTAAATAAAAACTTTGATATTATGGAAGATAATATAAGTTATCTTTCAAATACCATAGATGATTTTATGTCCTTTTTTGATAAAAAAACTCCAGAAGAGACAAGGACTATAAAAAATATAGTTGATGAGATTCGAAGTATAATTCAATCTCAAATAGAGAGTAGGGGTATAAAATTTGTAGTAAATATAGATAAGAGATTAGAAGATGTAAAAATGACATCTGTAATATCTCAAGTTCTTTTAAATCTTATTAATAACTCTAAAGATGCGATGAATGAAAATTTGGATTATAAAGAGATTATTCTTTATTTTGAGATCTTAAAGGGTGGTTTTAGAATCTCTTGTTGTGATAATGGCTCTGGTGTAGATAAATCAGTAGCAGATAAAATATTTGATCCATATTTTACTACTAAAGAGAAAAAACAGGGTACTGGGATAGGTCTTTATATGTCCAAGCAAATTATTACCAAAATTTTTGATGGTACTATAGAGTTAGATAAACATTCTAAAAATACTTGTTTTAGAATCAATATACCATGTTCAAAAAATTGTACGTTAGAGGGTTTAGTTTGATTTTAAGCATAGAGAGTTCATGCGACGATAGTGCTATATCTATCACAGAGATAAAAACAAAGAAACTTTTGTTTCATAAAAAAATAAGTCAAGAGTTAGAGCATAGTGTTTATGGTGGAGTTGTTCCAGAGTTAGCTGCTCGTCTTCATGCAGAAGCTTTACCAAAGATTCTGCAAGAGTGTGAAGTATATTTTAAAGACTTAAAAGCAGTAGCTGTAACTTCAACACCAGGTTTGGCTGTAACACTTGTTGAGGGTGTAACGATGGCTAAGGCTATTGCTGTTGCTCTTGATATCCCACTTATTGGGGTAAATCATCTTATAGGTCATATCTATTCTCTTTTTATTGAAAAAGAGACACAGTTCCCTTGTACAGTGCTTTTGGTCTCTGGCGGACATACACAAGTTATGGAAGTAAAATCATTGGAAAATATTGAAACTGTTGCTAAGAGTATGGATGATAGTTTTGGTGAAAGCTTTGATAAAGTAGCGAAAATGATGGGACTTGGTTACCCTGGTGGTCCACTTATTCAAGAGTTGGCAAAAGATGGGGATAGGCTAAAGCATAACTTTACTGTACCCCTTCACCAATCCCCGTTAATCGCTTTTTCATATAGTGGTTTAAAAAATGCAGTTCGTTTGGCTGTTGAAGCTTCTACTGGTAAAGAGAACTATAAAGATATAGCAGCTTCATTTGAACATATTGCTACCAAGCATCTAACAATGAAGTTGAAAAAGTATTTTAAAACTTTTCATCCTAAAACTTTTGCTATAGTTGGTGGTGCATCTGCTAACCTTTACCTAAGAGGACAAATAGAAAAACTTTTAAAACCTCACAATGCTGAGCTACTTCTTAGTGAATTAAAATACTGTTCAGATAATGCAGCTATGATAGGGCGTGTAGCAGTAGAGATGTATGAAAAAAAGATGTTCACTCCCATAGAAAAGCTTAACTCAGCACCAAGAAGTAAACTTTAATATTATTTTAGATAATATTGTTTATAAGTAATATTATGGATTTAAAATGAAAACTAAAAGAAATTTTGTTGCTCTGATGACTAAAAGTCTATATATAGTATGGACACTACTTCTTGTTGCAATTTTATCAATCATAATAAATAGAGACTATTCTTATGCTGAGTATATAGCTAAACAAGAGGCTATAGCAAGTGTAAATAAAGATATAGCTTACAGACAATGGGTATCTTCACACGGTGGCGTTTATGTACCAGTTAACAAAAGAACACAGCCAAACAAATACTTATCAAATATAAAAGACAGAGATTTTAAGGCTATCAATAAAGAGTTTACTCTTATGAACCCAGCTTACACTCTCACTCAAATGATGCATGATTATTCAAAACTTTATGGTGTTAAAACCAAAATTACAAGTAGTAGGCTATTAAACCCTGCAAATAAGGCTGATATGTGGGAGATATTAGCACTAGATAAGATTGATAGCACTCGCAAAAATTATACAGAGGTAAGTTATATAGGAGATAAAGAGTATTTACGCTTAATGAGCCCACTTGTGACTACTATATCTTGCTTAAAATGTCATGCATATCAAGGTTATCAAGTTGGAGATATTAGAGGTGGTATAAGTGTCTCTATCCCAATGAAACCATTATATGATGATGCTTTTAAAAATTCCATACTTATAGCTGGTTTATTTTTTCTAATATGGCTTGTTGGAGTATTGTCTATATCATTTTTTACAAATAAAATTTATAAATATTTGGATGAAAAAGAGGAGCTTTATGAAGAGTATATCTATGGTTTAGTAAGTGTAGTTGAAAAAAGAGATACATATACAGCAGGACATTCTACTCGTGTCGCTGATTATGCAGAAAAAATCGCCAAAGAGATGGGTTATTCAGAATATGATTGTCATATAATCCATAGAGCTGGTATGTTGCATGATATCGGTAAAGTTGCTATTCCTGATTCTGTTTTCTTAAAACCTACAAAACTCTCAAGTCGTGAGTATTCATTGATTAAAGAGCATGTAGTTATCGGTTATGATATGCTTAAAGATATATCTATATTTGATGATATAAAAGAGATAGTGCGAGACCATCATGAGCATTATGATGGAAGTGGCTATCCTCGTGGATTAATTGGTGAAGATACACCAATATTAGCACAAATCCTTAGCCTTACAGATTCCTTTGATGCAATGACAACAGATAGGGTATATAAAGGTAGAAAAAGTGTTGAAGAGGCACTTCAGGAGATGATAAGTTTATCAGGTAAACAATTTAATCCAAAGATTGTTCAAGCTGCTTTAGTCTCTTTAAAAGATGTGATAATAGATCATACAAAACAGCAAAACCCTAAAACTCTTTTGGAAAAAGAAAGATTTAGTCATTTTTATAAAGATCTTCTAACTGGTGTGCATAATGAAGCATATCTTCGTTCCAATATTTATAATCTTGATAAATGCAGTTTTGCTGTATGGATATCTTTAAATAACTTTCACAACTATAATAAACAAAATGGATGGGCTAAAGGGGATGAAGTACTTCAAAAGATAGCAAATAGTATTATGTATAGTTGTAAAAATGATGCTAGAGTGTATAGGTTTTATGGAGATAATTTTTTAGTCTTGTTAGATAATCAAAATGAGATAGATGAACTAAAAATAAATGTTGATAAAATAGTAAAAGAAAATAACTTAAGATACAAAATAAGCGTAGCCGCGTTAGCAGATACAGATATACAAACTATGGAGGGCTTAGAAGATGTTATTAAAAAACTTTTTTAAAGATATAAAATCTATAATAATTTCCATAATTGGTGCATTTATGTTGTTAGAAAGTTTAGCGATTGTTGCTGTTGAGTATGCTAAAAATACAGAAATAAATAACTATCTTAGTTTATCATCCCCAGATTTTAAATCACATGTTAATATGGCAAATATGCACCTTAGTGAAGTGTCGAAAATATTTTATGATTTAAGGGTAGATAAGCCTAAAGTTATAGATATAATGTATAAAGCATCTAAAGAAAAAGACA
>Ga0256837_1001432_pt1 | contig 16473 bp, 14 predicted proteins | sample 4562384metaG_FD_185976 | JGI IMG/M metagenome (GOLD analysis project Ga0256837, IMG submission 185976) | Hydrothermal vent microbial communities from Guaymas Basin, Mexico - 4561-384 | ecosystem: Environmental > Aquatic > Marine > Hydrothermal vents | place: Mexico: Guaymas Basin | collected...
CTAATAAAAGTACTAATAATAGTACTAATAATAGTATTAATAACATTAAAAAATATAAACCAATTAAATAAAATTATAATAAATAAATTTAAAAATATTAAATAATATAAAAGGAGAAAACATAACAATGATAAGTAAAATATATAATGAATTTGTTAAATATATAATAACTTATTTCAAAGAATATGGTTATGATATTCAAACACAATATAATTCAGACATAGGTATAATTAAACAATATGTATCTTCTATAAATTACAGATATATGTATAAAGATGTTGATTTATTTGATGAAAAAACGATTAAAAAATTACATAAGGAAAGTTATATATTAATGTTATATAAATATAATCCTATTAAAAAAAATCCTGATATGTTTAATAATATAAATTTTGAATTAGTATTTGACCCTAAGGAAACTATGAAAACAAAAATGGAATGGAATAAAATAAAAGATCCTAATGTAATTCAATATTTAAGAGGGATTAAAGAAAATTATAATACTACTCCTGATGATTATCCTGTTAGAGATATGATATTTGCTGATTTTGAAATGGATTTTGAAATCATAACATCTTCTACTAATATAATAAATGATTTACAATTTCTTTATTTATTTAAGTTTGCTAATAAATCTATGGGATTTGATATAGAATTTATAATAGATGATGACATTGAACCTATAACTTTCAATTATAATATAACATTTGAAGAAATTAGTGAAATAGGTCATATAGATTTTCAACAATATGGAAATATACAACACTTAACATTTAATGCTAAAATAACGGGACCTGTTTTAAGTAATTTTGAATCAAGAACTAAACCAATTAAAAAAGTTAATCTTGTTATGGATTTTCTTCCTAAAAATAATTATGATGATAAATTACTTCATAATTATAATGTAGAAGAAAATTAAATAAAAATTAAATAAAAATAAAAGGAAAAAATAAATGTTAGTTCAAATAATTAATAAAACAGATTTACAACAATTTGTTAATATTGGTATGAACGGATATGCTAATGATAGTATTTCTATACCAGCAAGGGGTAAAGTTATCGTAAATTTAGAAAATGAAAAATTATTTATAGATATTTCTAAAAAAAATAGAAATAAACTTATTCTAAAAAAATTATAAAAAGGAAAAATTATGTCAAGTGCAAAAGTAATTATAAAACAACAAGATAGAAGTTCAATAGTTCCGTCATTACCAGGTATTTATGGTGGAATTGTTATTAGAAGTAAAAAAGGTCCTGTTGGTAAACCTACATTGATAACTTCAGAAAATGAATTAATTGATGTATTTGGAGAACCTGATACAAGATATCCTGAATTTTATTCAGCAATTGTATATTTACAAGAAAGTGATAAATTATGGGTAACAAGAGCAGCGCACGATGATGTTAAATATGCTGGTGCATTAGTTAGAAGTAAAGTTAAAGATGTTCCAACAGATGCATTTACACCATTTGATAATGAAATGTTGACTGTAAAACCAATAGAAGGTTTAACTGAAAAAGAATTGGAAAGTTTTGTATTTCCTATGTATGAAACTAATAAAGAATATGAATTAGAAAGTTCTAAAATTCTTGAAGATAGTGATAAAGATGAAATTATAGTTGATACTTTTGATAACTTAAAAATTCAAGATAGAGTTTCATTTAGTGATAAAACTTTAAATGAATTAAATTCTTCAGAAGATAAAGTTGGAGAAGAAGAACCTACTTATACTGTTACTGATTTATTAACTAAAAAAGTAGATTACGATTTAATTAAAATTGATGATAGTGTTGATATCAATAAAGGTGATGAAATTCTTGTTAAGAATTCTGATGGAGATTATGTAAGTTATGACCCACAAGTATTTGCAGGAAGAAGTGCAACATCAAGCGATCAATTATTAGTATTAAATGCTGATGCTATGCAAGATGACGATGAAATTAAAATTGGTGATACTGAAACTACTTTCAAAGAAAAAGACAAAGTTACAATTGAAGAAAAATATATTAAAGTTGATAGTAATGTAGTAGTTACAAAAGACTTAAAAGTTTACAAAGTTATTCAAGCACAATTCGAAGAAAGAGATTCATTCTTAGTAGTTGGAAAAGACCCTTCAGTTGATTTTAATAAAATTAGTGTAGGAACAACACCAAGTAAAAATTATGAAAATGCATTTAATGTTATTGTATATTATGATGGAGTTTTAGTAGAAACTTGGGAAGTAACTAAAGAAGATTTTATTGATGGATTTGGAAAACAAATGTATCTTGAAGATAAAATCAATGAAAAATCAAAATACATTAAAGTTATTGATAATAAAAATTTAGAAAAATTACCTTTAATTACAGACCATAGTTATTGGAGACAATTAGAAGAAGATATATTCTTACCTAAAGAAAATTATTTAGCAGAAGATGTTCTTAAAGACCATATATATGTTACATTAGATAGTGTAGATGAATTAGAAGTTGATGATAGAATTAAATTTGCTTATGATGTTGATGCTAATGGTGATGTAATTTTAACAAAAGAATATAAAATTGCAGAAATCAATAGTGATGATAAAATAATTAAATTAGATAGAAAATTCGAAGAATATGAAATTGAAAAAACTTATACTGATTTAGATGGTAATGAAGTAAAAACTCAAGTTTATAAATTTGATAAAGAATATACAGATTTAGATAAAAACATTCTAAATGGAGTAAAACATTACACTATTAGTAGATTAGATAAAGTATTTTATAATTATCCATTAGGAAAAATCATATATATTAAAGATATTGCTGGTAAATTATTAGATGCTGGTGTTAATTTAATGAAAGGTGGTAATGAAGGTAGTTTAATTACAACTAAAGATATGATTGAAGCATTGAATACAATGTTTAATTATGCTGAAACACCTGTTACTTTAATAATGAGTGGTGGTTATTATGATACTGCTTATGTTCAAGAAATGAAGAAATTAGTAGATACAACTGATTTATCACACGGATATATTTCAAGTAATCCTAATGTTGAAGATACAACAGATTGGAAAAATGGATTAGCAAAAGATGTAGCAAGATTAAATCTTAATACTGAAAAAATGTCATATTTTGCTGGATGGGTAAAAATTTATGATAGATATAACCAAAAATATGTTTGGGTAGGACCAGATGCTTTTGCAGCAGCAAGTCAAAGTTATACATATAGAAATTATTATATGTGGTATCCAGCAGCAGGTTGGTTAAGAGGAAGAATTACTGTTATTGATAGTAAAATTAAACCTAATGAAGGTGATAGAGATTTCTTAACTGAAAATAAAATCAATCCTTTAAAATATACTAAAAAAGATGGATTTGCTATTTGGGGTAATAAAACATTATATTCTAAACCATCACCATTAAACGATAGAAGTGTAGCAATGTTATTAATTGTTATTAAATATGGTGTTAAAAATATGTTAGAATATAAATTATTTGAATTAAATACTGAAAGAACTTGGACTATTACAGAAAAAGCAATTTTTGATTTCTTAGCAGATATCAAATCTAAACAAGGTTTATATGATTATCAAGTTGCAATTAAAAGTATTATTACACCTCAAGATATTGATAATAATACAATGCCAGTATTTATAGGAATTAAACCTACAAGAAGTATTGAACTTATTCCAGTAACATTAGCAATATATAACAATGGTGCTGATATTAAAGTTGAATTATAATATATAAAGAGAATTTATTTTCTCTTTATGTTTATATATAAATTTGATATGAAATTAAAAGAATTCAAAAAAGATTCAAATAAAATATTTGAATAAAATATTTGAATAAAAAAAATTATAAAGGACAAATAATGAAATTTGATTATAACAGAGTTAGAAAAGCAATGGGTGAAATTCAACAAACTCATCATTGGATAATGACTTTTGTAAAATCTCCAAAAGTAGTTGATATTCCAGAAGATATGGAAATTAAATGTACAGGAGTAGGAGTACCAGCAGCAGAAGTTACACATACTGAAGTTCAAGTTGGTGGTTTTACTTATAACTATGTTGGAAAAGTAAACAAAGCAGGAGAATTAACATTTACATTTCCTGAAGATACAGATGCAACAGTTATGAGTGCTTTATTCAAATGGTTAGATGCTTATTGGAATGGAGAAGTTAATAATACAACAGGAAAACAAGCATTTACGAAAGAATTACAAGCACAAGTTAGAATTCAATTACTTGCGCCCGATGATAGTGTAACACAAACTTATGATTTAGTTGATTGTTTACCATCATATGAAGCAGGTGGAGAATTAGGACAAGATGCTGGAGCATTTATGCCTACATTAACATTAAAATACAATGATTGGCATTGGTCTGGAGAAAATTCAGGACAAACTTGGTAAGAAGATTTTTCTTCTTATCTTTTTAATAAAAACATGATAATAAATATAAAAAATAAAATGTAAAATAAAATGTAAAATAAAATGTAAAATAAAATATATTGAAGGAAAAGTATGAATGCAGCAAATAATTCAAGTAAAGTTTTTTCATATAATAATGCTAAAAATTTTGAACCAACTCATACAACACAATGGGTAATATATAGTACATCACATGAAAATCTTAATGTATTAGATGGATATTGTCCTATTACTGATTATTCATTTGATTATGAAGTAGAAAATGAATCTTTAATGGTATCAAGTAGATATAACATTGAAACATTTAAGAAAAGACAAATGCCAAAATCGTTGAGTTTAACTTTTATAGACATGGGATTTAATTTATGTGGTTTTTTTGAAGATTATTGGAAAGACCAAAAAAATGCTATTGCTTTTAACGAAATAGATGGAAAAGGCATAACATTTATAATTGAATTATATGATAAAGATAAAACAACGATTAAAAAATATGTCATAACAGGATTTCCAACAGGTAATATTTCGGTAAGAGGAGATCAAGGTTATTCGTTAAATACTTTTCCTGTTAATTTAACAATAACTTCTTTTTCTACTATGTGAAAAATAATTATAAAAATTAAATAATCATAAAAGGAGTATATGTGAATACTAAGAATAGTAATAAAAATAGCACTAAAACTAGTATAAAAATATTTGAAGAAGATGGATTAAATGTAGAATATTTTGAAATTGATGATTTACCTACTAAATTTAGATATTATGATAATAATAAAGTTTATGTTAGAGGTATGTATATAACTGAAATAGATTCAATTTCTAAATTTATAAATAATTTTAGTTCAATTAAAGAAAATATTAATCAATTAGTTCTTATATATAAAAATATGATAAAAGGTATAAATATTTTAGAATTAGAATACATTGATTTTTTAACTTTATTATCTATAATATCTACGATAACAATAGATAATTTCGGATGGCAAAGTACATTAACTTGTAAAGGAATAATTAAAAATCCTAAAATTGATGAATTAAATAATAAAATAATAGAATTGACAAATGAAATGTCTAATCCTGATTTAGAAAAAGCAGAATTCAATAAATTAAAAGATGTTTTAGAAAAAATAACAGACAAATTAAAAAATATTGAAGAAAATGAAGAATTTGTAGAATGTGGATATCCTATTAATGATACTATAAATTTAAGTGATTTTGAATTTGAAGACCCTAAAATAACAAAATTTGAAGAAATAACAATTATGAATGAAAAAATTAAAACTAAACCAATATTAGTAAAAGATATTATTCAAATGAATGAATTCAAAAGTGATATTGATGTAAAATATTTAGTACTTGCTTCTTTATTAGATATAGATAAACCATTAGAAGAAAAGATAAAATATATTGTTAAAAATCCAAAATTATCAGAAATCAAAAAATTAGTTGAATTAGAAGAAGATATTGTAATTGGAATAAAACCTATAATAAAAAGATGTAGAAGATGTGGACACAAAAATAAAATTATAGTTAATATAAATGATATAAAGGTATATCCCTAATATACAATACAAAAGTATAATTGAAATAAAATATGCATATCAAAAAATATTCAACACTAATATTCCCAAAGATATTTTATATTCAGATGTTATTTCACTTTTAGAATATCATAAAGCATTAATAGAAAAACAAAAGTAAAAAAGTATAAACAAAGGTGTGTAGTTATGATTAACAGCGAAATAAAGGAATTCCTTAAAGAATATAAAACAAAAACAGAAAAAGAAAATTTTACTTATAATAATATAAATACAGTTATTGATGAAATAAAAAACATTTATGAAGAATTGAAGAACGATTCAACCAAAGAATTATCAGATGAAAATAAAAAATTAATAGAAAAATATAATGAAATAAATTTAACCAATATAAAAATGAATAATCAAGAAAATTTATTAGAAAGTATAAATAAAAATCTTATAAATTTAAATGCTTTACAAAATGATTATATTGATACTGTAGAAAAAGTAAATAAATCTAAAAATTTAGATAAAAATAATAAAAACGATGTTATAAATATGTTAAATAATTCAAATGTAAAAGACTTAGATAAAATAACAAATGCTGTTAATACTATGTTAATTGAAAATGAAAGTAACATAAAATTATTATCTACAATTAAAAATGATTTAGATGCAAATGAAAAAATAAATATTGTTACAAGAAAAAAATTAGAAAAAGAATTTTTTGTTGTATTAGATGAAATAAAAAATGGTGATATAAATGCATATAAAGATGTTGATAAATTAATAGAAAAATTTGAAAAAGAAAAAATAGAAATATCTAATAAAGATAGTATTAAAGAAATATTAGATAAACAATTTTTATCTATTATAAATAATAATCTAAGAAAAGATATGGAAAACATTATAGAAAAAGACATTAAAACTTTTGAATCTCAATTTGGTAGTATAAAAGAAAAAATACCTAATTTTAATAATTTAATTGAAGAATTAAAAAGTGATACAATTTCATATAATGATTTTATATCTAAATTAGAAGAAACAAATGATGAAAGTATTAAAGAATTAACCAATACTTTTAATAATAACATCGATAAATTATTTGAAACTCAAAACACATTTGTTACTGCTTTTGATAAAGAAATCAAAGAATTAACATCAGAACAAAAATCTCAAATATCAGAATTATATAAATCTTTTGAAAAGGGTGATATAACTCAAGAAACATTAATTAAATCTATCAATGATTTAACTAATATCGATAAAGAACAAAAAGATACTACATATAAATTAATAGAATTCATAAAAGAAAATAGTACAGATAGTAAAATGGATAATGCATCTAAAATAAAAGAAGAACAACGATATAAACAAAATCAAGAATTAGTGGAAAATATGGAAAAGACACTTAATAATCTTAATATTAAAGAAAACGAAAGTGTTATATCTAAACTACAACAAAGTTCAGATTTTGAAGATTTAGGACAAAAATCAGGAGAGATGTTATTAGATCATTTATTTGGAGAAGGTACATTAGTAGAAAAAGTAGGAGAAAAATTAAAATCAGGTTATGATAAAACAAAATCTGCAATAAATGAAAAATTATTTAGAAGAAATGAAAAACAAACAACAAATAAATTAGACCAAGTTAAAACTTCTATCGATAAACAAACAAAAGAATTGATTAAAAATGAAAATAAAAATTATAATAAACTCGATAAAGACATTAAAACTAATACTAAAGTTACTAAAACTGAATCAGATCAAACTCAAAGAGAATTATCTTCTTTAGATACAGGAGATTCAGGATTAAATTTTGGAGATAATAAAAGAAGTAGAAATAAAAGAGGTAAAAATAAAAGACCATCTAAATTATCTAAATTTTTACCTAAAGGACTAGGTTCTAAAATAGGAAATGTCGCATCTAAAGTAGGTGGTATTGCTTCGAAAATTCCAGGAGTTGACGCAGTAGGTGAAATGTTAGGTGGTGCTTCAATTTTAGGTGAAGGTGGTATGTTAGCGGGTGCTGGAAGTACTTTGGCAAGTGTAGGTTCTATGGCAATGACAGCATTACCTGTGGTCGCTGGTGCGGCAGCATTAGGTGCCGCAGCATATGGTTTATATCATTTAAGTATTGACGATGATTCTGAAGAAATAATGGATCAATTAGAAAGTCAAGGTGCCGTTAATCATAATTTTTTTGGTGATAGTGAAATCACAGATTGGAGTAAAGTATTAATTTTAGATAAAAAACAATTAGATGCATTAGATAGATACGACGATTGGTCTGAGTCTGATAAAAAAACTATTGAACAATTAGAAAAAACTGATGATGATGTTAAACATTATTTAGCAGACATGGTTTCTAAAGGAATGGCAGAAAAAACTGATGATGGATTTAAATTAAATGCTGGTGGATTGGAAATGTTAAAAAGAACCAATATTTTACAAGATGAAACTAAATTAAAATCATTAGAACGTTTATTAGATTCTTCTTCAAAAAAAGAAGTTGATAAATTAGAAAAACCAAAACCTAAAGAAAAAAAGAAAGAAATTAAAGATACTAAACCAAATAAAGATGATAAATCTAAAGATGATAAATTAAAAGGTGAGTCAAAAGAAGAAAAACCTAAAGGATTTTTAGACAAAGCAGAAGATATGACAAAATCAATACTAGAAAATGCTACTCCTTTAGGATTAGTAAAAGATGGTGTAGATTCTTTACTAGGAGAAGGTTCAACTGATAAAGCAATTAGTGGTGCTATGGATTTAATTAAAAAAGGAATTAAATTAACACCTATTGGTGCGGCATTATCATTATTTTCAAATGATAAATCTAAAGAAATATTTAATTCATTAAAAGATAAAGGAATAGTAGAACATAATTTCTTTGGAAATAGTGAAGTTAAAGATTGGAATGGTTTATTACAAGTATCAAGTAAAGATTTACAAATATTATCAAAATATGATGATTTTTCAAAAGAAACACAATCTAAAATAGAAAATTTAAGTAAAGTAGATGATAAATCTAAATCAATTCTTGCTGAATTAATAAAAGATAAATCAGCAACAAATAATAATGGTATAATTAATATTTCTGAAAAAGGTATAGAAAAATTAAAAGAATCTAAAATAGAATTAAAAAGTTTGGAACCAGTTTTAGATAAAAATACTATTAAAAAAATTGATAATGATACTTCTAAGAAAGAAACACCTAATCCTGTTAGTGATGAATTAAAAACAAATGAAAATATATCAGTAAAAGAAACACCTAGTCCAAGTGAAACACCTAATCCTGTAGATGATAATTCAAAAAAAGATGAAAATACAATTGTAAAAGAAGAAACATCTAAAACAGAAAAAACTTCTAATGATAATTCAAAAAAAGATGAAAGTACATCAGAAATCAAACAAATAGAAAATCAAATTTCAAAATATAAAGAACAATTAGAAATGGTTAAATTGAACCCTAATAAAAAATTAGTTGATGTTCAAACAAAATTTATTCAAAATAAAATAAAAACTTTACAAACAAAATTAGAAGATAAAAAAAGTAGTATTAAAAATAATGTTGATGAAACACCTAATCCTGTTAATGATGAATTAAAAACAAATGTAAACGAAAACACATCAGTAAAAGAAGAAACATCAAATTCAAATGAAACACTTAGTCCTGTAGAAAATAATTCAAACACAGATACGGATGAAAGTACACCGGAAATTAAACAAATAGAAAATCAAATTTCGAGATACAAAGAACAATTGGAAATGGTTAAATTGAATCCAAATAAAAAATTAGTCGATGTTCAAACAAAATTTATTCAAAATAAAATAAAAACTTTACAAACAAAATTAGAAGATAAAAAAAGTAGTATTAAAAATATTAATGAATTAAAATTAAAAGATATTAATAAAGATTTGCAACCTAAAGAAAGTGGTTTCTTAAATTCAACAATGAAAAAAATTTTTGGAGATACATCTACTAATATAGACGATAATGATATGAAACCTGTGGATGATTTAATCCAAAAAGGTGAGACTAATCCTGTTATGATAGCACATTTAACAGGAAAAAATCTAAAAGATGTCAAAAATCATATGTCTAAAAAAACAACATCAGATGACAGTCCAAAAATAAATACCAAAGAATTAGTTAAAGACAAAAAAGAATCTTCTCCTACTATAATAAATAATAGTCAATCAAATGATGGTGGTGTGGTTAAAAAATTAACACCAGATAGAATTTCTGATAAGTCTTTGAGTATAATAACAGCATTTTAATATAAGTTTTTATATAAATTTTAATAAAAATATATTAAATAAATTTATAAAAGGAAAGTAAATGAATTTATTTCAAACATACACTAATGATGAAATTGATAACTATAAAGTCATTTTATCTGGAGGTGGTGGAACAATTATGGGTATTTTAGATACAGATAGTTTAGATATTTCTATGGGAATGGAAATGTCGGATTCTGTTTTAGCAGATGGTATAGGAAGTACTCTTATGGGTGGTGCTAAAGCAATTGCAGGAAAACTTATGGGTGATTTTGGAGTTGGATTAATAGAAAAAGCAGGTGTTCAAAGAATGAGTGCAACAGTTAAAACTTGGGCAGGTGGAACAAACCCTTCTTTTTCTATTCCTATTTTAATAGTTCCAGGAGGATTTGGTGCTTCGTCGTATAGTGCTATAAATCAAACAGTAGCAAAATGGACAATGCCAAAAACAGAAAGTGGCATTTTATTAACAAATATATATCCTGCTAGTAAATTAAAGGAATTGACGACAAATCCAAAAGCATTAGATGGTAGTTTAATATCAATTACAATAGGTAATTGGTTTTCTACCGGTGCTGTGTTTTTTGCTACAAGTGTATCACAAAGTTATACAACAATTACTGATGATAGTGGTAAGCCATTATATATGAAATTAAATGTTTCTTTAACTGCTTATAGACAATTAGAAGCAAGTGAAATAAGTAGTTGGGTAACAGTATAATTTTTATATAATTTAGTTGACTTTTTATTAAAAATATTATATAATTATAATATAAATTCAAAAGAGAAAAAATGAAATAAAATTTTTAATATTAAATAAATTTATATTTTTATATAAAAGGAAAAAGATGATAGAAATAAATCAAGATGACTTATTAAAATTTACAGGAATTATTTATGATGATTTAGATTCATCAAAATTAAACATGATACATAATCTAAAAACATATAAAATTATATATACAAATAAACCATTAGATTTATTATCATTTGAAGAATATGATACAGAACAATATTGGTGGATAATTGCTTTATTAAATAATATACTAGACCCTTTTAATTATGAAACAAAAGAAATAAAATTACCCAATATAAGTGATTTACTCGAATTATCATCTAATATTAAATATCCATCTTAAAGGTATAATATGTTAAAATTAGATAAATTTGTAATTGATTTGAAAATAGGTGGTTTTGAAATAAACAATTTTGATTTATTTCAAAGTTTAGTTATAGAACAACATTCAGGGGGAATATTACCTTCTTTTGAATTAGTTTTATCTTTACCTGATACAAAAATAATGAAAGAATTCAAAATAAATAAATTGATTACCATAGGATTTGGAAAAACAGATGCTGAATTAAGATATTATAAATTTAGATTAGTAAATTTTAGTTCAACATTAGTAGATGATAATGGATTCACAATATTTTTAAGTGGTGTTAGTGATGTTTTGGATTATATTTTTAACACTAAAATTGAAGTATTTGATAATAAAGCAAGTTATCAAGCACTTCAAGGTGGTGTAACATTAGATAAAAAAATAGAATATACTGATTCTTGTATTCAACATTGGATTAAATATAATATAAGTGAAAAACAATTTGTAGAAGATGTGTTAGAAAGAACATACATTCCTAATTCATATCCAATTTTTGGATTAAATATAGAAAAAAAATTATTAGTATATGATGCTAAAAAACAATTTGCTAAAGGACCTAAAGTTACTTTCAAACATCAAGATGTTCAATCAGATACAATAGTAGGTTTTGAAAGTATGAGTATTGAATCAAATAATGTATTACAAAATTTTATGAGTTCAGGAAAAGAATTGATTTCACTTGAACCTAAAAATTGGAAAAGAATTACACATAAAACTGATTTGAAATCATTGAATGGTAAAAATTATTATGATAAAAAATTAAATACTAAATATGCAACAGAAATAGATAGTTATAATACACATCCTATGTATTTTGATGCTAAAGTTACAAATTATGCTAAATGGAATCAATTACAAATGTATAAAGTTAATTTAGTCGTTGTAAATCAATTTGTTACAAATGATATATTAACTATTTTAGATCCTGTTAAATTAGTAAATCATTCAGGACAACATCAATACGACGAGTTAGGTGGAAAATATTTAGTAGAAAGTATTATATATAAAATAAGTAGAGAAAGAACATCTCAAAGATTTATATTAGTTAGAGATTTTATAAATGATTAAAAGGAATAAAAATGTTAAATACTCTTAAACATATGTATTTAATAAATTCAAATACTAAAAAATTAAAAGATGGTATATTTAATGGAAAAGTAGTAGATAATAAAGACCCCAAAAAATTAGGTAGAATTAAAGTAGAAATTGATGAATTAACAAAGGGAATAAACAAAGCATATTTACCTTGGTACTTTATAAAAAATCCAATTTCATCTACTCCTAATGCTAAAAATAGTATACCTCAAATAGGTTCAATGGTTGTAGTTGAATTTTATACAAATGATATTTATAATGGATTAGTATCTTGGATGATAAATTCAGTTCCACCATCAAAATAAAAAGGGGATTAAATGGAAATAAATAATTACAATATTTATGGTAATAATACTGATCATATTAAATTACCTGAAATATGTAAATTAAAACAAGATTTAGAATATATAAATACTTTAGATAAAAATTCTTTTGAATATTATTATAATTGGTTAAAAATTTTAAGTAAAGATAAAGAATATTTTTATGAATGTGAAATTGATAATGATAATATAAATTATATAAAAAATATTATTTATCATATTAATAGTGTTAAAGATAAATATAATTTTTTAATTGATTTAATTAATAATTATAATAGTAATTCTAGTAATAATATTTTTATCGATTCAAAAATTGAAAAAAATATAAATAATGTAATTAATAATATAATTGAAAACAAAGAAAAAATTAAACCCAAATTTGATTTGTTATTTGAAAATAATTCTAATAATAGTAATTCTAAAGATATAATAAAAATATTAATTAAAGAATTAAAAAATAAAAAATATATTAATTCTTATATTAAATATAAAAAAAATTATGATTATAATATTTTATTAATAAACATTAGTAATAATTTATTAAATGAATATCCTGAATTAAAAGATACAGAATATATAAAACAAAATTTTAATAACACTTTTAATAACATATTAAAAAAATATTTTAATTATAATATAATAATAGATAACATAAAAATAAACGATGAAATAGATTCTGATTATTTATATGAAGATGATAAAGAATTTCAAAACAATTTCGTCAATTTTATAAAAATAAACGATAAAATTTTTAGAAAAATTCAACCAAAAGATTTTAATTTTATAAAAACTAATGATAATATATTTATGTATTGTAATGAAATTATAGTAAATAATATAATAAAAGACTTAAATATTATTAAAAATAATACTAATAAATTATTTAATAATTTAGATAAAAGTTTTGATATTCAAGCAAATCTAAATGAAGATGATTTTGATAAAATAAATAACTATAATGATTATATTAATGTTTTGACTAATTATTCACAAGAAAATATAAATACAAAAAATGGATTAAAACAAAATTTAGATGAATATTCATTAAAAATAATAAATAAAAAAATAAAAATAAAAGATACTATTATTGATAAAATTTATAATGAATTAAATAATTTACCTTTATTAGAAACTAATTTAGATGATTCAAATGATTTTTTAATTAGTACAATATTGGATTACAATAACTATAAAGAAAGTAAAAAACCTTTATTAGTAAGTGACACAAATATTATAAAAAATATTATAAATGATATTTTAGATTATATATCCAATTCAAACAACAATTCAAATAATAATTCAAATAGTTCACTTATAAATATTTTAAATAATATAAATAATATTGAATTTAATTATTATAATCCTTTAGATAATTTTATTAATCCTAATATAGTTTCTAAAAATATAAAATTGAATGATAATTACAACTTATTTGATTCAGTTATTAAACAGAAAGAATTGTATAATAAAATTAAAAATGGATTTGATAAATTTGATAATATTGTATTAGATGATTTATGTAATATATTAAAATTAATTACATCTTTTGATATAACATTAATAAATGATAAATTATTAAATAATATTATAAATATTTTGAATATTAAATTAAATGATTTGTTTGATTTTAATATAAAATTAAAAGATTTTAACATTAATATATGTATTTTAAATGATATAAAAAATATTATAATGTTTTATATGTCTTTATTAGAATCAATAAATTTTATTATATCATTATCTAATATAGATTTGTCAATAAATGACTTAGCATATATGATTTTTAATAATTTATTTGATATAAATGATATAAAAAATATTATATATGGTATGATAGATGAAATTAAAGATTTTATTTTATCACTAATTATATTAATAGAATTGTCAGATGCTTTATATGATTTTATTGTTCAAAAAATATTAGAAATGTTAAAATGTTTAGATGATTTGGATATAGATAATATAATTGATAATATTATGAATAACATTTTAAATGAAATTAAATCTAGTATAAATTTTAATATGGATAATTGTAAAAATAATTTATTGTATAATTTAGATTTGAATATTTTTTCTAATTTATTAGATTTACCTGAAATAAAATGTTAAAGGAGAAATAAATGTTCGTTAATTCAGATATGTTTACTTTTTTATGTAATTTTAATAAAATAAATTTTGATGAATTTGATAATCAAGATGAAATAAAAGAAAATAAAGATGATTTGGAACAATTAAATGATAATATTTTAAATGTTAATATAGAATCTATTGTTAAATCTATATTAACAAAAGTTAATAATGAAATAGATTCTATAAAGAATAAAAAAATAAAAGATTCATTAAAATTAGCACAAAAATTAAAAAATTCATCTTCTAAATCTTTTATGGAATCATCTATCGTTAATACATCAGTTTCTAAATCGGGATTAGTACCTAAATTAAAATTATTCAATGTTAAAAAAGAAACATTATTAATAAAAGACCCTGTAACCAAAAAATTAAAAGCAAATGTTCCTAATTTAAGTAATGGTTCATATACTTCAGATGATGATTACCCTAATACAATTTCTAATATAGATGATGCTGGTAATTTTATAAAAGTTAATAAAAAATCAGGTAAAATCGATATATATCATCAAAGTGGTAATATAATTAAAATAGACAAAAATGGAAATACATCTATTCACATTAACGGAGGATTAAAATTCAAAATAGATGGTGATATGTCTTTTCATTCTAATGGAAATGTTGATTTTGTTGCTGATGGTGAATTAAATTTTCAAGCAACAAATATAACAACTCAAACTCAAAAAAACACATTGAATTGTGATGAAAATATTACTAACAATAAACATAATTTAATAAATACTAAAAAATCTGAAATTAAATGTTTAGCTCATAGTGTAGAAGGTTCTAGTTCAGCGTTTACTTTAAGTTCAAGTGCTACTATAAAATATAATCTTAAAATTAAAGGTGATGTTAAATCAAGTGGTAATATTAGTTCAAATGGTGAAATAAAATCAAATGGAGCAATGACTGCACCAAAATTTAATGGTGATTGTGATTGTTAGAAAATTAAATAATATTTATTATTATAACTATGTTATTAGTATAAAGGATATTAATATGTATCAAAGTATAGATGATATTGGAAATAAAACTGAAAAAGAACAATCTATAGAAATATGTTTAAGAAATTTATTAAATACTAAAAAAGAATCTCTTCCTTTTAGAAGAGATTTTGGTATAGACTTAGATGAATGGTTATTTCAACCTTACACATTTTTTGTCGTAAAAATGATTGAAATTGAAATAAAAAAAGCAGTAGGTTTATATTGTAATGAAGTAATCATAAAAAATATATTTCATCAATTTAATGAAGATTTACAAACATATTATATAAACATAGAATATTCTATAAAAAATATAGATAATATTTACAATATGGAATTAAAATTAAATAAAAAATAATTTTTCTTCTTTCTTTCCTTTCAAACTTTCTTCAAAACTTCAAAAATTCTACAAATAAATATACAAAATTTATATCAAAAATATATTATAAATGAAAATTTATAAAAATTAAATATTATTATAATAACACCTTCAAAGGAATAATATGTTAATTAATTTAGAACACATAGATTTTAATACTATAAAAAATGATTTATATAAATACTTAGAATCGAGAG
>Ga0256837_1001433_pt1 | contig 16468 bp, 16 predicted proteins | sample 4562384metaG_FD_185976 | JGI IMG/M metagenome (GOLD analysis project Ga0256837, IMG submission 185976) | Hydrothermal vent microbial communities from Guaymas Basin, Mexico - 4561-384 | ecosystem: Environmental > Aquatic > Marine > Hydrothermal vents | place: Mexico: Guaymas Basin | collected...
AAATGAGTATGATTAAAATTGATATGAATTCACCTGAATTTCAGGCCAGAATGGAAAAAACAATAAAATTTACAGATAATGTTTGTAAATCCAAAGGATGGGTTTACAACCCTCAAGCCGAAGTTGTAGAGGGTGTACAAATGGGTCTTGCTCGTAACAAGATGATGTACAATAAACTATTTTGTCCTTGTTTTATGGTTGAAGAGGTTGATGGTAAAGCACAATCTGTTGACAACAGAACTTGTCCTTGTACTCCTGCAATTGAAAAAGAGATTCCAGAGACTGGATCTTGTCACTGTGGTATTTTTGTCACACCAGAGTTCGCAGCAGCTAAAAGAGTTGAACTTGGTATGGAAGAGGTTGTTCATACTCACTCTCGTGGTTTAACAAAAGAGGAAGCTGAACTTTTAGTAAATCAAGATGAACTAGACCCTGATGAGATGACATCTTTACTTGAAGCTAGAGAACTTGGTATGGTTAACTTTAAACTTGTAGATGTTCGTGAGCATATGGAATGGCAAATGGGTCATATCAAAGGTGCTGATAAACTAATCCCTACAAGTTCATTTTTCCCAACTTTAGAAGAATCAAAACTAGCTAAAGATGAAAATATAATCCTTTACTGTCATGTAGGAAGTCGTTCAGCACATTGTTCTAGAATATTAGTAGATATGGGTTATTCAAAAGTTGGTAATTTGACTCATGGTATCGTTTCTTATGGTGGAGAGATCAACCGATAGTCAACTTTTAATTTTGCTCATTATGAGCAAAATTACCCCATTTATTTTTTCAACTATACATTATCCTCCCCCTCTAAGCCTAAAAAATAAAACTTTTGATATAATTATTAAATTTTTTTTAAAAGAGACAACTATGAAAGTATTATTGATTAAAGACGTAAAGAGTTTAGGTAAATCTGGTGAAGTTAAAGATGTTAAAGATGGTTATGGAAAAAACTTTTTAATAGGTAAAGGTTTTGCAAAACATGCAACCCCTGAAATTTTAGCTCAACATAAAGCTGATGAAGCTCAAGCAGCAGCTGATTTAAAATCTGAGATTGAAGTTTTAAATGATATGGCTAAAAAATTAGATAAAGCAGAAGTCATTATAAGTAAGAAACTTGGTCAAAACGGCCACCTATTTGGCGCTATCACTAAAGATGAGATTGCTCATGCACTACTAGAGCAACACAAAATTGAGATAGATAAAAAACATATTACTGATAAGGTAGCTATCAAGACTATTGGCGAGCATGACCTAGACCTTAAATTAGGTCATGGTATCCATGCTACACTTCATGTAGATGTTCAAGGCGAATAGTAACTGATGTTTGACGCTACTACTATACTTGCCTACAAAGGTAAAAATAAAGCTGTAATCGGTGGTGATGGTCAAGTTACTTTTGGGGACTCTGTTCTTAAGGGTAATGCTACAAAAATTCGAACACTTCATCATGGAAAAATTTTAGCTGGATTTGCTGGAAGTACTGCTGATGCTTTTAACCTTTTTGATATGTTTGAAGATTTTTTAGAAGATAAAAAAGGCGATATCTTAAAATCTGTTGTAGAGTTTTCTAAAGCTTGGCGTAAAGATAAAGTTCTTCGTCGCTTAGAAGCTATGATGATTGTTTTAAATAAAGACCATATCTTTATACTTACCGGAAATGGCGATGTTGTTGAACCTGAAGACGGCGTAATAGCATCTATTGGTAGTGGTGGGAACTATGCTATATCTGCTGCGCGTGCCCTTAAAAAACACACTTCTTTAGATGAGGAAGAACTCGTAAAAGAGAGTTTAAGTGTAGCTGCAGATTTATGTATATACACTAACCATAATATAAAAACATTAATTTTAGAGGACAAATAGTTGAACTTGACACCTAAAGAGATAGTAGCTTATTTAGATGACTATGTAATAGCGCAAAATGATGCTAAAAAAACAATAGCTCTAGCCCTGCGTACAAGATATAGAAGAATGCAGTTAGATGTAGAGTTACAAAATGACATAACTCCAAAAAACATACTTATGATTGGTTCTACTGGTGTTGGTAAGACTGAAATATCACGTCGTTTAGCTAAAATGATGAAAGTACCATTTATAAAAGTAGAAGCTTCAAAATATACTGAAGTTGGTTTTGTTGGTCGTGATGTAGAGTCTATGATTAGGGATTTAGTTGTAAACTCTATTAGCATCGTTAAGTCTGAGAAAGAGGAAGAAAACAAAGAAAAAATCGAGAATTATATACTTAACAAAATTGTTGAAAAACTTCTTCCACCACTTCCAGATGGAGTTAGTGAATCAAAAAAAGATGATTACAAAAGACTTCTTGAGGCAATGGAGACAAGAGTAGCCTCTGGCGAAATGGATGATAAAATCATAGAGATTGAGATAGACTCAAATATACAGGTTGAGTTTGCTGACTCTAACCTTCCACCAGAGATGATAAAAGTTCAAGAAAGTTTTTCAAAAGTATTTTCTCAAATGAATCAAGAAGATAAGAAAAAAGAGGTAACAGTAAAAGATGCAAAAGTTATGCTTAGAGCAGAAGCAAGTTCTAAACTAATAGACTCGACTAGTATAAATTCTGAAGCTCTTAGTCGTGCTGAGAATGGTGGAATAATTTTTCTTGATGAAATTGATAAAATAGCTGTTTCTGCTAAATCTGAAGGTAGAAATGACCCATCTAAGGAGGGAGTTCAACGTGATTTACTTCCTATCGTTGAAGGAAGTAGTGTAACAACTAAATATGGTGTTATAAATACAGATCATATCCTTTTTATTGCTGCTGGTGCATTTCATACAACTAAACCAAGTGATTTAATCCCGGAACTTCAAGGTAGATTTCCTCTTCGTGTTGAGTTAGAATCACTAACGGAAGATACGCTTTATAAAATTTTAACTAAAACACAGAACTCTCTACTTAAGCAATATATTGCACTTTTAGGTGTAGAGGGTATGAAACTTATTTTTGAAGATGAGGCGGTAAAAGTAATAGCTAAACTATCACACCGTGCAAATGAAATAACTGAAGATATTGGTGCTCGTCGATTACACACAGTGTTAGAAAAAATACTTGAAGATATTAGTTTCGATGCAGATAAACACAAGGGTCAAGAGTACAAAATCACAGCTGATTTAGTGCATGAAAAATTAGACATCGTAGTTGAAGACGATGATTTATCTAGATATATTTTATAAGGTTTGTAAAAATGACAAAAGCAGGTTTCGTTTCACTTATAGGTCGTCCTAATGCTGGAAAAAGTACTTTAATGAATTCACTTTTAGGTGAAAAGATTGCTATGGTTTCTCAAAAAGCAAATGCTACAAGAAAACGTTCAAATGCAATAGTTATGCATGAAGACACACAAATTATTTTCATAGATACTCCAGGCCTTCACGAAAGGGAAAAAATACTCAATCAATATATGCTTGACGAAGCATTAAAAGCCATGGGAGACTGTGATCTAATCGTTTATTTAGCTCCTATTACAGACTCAACTGAGCACTATGAAAAGTTTTTAAAACTTAACAACAATAAAGTAAAACATATTATTGTACTTAGTAAAATAGATCAAGTAAAACAAGATAGGCTTTTTAAAACTATAGCTTCATACAACCAATATGCGGATCAATTTGAAGCACTTGTACCTATGGCAATTCCTAAAAAAATTGGACATGATGAATTATTAAAGGTTATTTCTAAAAATCTTCCTGAATCTCCTTTTCTATATGACCCAGATAATTTAACATCAGAATTAGTTCGTGATATTTATGCAGGCTTTATTCGTGAAGGAATTTTTGAAAATGTCAGTGATGAAGTACCTTATGAGAGTGATGTAATGATTGATGGAATTGAAGAAGATGGAAAATGCGATAAAATTTTTGCAACAATTATATTGGAAAAAGAATCTCAAAAAGGGATTATCATTGGAAAAGGTGGTGAATGTGTTAAACGTATAGGAAAAGCTGCTCGTGAAAAAATAGAGATGTTAAGCGGGAAGAAAGCCTATCTTGAACTGCAAGTTTCTGTAAAAAAAGGTTGGTCAAAAGACAAAGCTGCATTAGAAGAGCTAGGATACCATTCATGAGATTTATATTTTTAATACTACTTACTTTATCCCTAAATGCTAGTGATATTTTAACTTTATACAGAAACAATGGCATAGCAGAAATTGAAAAGAAGATGGATATAGAGCTTACTAAAACAAAGTATTGGGAAAATTATCTTAAAGATAAAGATACCAGGTTTGGATTTATGGAATCTTATTTAAATGTTTTAACTTGCAACAAAAACAATTCTACCTTAAATCTGTATAGACTAAATGCACAGAACAAATATAAACTGCAGAAAGAATATGGAGCGTTTACAGGGAAGTTAAAGGGTGACAAGATCAAGGAAGGAGATTTAAAAACTCCAATAGGTGTATATCATTTAATTAAAAAACTTGAAAAAGTAGATAGTTTTTATGGACCTATGGCTTTTGTTACATCTTATCCAAATACTTATGACAAGTATAGAGGTAAAGGTGGTCATGGGATTTGGATTCATGGTCTTCCAACTGAACAAGAACGTGATGAATTTACAAAGGGATGTATTGCAATAAATAACTCAAATATAGAATGCTTAGCTAAAAATATCGATATATCAAAAACAATATTAATTATTAATTCTAAAAAAGTGAAACAAGAGATTTCAAAAGAAAAGCTAACTACAATATTATCTCATTTATATATTTGGAGATATGCTTGGAAATATAATGATTTCAAATCATATATAAGTTTTTATGATACAGATTTTATAAGAGTAGATGGACTTAATTATAAAAAATTTAAAAATTATAAAAAAAGAGTATTTAATAAAACTGAAAAACGCACAATCATATTTACAAATATAAATATAATTCCATATCCAAATACTGATAATATATATCAAATAACATTTAATGAACACTATAAATCTGACACATTCGAGTTTAATGGTAATAAAATTTTAATCATAAAACTAACAGAAGATAATTATATAAAAATTCTAACAGAGAAATAATAGTGAATCAATTTAAAACTTTACTTTTTAGTATTTTTATATCTGTAAATTTATATGCAAACAGTAGTATACAACTTATGAAAAAAGAGAATAATGATTCAAACACCACTTTACTTGTTATTGCAGGAATTCATGGAGATGAACCTGGCGGATATTTTTCAGCATCTATTTTAGCAAGTCACTACAAAATCACATCAAAAAATCTTTGGATTGTTCCAAACTTAAATCAGCCTAGTATTCAAAAAGATTCACGTGGAATTCATGGCGATATGAATAGAAAATTTTCTACTTTAAAAAAGAATGATAAAGATGCAGCAACTATTAAAGAAGTAAAAAAAATAATTTTAGCAAAAAAAGTATCTTTAGTTTTAAACCTTCATGACGGTCATGGATTTTATAGAAAAAAGAATCAAGGTAATATATTCAACCCAAATGCATGGGGACAAACTTGTGTAATTGACCAATGTAATTTAAAGCAAGACCAACCATTTGGAAATTTAGATAATATTGCAAAAACTGTTAAAGAAAAGATGAATAAAAAGCTTCTTAAAGATCATCATAGTTTTGATGTTAGAAATACAAATACAAAATTTGATGATGAAGCTATGCAACTATCCCTTACATATTTTGCTGTTACAAATAATAAACCTGCTTTTGCAATTGAAAGTTCAAAAAATTTAGATTCTTTATCTCAAAAAGTTTTTTATCAACTATTAGCTATTGAAGAGTTTATGAATATTATGGGTATTAAATTTGAAAGAGACTTTAAGTTAAGTGAATTCAATTTAACAAATATAATTAATAATTATGGAACTTTGAGTATAAATAACAATATATTTATTAATTTATCTAATATCAAAAAAACTTTAAGGTTTATTCCGATAAAATCAAAGAGTAATAATTTCAAGTTTTCAAACCCTCTAGGTAGCATAAACAAAGAAAATGGAAACTTTGTTGTTTATATTGGAAACAAAAAAATAACTACACTAAAGCCTGATTATTTTAAAATGTCAGATACATGTGTTATTAATTTTGATGTAGAAATAGATGGTAAAAGATCAACAATTCTTGCAGGAAAAGATTTTCTTGCAAATAAAAATTTTAAAATAATTACAAAAGATGATATTCGTGTTAATATTATTGGTTATAGGTCAAAGAAGTATAAAAATGAGAGTGGTTTAAAAGTTAATTTTAAAGACTTAAATAGTTGGTACGCACTTGATAAGACTAAAAAGACATATAGAATAGAATTTTATAGAAATGATGAATTTTGCTTTATGTCAAAGGTTCATTTTAAATAGGGAAGTATATGGATAATAAAAATCAGCAGTCATTTTCAAGTGTTATATCTATAAACCCATATAATGACACATATATTGACGAAAAATCTGGTTTTTTAAATGCAACAACTTCACCAAACTTTGAAAAAGATAAATATGCAATATCTTATATAAATACAAAAGGGTTTATTACATCTCAAATATCTATCAGTAAAAATATTCCTGATGAAGATATTTATGATGCACTATTCTCTAAAGCTTATGATGAGTTAGCATTAGATCAAGCAATAGAATACCAAATACAATACATAGAAGCATTCCATACTCTAGATGAAGAAAATAGAAATTTTCATATTTTTATAATAGACCCACTTGTAACTAAAGAAATATTTACAAACTCAATATCTAAAGTAAAATATATAGACTACATTATACCTTCTCCCCTACTTCTAAAATCTTTATATACTAGAGAAATTATTAATAGTAATGGTGTACATTGTTTCATTTACTTTGATAAAGGTGATACTTTTATTACTATTTATAGTGATAAAGAGTTTATCTATACAAAATCTATTAATTATTCTTTAATACAAATGCATGATAGATTTTGTGAAATATATGGTGAAAAGATAGTATATAGTGAATTTATAAACTTTTTGTCAACACAAAGTTTAAAAACAACAACAAGTGATTATAAAGAGTATGTATTAAAATTATATAAAGAAATATTTGCAAATATAAGTGATGTCCTAACTTATGTTAAAAGAGTTTTAGAGATAGAAAAACTTGATAATATTTATATTGGTTCTAGTATATATATTAATACTAAACTTCATGAAATAGCAGAAGTTGAACTTGAAATATCTAGTAATGATTTTAATTTTGAATATGGATTTGAGAGTACACATACTTATATTGATCAGCTTCACTCACTTATGCATATTTATGCTTTATCCCAAGAAAATGAACGATACGAAAGTAACTTTACAATTTATGAGCGTCCACCTAAATTTATAAAGAGAGAGAGTGGTAAAATACTTTTACTAGTAGCTGCATCAACTATAATTGCTTTTGCATACCCAATGTACAACTGGTCTTTGTCATACCTACAAACTAGTCAGTACGAATCTGTTGACAAAGAATATAAAGAAAAAAACAATGTAAGAGTTACAAGAGAAGCACTCATAAATAAAAAACTACTACAAAAGAAAAAAATACAAGATTTATTAAAAAAAGAAAAAGATAATTACTTAGAAAAAAAGAACACTCTAATAAAAATCCATGATGTAAAAGTAAACTATCCAATGAAAGCAAACCTTTTATATAAGTTGACTCAAGATTTGAATAATAATAATGTAAAGGTTGAATCATTATCTTATACACAAAATGATTCAAAAACACTTGTATTGGATTTAGTATCACATAAAGATCAAGCGATTACAAATCTACTAAAGTACTTAACTAAGAAATATCAAAATAAATTTCATTTTAAACTTACTGAAATATCATATGATGATATAGAAAAACAATATTTTAGTGAATTAAAGGTATATTTATAATGATGATAAATATAGAAAACTATTTACAAAAAATTGATTTAGCCTTAAAAGATAAAAGTCAAAAAGACATAAACATGCTATATATTATGCTATTTGGAGTGATTTTTTCACTATCTTATCTAGTATTTTGGGATTCATCTTCATCAAATGTCAATAACATAAAACATAAAATATCATTACTTAAAAATAAGCTTCGTGCTGATGAGATATATCTGGCTAATAATCCTGAAATCAAAATAACTCAAATTGATTCAAGTATTAAAAATATTCAAACAGACTTAGCTATTAATAAGGATAAGAATTCATACATAAAAACTAAAATTGAAGATATATCTTCTTTATTATATAACGAAAGAACATGGGGTTCATATATTAGTTCAATATCGAGTAATGCTAGAAAATATAATGTTAAAATATTAACATTTACCAATAAAAAAGCTATAACAAACAACTCATTTGGACATATGTTAGATATTAATCTAAATATAACAGGAGACTATATAAATACAGTGAAATTTATTAACTCTCTAGAACAAAGCGAATTAGTTGTTGATTTACATGGACTACAAATAAAAGCTCAAGAAAAATTAAATACTGACTTGAATATCTCAGTTTGGGGGATAAACTACTAATGAAAATATTTATATTTAGTTTATTATTTATTACAAATATAATTAATGCAAGTGAATTATCCTGGGTAGATGAGCAAGTTGAAGCTATCAAACCACCTAGACCAGGAATAGATAGCCAACTGATTAGCAGTATAAAAAATCCTTTTATTTTTTTAGAAAAAAATGGTGCTAAAAAAATAAAAATAACTAAGAAAAAAGTTATTAAAACTGTTAAAAAAACTGTATCTAAACCATCTAAAAAAACTGTTGCTAAGCTTACATTAGAGATAGTTATAAATTCATCAGCTTTAATAAATGGAAAATGGTATAAAACGGGTGATCATGTCAAAGGTTACACAATAAAAAAAGTAAAAAAACGCTCAGTTATTGTAACTTATAATGGAAAAAAATCCACTCTATACATTACCCATAAAAAATCTAATCTAAACTTTAAAAAGAAATAGGACTTAAAATGAAAATACTTAGAACAACTATGAAATCAATACTTTTAACATTACTATTATCAAACTCTTTACTGGCAGAATGTACCTATGAACTATTTAGTATCAGTTCTACAAAAGATACTAAAATTTCAGATTTTGTAGAACATCTAAGTAGTGAATGTGATTTAAGTATTATTATTACAGATCCATATGCTAGTAAATTTTTAGAAACAAAACTTAATCGTACAAATCTAAATAACCTTACAATTACAGAAGTACTTGATATTATTTTAAAAGAAAACAATCTATCTTATACCTTACAAAACAATCTTTTAAAAATATCTTACTTAACTACAAAAATGTTTGAGATTGATTATATTTTATCGCAAAGAAAAAGTACAGGTAGTACAGATATAACTTTATCTTCACAGAGTCAAGCAGGTTCTCAACAACAAGGTGGTGGTGCCAGTGGTGGTGCTGGTAATGTTGGTGGTGGTTCAGGAGGACAAGGTTCTCAAGGTGGACAAGGTTCGCAAGGTGGGCAATCTACTGGTGGTGCTACATCTTTATCTGGGATTAAGATTGAAACTTCTGATGAAGTAGAGTTTTGGAAAGAACTAGATATTGAACTACAAAGAGTTTTAAATAGACCACAAGATATATATAAGGCTGGTGCACCTATTATAAATAAAAATGCTGGAATTGTCACTGTTACTGCTACTATAAAACAGATGAATAGACTTGAAAGATACCTTAAAAAACTTCAAGATAAAGTACAACTTCAAGTACTGATTGATGTTCAACTACTATCAGTTAATCTCAGCGATGGTAAAACTACTGGTGTTGATTGGTCACAGCTATATGCACTTCAAAACTTTACCGTTGAAAGTTCCTTGGCTATGGGTGATACTACTACGCCTAATTATATAACACTAGCTGGTGGAGGATCATTAAATGAAGTTGTTAAATTTCTTAAAACTCAAGGTGATGTAAGCTCAATCTCTAATCCAAAAGTTTTAACACTAAATAATCAACCAGCTCTCATCACTGCTGGTACTGAATATTTTTACAAAATAACATCATCTACGAATCAAGGTACATCAGGTGGATCAACACAAACAGAAAATGAGATAATACAATCAGTTTTTGCAGGAGTACTACTTGATATAACACCAGAGATTGCGGATGACAATACTATAACATTAAAAATAAATCCTTCTTTATCTCAGACAACTTATGATATATCTCAAACGAATTCAGAAGATCGGACTATGCCACCAGATTTAGATCGTCGTCAATTAGCTTCTGTTGTAACAGTTAAAGATGGAAATCGTATTATTTTAGGTGGTTTAATTAATACTAGAAACTCTATAAATGTAAATAAGGTACCAATATTAGGTGATATTCCCATAGTAAACTATCTATTTAAGTATGAAGAAAAATTAAAAGTAGTTCAAGAACTTGTCATTGTAATAGAGCCACATATTATAAATAAAGAAAAAGATGATATATCTTTATCTGATTTGGGATATGGAGAAATAACTGATAATATAATGCTCAAAGGCAATCTTTCAGAATCTCAAAAAACAAAAAAATTACTTAAAGATTAAACAGAGTAAAAATGCAAAATAGTATTTTTCAGAGTTCTCAAAATGTTTTTCTTGATACAGTAGAGGTAAAAGATTATATACAATTTGATAGAGTATCCTTAATATATAAATCATTATTGCACTCCATAAAAAAACCTTTAAAAATGATACTAATTTATGGAAAACCTGGAACTGGTAAGAGTATGTTTTTAACAAAACTATATAACGAAGTATCATCATCTCAAAAAATACACTTATATCAAGTACCAATACTAGATGAGAGTGAATTCTTTAAAACTTTAGCCCAAGATTTACTTGGTATATCTTATAGTGGCGAACTAAATTTCACTCAATTTATGCGTACACTTGAAAATAAAAAACTTGATGTTAACGATGAAGTACCTCTAATTCTTTTAGATGAAGCTCAACTATATACTAACTCTCTAATGGAAAAGATTCGCCTACTTTCTGATACAAGGTCTGTAAAATTTGTAATAGCTCTCCATAAAACAAAAGAGGAAGATTTAATAGCAAAAGAGCACTTTCAAACAAGGATTTGGGAAAGTATAGAACTAAAAAATGCTTCGCAAGAAGAACTTGGTATATACATACAAAAGAAATTGACAAAAGACGACTGTCAAAATAGTGCAAGTATGTTTGATAAAAAATCTATCTCTTTAATCTATAAACTTACTAATGGAAACTATAGAGATACAAATAAACTACTGTATACGCTATTTGAAATTTACACTTATTATACTCTCAATAATCCATCAAAAATTGCTAAAAATATAATCTCTACAACAATTATAGAGATGGCAGCGATACATACAGGTCTAATAAATGCTTAATATAACTGAACTTGAAAATAGGCATAAAAGATACAAAGGAAAATCACTAATACCTAAAATTGTATCTATTTTTTTATTATCTATCATTAGTATTATATTTATTAGTCTAGTATTATTTAAAGCTGATACAACAGAAAAGTTTATTATTCCTAAACAAGAGCTATATGTAAAAAAGTCAACCGTACTTTTACCCGTTAAAGAAAAAGTTGAACATATTAAAGAGAATATATCTATCACTGCATACGAACAACCTTCAATGACTATAACTAAATTTGAAGCATATAACTACCTTAATAAAAATACATCTAAAAATGAAGTTATCCTTGATTCATCATTTAAGCTAGCACAAGACAATATACAGCAAAAACAAATATATACACAAACTATACAAAAACCACAAGAAACAATTGTTATGCCAGAAACTCAAGAAGAAGTAAAAGTTATTCAAGAGGTTAAAAAAATAGATAATAATGAGTTAAAAATTACACATCAAAATACAGCTAAAGATATTGAACATGTTTTAAAAAGATTTGAAAATAATAATAATCCAGCATTATCTTTATTTGTAGCAAAAAAGTATTATGAACTTGGGGATTATGAAAAATCTTATAATTATGCATTAATAACAAATGATATAAATAGTGATATAGATGATGCGTGGATTATTTTTACAAAGTCTATGGTCAAACTAAATAGAAAAAACAAAGCAATTAAAGTACTTACTAAATATATAAATCAATCACATTCAGCAGAAGCAAAAATTTTGCTAGATGATATCTTATCAGGGAAATTCAATGAATAACAAAAAAATAAATATCTTGAAAGTATTAATACCCATACTTTTTTTATCTTCAGGCTTAATTGCTTCACAAAAGCAGATAATGCGTTCACTTTATAAAGATGCTAAATATATGAGGGCATGTAATATTGGTCACGATAGTTTTTTAAAAAATAAAAAAGATGAAGAATATGTAACTCTATATGCTTACTCATGTTTGAAAGCAGATTATATAAATAGACTAGCACGTCCTATTGGTGTACTTCGTTCAACTAAAGAAGCTAGGTTTAATTCAGCTTACTTTTCTGTAATTTTAATGCAAAAAAAGCTTCTTTACTATTCAATGATTGATGATTTTGATATCTCATCTTTAAAACTTCCATCAAGTGATCATATATTATCTCGTATATTTAATATGTATATTGATGCTTCTAGAATTGGTCAAAAACCACCATTTAATTTTACAGATAAAAAAGATCCTAATTTGAGCTATAAACTATATCTTATAAAAGAAGATAATATACAAAAAGTTGTTATTGATGAGTTATATAACTCAAAATTAATAACTAAACATAAGTACTGGTAACAAACATGGATAGAATTACAGAGGATTTACTAGCCAATGGCTCCATTATGCAAGGTCAAGTTGATAGATTGCTATCAAAAGGACAAAATCCAAATCTAGTTCTTCGTGATATTACTATTTCAGGTTTTATGACTATGGATAGGCTTGTTAGATTTATTGTAGATCAGATTAGAAATGGTGTATATCATCTATCTATCATAGATAACTATGACTATATTCAAGAAAAAGATATACTAGAAAAACTAGCTTTTGAACTTGATTTATTATACATAGATTTAGATTCAATAGATATGGATTACAAATTTTTAAGTCTAATATCTTTATCGCAACTACAAAAATACAATGTACTACCATTATTTGAAGATGATATGCATGTAACCATTGCATTTAATGATCCATTAAATATAGAGGCACAAGAAGCTATTCAAAGATTATTTCCACGAAAACCTATAAAAATAGCAGTAGCAACAAAAAAACAAATTCATGCATATTTGTTTAAAGTTGAGTTAAAAGATAGTATTAAGGGTCTTATAAAAAATATTAGAGAAGAGCTTAGTTCAATCAACTCTCTTGAGGAACAGCAAGAATCATCATCTATCCTTTTACTTATTGACGTTGTTTTAAAAGCATGTATAAAAAATCGTGCTAGTGATATTCATATTGAACCAACTGAAAAGAACTGTGTTGTTCGTGCCCGTGTTGATGGTAAATTAACAGAGGTGTTTATCTTTGATAAAGATATTTATCCACCACTTGCTTCAAGATTAAAACTACTTGCAAACTTAGATATTGCAGAAAGAAGAAAACCTCAAGATGGACGTTTTTCAACTGCTGTAGGAAAGAGAGAATATGATTTTCGTATATCTACTTTACCAACGCTATATGGTGAATCAATTGTAATGCGTGTATTGGATAAACAAAAAGCACTTGTAAAACTCGAAGATGCTGGTATGGATAGGGTCAGTTATCAAAAATTTCTAAAAGGACTTCAAAACCCTTATGGTATTATTTTAGTAACTGGTCCAACAGGTTCTGGTAAAACAACTACACTTTATGGTGCGTTAAACGAGTTAAGAAATACAGAAGATAAAGTAATTACCGTTGAGGATCCTGTTGAGTATAGAATGAACTTAATTCAACAAGTACAAGTTAATCCAAAAATTGGCTTAAACTTTGCAGATGCACTACGCTCAATACTAAGACAAGATCCAGATAAAATTATGATCGGTGAAATTCGTGATAGTGAAACTTTAGAGATAGCTATCAAAGCAGCTTTAACTGGGCATTTAGTTATATCTACACTTCATACTAATGATTCAATATCTTCTATCGCGAGAATGGTTGATATGGGTGCTGAGCACTACTTGATTTCAGGTGCATTAATAGCTATACAGGCACAAAGACTTGTAAGAAAAATTTGTACTCACTGTAAAGTAGAAGATAATATCCCTGAATCAATTCGTGAAGAGTTAAAAGAGTATTTACCACAAGATACTAAAACAACTTTTTATATTGGAAAAGGGTGTAAAGAGTGTAATGAAACTGGCTATATGGGTCGTGAAATGATATGTGAAGTTCTTAATATTACTGAAGATATCGCTTCTTTAATTGCTAAAGGTTCATCAAATGATGTGTTACATAAACAAGCTGTTGATAATGGATTTATTGGTTTACTAGAAAATGGAATTGCAAAAGCAATAGATGGTGTAACTAGTCTTGAAGAAGTTTTAAGGGTAGCAAAGTAATGAAGTATTTTATAGCTACTATTCTTACAAAAGGTAAAAAAGAAGAGATTGGTCTTTATGCTCAAGATAGAAAAGAAGCTAATGATTATGCAAAACTAAAACACTCTGGTATTTTAATAAAAATAGTTGAAACAAAAGAACCACTTGAACTACAATTTAAAAAATTTAAAACTAATTTACTTCAAAATATAAAAAAAAGAAAAGTTAAACCAGATGCACTTATCGCTTCGATAAGACAGTTAGCTGTAATGACAAATGCTGGTATCTCTATTCATGATTCGTTAAAAGAGATATCAACCTCCACTACTGATACAAACTTAAAATATATATTTTCAAAAATAGCAGATGATATCAATGCTGGTCATTCTTTATCTAAAGCTATGGAGAATTTTACTTTTGAACTTGGAAATTTAACTATTGCTATGGTTAAACTAGGTGAAAAAACTGGTAACTTAGATGAAGCACTCTACTCACTAGCAGACATGCTTGAAGAGATTCGTTCAAATATAGTAAAATTTAAAAAAGCAATGGCTTACCCTAGAAATGTTATGATCTCTATGGCTATTGCTTTTACAATTTTAATATCTTATGTAGTACCAAAATTTAAATCTATTTTTGACAGCTTTAAAGCTGAGCTACCACTACCAACAAAAATATTATTGGCTCTAGAGCATCTTTTTAATAACTATGGGCTCTATGTTATAATTTTATTATTTTTAAGTTTTATGACATTTAAATATCTAATAACTAACTATAAACATATAAGATATGCTTGGCATAAAATTTTACTAAAGATATATCTAATTAATAATATCATAATGTATGCAACATTAAGTAGGTTTACTTTGGTTTTTTCTGAGTTAATTCGTGCTGGTATTCCAATTGCAGAAGCACTAGATACATCTATTGCAATGATCGACAACCTTCCGCTTAAAACAAAACTATCTTCAGTTAGAGGATCTGTTGAAAAAGGTGCATCATTAAATCAAGGTCTTAAAGATACTAAGCTGTTTGAAAATATGATTATACAGATGATAAAAGCAGGTGAAGATAGTGGTACACTTGATACTATGGTTTCAAAAGTTGCAAATTATTTTAAGATGAAGTTTGATGCAATAATAGATAATTTATCTTCAGCAATAGAACCTATCATGCTTCTTTTAATTGCTTCGATGGTTACACTTTTAGCACTTGGTATATTTATGCCTATGTGGGATATGTCTCAAGCAATTAATCACTAAACCTCTTTAACAAGCCGAGACATACTTTGCAAAAAAAGTTCCATATCTTCCTTTGGAGCTTTTATCTTATATACGATATTTGAATCAAATACTTTATCTACTATTTCTATATTATTATTTTCGCATTCATATTCTACTTGTCTTACATCTGTATAGGCAAATGATATACTAAGATTTTGTTCTTCCTTATATTCAACTAAATTGGCAAAACTTATAACTAAATTAGTTGCTTCAGAATATGCCCGAACCAAACCACCGGTCCCTAGTTTTGTTCCACCAAAATAACGAACTATTATAATAGCAGTATTTATCATACCCTGACCCTGAAGCACCATCAAAGTAGGCTTACCTGAAGTTCCTTTTGGTTCACCATCATCACTTGAGTGTTCTACTATTTGATTAAACTCATTTAAGTATCTAAAAGCTACTACAAAATGTCTAGCTTTTGGATGTTCTTGTTTTAATTTTTGTAGAGTAGTTTCATAAATGGAGTAAGGCATAAGATGAGCAATAAACTTTGATTGCTTCACCTCATGTGTGTTTTCATAATCTTTATCTATATAATTCATTAAGATAGGTTTGTATAAACCTTTTGAACATCTTCATCATCTTCTAGCTTTTCTAAGATTGCATCAATTTCAATTTGCTGAGTTTCATCTATCTCAATAGGTGCATTTGCAATACGTTCTAGTGTAGCTTTTTTAATTTCTATCTCCATCTCTTCAAGAGCAGTATTTAATG
>Ga0256837_1001434_pt1 | contig 16463 bp, 24 predicted proteins | sample 4562384metaG_FD_185976 | JGI IMG/M metagenome (GOLD analysis project Ga0256837, IMG submission 185976) | Hydrothermal vent microbial communities from Guaymas Basin, Mexico - 4561-384 | ecosystem: Environmental > Aquatic > Marine > Hydrothermal vents | place: Mexico: Guaymas Basin | collected...
CTAACTGTTATTTATATAATTATATAAATAACAGTTAGTAAGTTTCACAGTTATTCACATACAGTTATTTTTTGTATGAATAACAGTTATTCTTAAGAAAAACTTATTCACATACAGTTATTTCTTATATAAATAACAATTATTCTTAAGAAAAACTTATTCACATACAGTTATTTCTTATATAAATAACAATTATTCTTAAGAAAAACTTATTCACATACTAACGGTTTTGAGTGTGATTAATTTATAAATATATGGGTATATAATCATATAAATATATTAATTGATTTATTGCTATTTTATGGGCTTATTCAATCATTAGATTTATAGATTTATATATTTATAGGTATATAAATGTATTATATTTATTGTATAGGGTAGCAAAAAAGCACCCATATACAATAACAGTTATTTTTTAATTTTATTTAAAAATATATCCTGAATATTTGCTATTTTTGATATAAGTATAGTTTTAATTGGCTTTTCTATGGTCATCAAGGCATCTATATCAAGGTCTAATGTATTTTGTGGGAGATCATCATTATCAAGTCTTAATTCTGTTATCTTGTCTTGCACTTTTTGAATTTCAATTAATACAAATGGTGCTTTTTTATCTTCAAGCATATAGCCCATCAATCGTAGTTCTAGCTCAAGAGTATCAATCAAGTACCTCAATGCATAAGATGGCACATTTTTACCATCTCTTACCCAACTCTTGACTGTATCAAGACTTAAATCAAACATCTCTGCAAATTCTAGCTTAGTATATCCATGTATTTCAAGTAATATATTTAGCAACTCTCCATCATCTTTTGTTCTTATCATTAAAGACTCATCTAGCTTTAATTCTCGCAACTGTAGCTCCTTTTATGTTCTTATGTGTCAGATACACTAAAAAGTGTATTTTTAGCCATCTATGGGCTTATTAAGTACACCTTTTAGTGTATCTTGATTTTTAAGTAAAAAAAAATCTGTATTTTCACCTACAGTAGTCTTTATATATTCAATAGTAGAAAAACTATATTCGCAACTGGGACATTTTCTATATCTTTCTGTTTTGAAACCAGATTTAGTTCCAATAACTCTAGTTCTGCTCAAACAATTAGGACATATCATTTTTTTACCACCTATAAGTCATTTATTTAAAATATTTTCTCATATATGGATTAAAAAAATCAATACAGATTTAACAGATAAACCTTTTTTCTAAAAGATTTTTTATTGAAACACCAAAAAGAGCCTGAAACACTAAAAAAAGCACTAGAAACACATTAGAAACACTACTGAAACACTACTGAAACACTAAGTAAAAAAGCTATAAAGTTCGTAAAATAGGGGTTAAAAGAGTATTTTGCAATAAAAATAAAAAAAATAAATATGAAATGAAAAAAAATAATTTTTCAAAACAAATACAAAAATAATTGAATTAGTGTTATATCCCTATATATAGGGGTTTGTAGTGTTTCTGTTGGTGTTTCTGTGGTGTTTCAGTAGTGTTTCAGTAGTGTTTCTAAGAATGTAAGTGGTGTTTCTAACTTATAAAAAGTTAGAAAACTTCGTTTTGTATCTCTATTGCAATTTTTGAAGATGTAAAAGTGAATGATTTTTGATTGAAGTGAAATACAGTTGGTAGCTCATGTTGGTTTATTGCTCTAAATCTTTCGCCATGTTCAATATCTATTAGTTGAGTTGTTCCGTCTATGCTTCTGCTCTCACTCCATCTTAGTTTTATGATTGAAGCTTTAGAAAGAACTAAGTTCCAAAAGTTACCAAATTTAGTGTCACTCTTTAATATATGTTCAATATTAGTAACTTTTGAAAACCATTTTAGGCTAGTATTAGATATAAGACCAGCTTTGAACTCATCCATAAATATTTTTTTCATTTCTACATTATTATGTCGGAATGGTATTACTTTTTTAGATTTTATAACTTCATATTCTCCATTAGCAGATGCCTCTATTTCTTGTTTGATAAGAGTATCTGTTCTAGTATCTGATATAGCTTCCTCAAGCATTTCTGAGATGGTATCTAGGTCTTGACTTCTAAATGCAGTTTTTAAAACTGATTGAGTTGTACTTGTTGCATCCTGTATGGCTTTTTTAGTTTTATTAGCAATGGTACTCATAGCTAATTGTTTTGAGTATTTACACATTTTCAAATGTACTAAAAAGTTATCCCGTTCTTTTTCTAAAAGAGATATAAAGTCGTTCATCTCATAACCCATATTATGAGCTACTTGTAAAAGTGTTTTTGATTTAGTTTCTATAACAGATAGTCTCTCATCAGACTGATCCATAGGAATAGGTAAATCTTCATTACTTAGAAATATACAGTTGGCTGTAAATCTAATCATATATGGATTAGTATGCATAGTTCTGATAGATATATTTTCTTCTGATACTATGAGCTTAATCTTATTAGCGATATCTTTATCTTTATGAAAATCGCCTTTGACTTCATCAAAAGTAATAAATAGCTTATCTTCTAAGTAACTATTAAAATTGTCAGATAGATTAGCATTAGTAGCAACAAAACAGTTACTCTCATGCATTGCATATTCAATGATTTTAGATGCGAATACACCTTTACCTGTTCGTTGAATACCTTTTAAAATTATAGCTGTCTTAGTCTTTTTAGCTGTGTTTAAAATCGTACTTAACCAATTAAGTAAAAATACTCTTTCATCTTCATAAGGTGCTATGTTCTCAAGTAATGCATTTATTATTGGATATCTTTTAGGAAGTGTTATTGTTGTAAATTTATCAACACCTAAAACATTATTTACTTTTACATCTAAAAAACCATTAGGTGTATATGTATTAAAAAATTCACCATAAAAAGATGGTTTTAATGGTGCAAATTCCTTTCTGTAAACTTTAAACTCTCTAAGTATTGCAGTTCTTTTTTTAGTAGCTACATGAATACCAGCTAAAGTTTTACTCTCAAGGTCTATATATTTATTTACAGTTGTGTCTTTGAGTCTGTCTGTTATGATACGGTCGTGCTTTTTCCCTTCCGTATCTATATCAACATAGCGAGATATACGAACATACATACCAGTCATTGCATCAAAAAATATAGTTGCATGACCCAACCTATCAAGTGCTGCATTTTTACGAGCATACCTTACATAAGCATCTTCTATTTTATCAAGTTTATCTTTGATAGTCATTTCTGCTTTGTTTGCTTCATATTCAGCTTCTATTGCTTGTTTTTCTGTTCTAAATTTATCAAGAAGAGCTTTTGATTTATCATCATTGTGGTATTTATTATCTTCACGGATTGCATTTACCTGTACTATATAGTTTTGAACTTGGTTATAATAATCAGCTTCTGGAGTAAGTTGCTGTTTAGCACTTTCTTTTATAGCTTTTATTTTTGCATTTATATCTACCATCTATTTGTCCTCACTTTGTAGATATTCAACAAAATCTTGATTGCTATCAAATTTTAAAAAATTATCAACTTCTAAACCTGATTGAAGTTTAAAACTTTCGTATGCTTTAGCTCCAGCTGCATCACCATCAAACATACAAATAACATTGAAACCTTTTGAATGATAATCTCTTATATAGTTTATAAGGTTATTATTGATTTTATTGGCTGAACTCTCAAGTGTTATAAATGGCACTGAGTACAGGAGAGCATTAAGTCCATTTTTAATACCCTCACCAACGATGAGATATTTTTCTCTGTTGATGATTGGTTGAACTTCTTTTCTAAAAGGATAAAGAAAATCATCTCCTCTGTTGTGTGAATTTTTGTATATATATTTAGGGTCGGACCAGTCTTTATAAGTTGCTGGTTTATTTGGTCTGTATGCTATTAAATCTACTATACGATTATTGTCATCTCTTACAACTATACTCGGACATTCAAAATGTTTATTCCAGCCAACTAGAGAGCTAAACATATATAGAATTTTATCTTTGTATTCAGCTGGTAATGTTTCAGCTTCAAATAGTTTGTGAAGTTCTTTAGGAACTATAAAGTACATAAGCTTGTTATGTTCATCTAAACACTCTATAGGTCTATGTATTACAGCACTATCTTTTAATTCTAAAGTTCCAAAATATCCAAGTTTTTTAAAGTCTATTTTTTTATTTTCTTTAGCTTTTTCTTTTCGTTTTATTTGTAGGGCAGGGTCAATTTTGTAAGTATCAAGTGAACTTAACTCTTTAAGTCGTGCGATGCCGTTTTTTAAATCATCTATTTTTTCCATATACATGATTAAGTCTAAAACAGAACCACCTTTGATATTTCCGTTAAAATCACTAAATATCTGTTTTACTGGATGTATAGTTATACTTTTATCATCTTTATAGATGAGACTAGAACCAGCTTTTTGTAGTTCTCCATACATTTCTGCAACTGTGACTATGTCTAATGATTGTTTAATTTCTTCTAATGTAGGTTCTTCCATATTGTTTTCCTATTTAATTAATTAATATCTAATTTTAAATAAGCTACAATACAGGTAACCACACCGAGTGTATTGTAGCTCATCTAAGGGGTAGCGATTTTTTAAGTCGTTACCCCTTTTTTTATGCACTCATTTTTAAGCACTCGCTTTCTCTTGAGCTATTACACTTCTCATAAGTCTTTCTATTACTTCTGATCTGTTAGCTTTTTTTTTAATCATTAACTGATTAAATTCTTTTAAGATACTAGCATTAATAGTATAAGCGACTTGTTTCCTTTTTTGGTCATTGAACAATTCATCGCCACTAGGAACAGTATATTGGTTCATATTAACCCCTTAAAAATATTTATATAAAGGATTATATATATACATCACTTAACTATTTATTAATTAATTAAAATTTACTCCTTTTTTAGATAAATTGTGATTATTTTTCATTTATAATCTTTCCTATACTTTCTATTGATAAATTATATTTTATTGAGAGTTCTGCATATTTAACACCTAAAGAATTGTCATATTTTAGAGCAGTATCTCTCTTATATATTATAAATTCTTGTATATTTGGTATATCTATATTTTTATATCTTTTTAAAAAAGTAAAATAATCAACTTTATTATCTTGAACATCACTTATTACAAAAGATAGATTTTTTATCTGTATATCAGAAAGCTTACTTATTCTTCCTCGATTGAAGTTCCTAGCATTTGTATCAAAGTATTCTTTTCTAAAAGCTATATATGCATCTCTTCCTATTTTATAAGTAGTTCCAATCTTATTAGCTATAAGGTAACCACATTTTATGTAGTAGTTTACATTAGCTCGAGGAACACCAAGAAGTTCAGCTACTTGTATAGATGAGTACATTGTCAAAGTTTATTTCTCCATAATATATATTTAACTCTATATATTTGAATTAGATGTAATAATCTTTTCAAAATTATTTCTTATTTTCATTTTTCATTTTTCTTAAATCCACCCATGCACGAGCAGGAATTTTAAAAGTATCTTCAATCATAACTGCTTTATCAAGAGGTGGATAACTTTTAAAGTTTTTATATTTCTCAGCCATATTTCGAGAAACACCAACAAGATTTGCAAGTTCAATTGTTCTTATACTGTTAATTGATGTTAAGAAATTATCTAAATTTGTTTTCATAAGAGTAATACTAACCATATTATGCTTAATTAATAATTTAATTATGTATATTCAATAACCTTAATATAATTTGTGTAATAGTAAGTATAATTTGATTATACATAATTTAATTATGTAAAAAGGATATTAAATGTTTAAAATAAATTTAAAAAAATATAGAAAACAAAGAAAATTATCTCAAAAAGAATTAGCAGAAAAAATATCTTTATTAGTTGATAAAGATGTACAAGATTCTAATGTTCAGTCTTGGGAAAGAGGAATTAATCCTAAGATAGAAGTTATTAGTGCAATTGCAGAAGCCTTAGATATTCCAGAACAGTTTTTGTTTGATGATACTCCTGAAGCAATAAATAAGATAGTTAGTAGAGAAGCTCCAAAGATTAGAACGATGATAGAACATGTAAAAGAAGTTCCTCTTTTAAAAGGTTGTGTAGGTGCTGGTAGTACTGGTATCATAGATAAGATAGAGATAGACAAATATCTATATATAGATAAATGTTTGTTAAAAAAGTCTTTTCAAACAAAAGAGATAAAAGCATTAACTGTTATTGGTGACAGTATGGTTCCTTATGTAGATAATGGAGATATAGTTTTATTTCATCAAATAGAAAAAGGACAATACAATCTAACAGATGGTAAATACATCATAGAAACTATTAATGGAATAATGTTAAAAAATCTTAAATTTAAGTGTAACGGCGATATAATCATATCTTCATGCAACCAAGCATATAGTGATGAAATCATAAATGCTAATGACTCTCAAGAGTATTTAGACATCATAGGTGTTGCAGTTGGAAGATTATTGAAGGATTAATATGAAGATGAAAATATTAGGTATTTTATTATTGGTTGTTTCTTTACAAGCAGAAACATTAAAGGGTGGTTATTTAGCATGTACATCAGAAGAAGCATTTGACCAGATTACAACAGCAATAGCAAAGAAAGATAATAACTTATTTACATATCTTTTAAAAAATGGATGTTTTCAAACAAAAAAAGGTATTCCTATATCTGTTTTAGATACAAGTTGGGGAACTGCAAAAATAAGAGCTTATGCTGGAAATCAATCTTTTGTTTTGTGGACAAATACAGAAAATATACAAAGATAAAATTTATTTTTATCAGAAAAGGTTGCGCTCGTTGCGGAAGTTAATTTTTATTTTTAAAATGATATAATCCTATTGAAGATAAAAACAAAAGACTCAGGTTCGGCGAATGCTGTTACATTCTCCCTCGTATCTCTTGCTTTTGTTTAAAGTGAAGAAATATCTATTCTTGTACTAGAATGCTAATCTCTTAGTATTTGGTACAAGGTAACTGCTATTGAAATTATCGTAATTGCTACGGAAAATATCTCAAACATTTAACTGCTCCTATATCCCAGAACCACATGGAACTATACAAACACACGACATCTGCATCTGTTTTTGAACCCCTCTGACCTACTCTAAGATAAAGGTAATAGATAAATAACACTTGATTATTAGTAACAGCTTAATCAAGATGAAATTATAGCATAAACATAATGTAGTGATTTTTTACATTGGTGGAAGTATATTTTATTAGATAGATATATAAGTTATTTTTAATATTTAAAATATTAGAATAACCACTAAGAAAAGATTTCTTAGTGGTTAGTAAAAGAAAATACTGCGCAGTACTTTCAACTCTAATAAATTGTTTCTTTATGTGCTGAAACAACGAACCAAGTTCCTTTTTCAGTCTCACTTTCAGCAATCCCTATCCATAAATTCAGATCCGAATTGCATATGAAATACATCTCTGGTACTTCACGCTTCAGTTCAATTTCAACATCATTTTGACATGATGAAATATCGTTTACTATCTTGTAAATAAAATCAAGATCTTCTTTTAGCAGTTCTTCAGAATGCCTAAGTTTCTCATGAGTAGTATCATCAAGAAGTATTCTTATGAAGTTTATAACTTCTTTAGTCATAACTATTCTCCTTTCGCTGTGTCAAAGCATTATTTTTTTCTCTTTTTCAATATATAACATATTGATATCACTTTCTGATTTTTATGTCTTTACTGACTTTTCTCTTTGTAAAGAGTTATTTGAGTTGTGCTTTATAAAGTTTGCTCTTGCTTTTAAGGTCTGTGCTGACCAAGTTGTTTAAAATCGTCTTTTGCTTATTTCACTAATTACTAAACGATTATCAACTTCTGACATAATTCGATTATAGTTTTCCATAACCATATCTTCTCTTTTTTTAAATAGAAGAATTGCCTGTTCTATGATTTCACTTTTTGAAATCTCTAAGTTTTTAGATAAATCATCTAAAACATTTCTTGCATTTTCACTTATAGAAGCAGAAATTACTTTATTCGTGCTTGTATCACGATTTTTTCGCTTCTTTACGGGTAGTGTAATATTAGTCATACATATTTCCTCCTTAGCTAAATTTGCCATCAAAAGTCTAGAACAATTGATATCGAAAGAAATGATATAGTAAAAATACTTAATATTTATTAAAAATAACCACTATCTATATAATTATACAAAGTTTTATATAATAAATCTATTTTTTATATAAAACTTTATTTTTAAATTCTTTCCCCTAGTCCATATATGGATTGCCTTTTTTAACTCATCTTATCTATCATACTGTTTTAAATCATTAGATTACTTAGGAAATTAGATGGAAGAAGCATTAGTAACATCTCTTATAGATAAAGGTTCTTTAGGTATTTTTGTACTTGTTCTTATATATGGTATCCATAGATTAGACCAAAGAATGCATGAGAGAACAGATAAAGATATGGAGATTTTAAAAGCTCTTGAAGATAAATTACAAGAGAGCAATAAACTTTTTGAAATGATGGTTAAAGAACATCAAACTACTAGAGAGTTTTTTAAATCTACATTAGAACATGAACGAGATACTAGTTCAAAATGTTATGACATTATTCATAAAACTCAGTTAGTTAAAAAAGAGATTTTAACAGAGATAAAAGCTTCCCTTAGTTCACTTCATAAACGACTTGATGAACTTCCTCAAAAGGTTAAAAATGTTTAGTATTATAGGTGGCATAGCTACAGGTGTTGTAAATGGTGTTAGCTCTTATTTCAAGGGAAAACAAGAACTAAAAAAAGCAAAAATAGATGCTGAAAAAATTACTATTCAAGCTCAAGCTGATATTCAAAAAGCAGTAGCACTTTCAAAACAAAAACAAGCAGAGACAGGACAATTACAAGATTTTGATTTAGACAAAATAGCTATGCAAAATATGGAAAAGTCTTTAAAAGATGAGTTTTTACTTGCACTTTTTTCAGTTCCAATGATATTAGCTTTTATTCCACAAATGCAAGATGTAGCTTTAAAAGGTTTTGAAGTTATAGCAAAAATGCCTGAGTGGTATCAATATACTTTTATTGGAATGATAGTAGTTATTTACGGAATGAGAGGACTTTTAAAAATGGTTCTTTCAAAAAACAATATTAATTTAGGTGGTAGCAAATAATGTCATCAATGCAACTAGGAACTATCACAGATGTAAATAATAAAAAAGCATTAGCAAGAGTGCAAGTAGATAATCGTGTAACTGATTGGCTTCAAATTGTTTCAATGTCAAGTAAATTCAAAAAACATTTTACTCCTATAAAAATTAATGACCAAGTAATGGTATTAAACCCTTTTGGCTCAAATGAAAATGGTTTTATTCTTAGAGGAGTTTTCTCAAAAGATGTAGATGTACCAGCTGGAGCTGATGATAATACTGAAGTTATAGAGTATTCAGATGGCACTCTTTTAAAGTTTGATATTGAAAACAAAGTTATATCTATAAACACACCAAACTCTTTTAAATTAAAGGTAGGTGGAAGTATAGACATAACAGCTGGTGGTAAGATAAATATAAATGGCGAAGAGATACATTTAAACTAATGTCAGCAATTACAAGAAAGGGAGATGCATTAACAGGTCATGGTTGTTTTGGAGACCATAATATAGCAGTTGGTAGCGATAATGTTTTTGTAAATTCTATACCTGTTGCAAGAGCTGGAGATATAAGCACGGTTCATTGTTGCGGACCAGCTTGTCATAATGATGTTATGAGTGGCAGTAATACTGTTTTTATAAATGGTAAGTCTGCTCAAAAAGTAGGAGATCCTGTAGCTTGTGGTTCAACTCAAGCAAGTGGCTCTTCAAATGTTTTTATAGGAAAATAGGAGTTTTTTAATGAGTAGATGTGCATATTTTAGATTGAGTCTTTTAAATGCCATCTATTCTTTAAAAGACTCAATAAATTTAAAACAAGGTGTAATCAATGGAAAAAGTTGATTTAACAGCTCTTAAAAGAGCGATAGAAAATGCTGAAAAATTCAATGGTACTCCAGCCGTAGTAGATAATGCAAAAGATACAGTTGTAGCTGTTGTAGATTTACTAAAAGCTTGGCAAGGTGTTTATAACACAGGTGTTGCAGATAGAAGTGATGAGTTCAATACTTTTATTGATAAAACTCAAACTATTGTAAATGGTTGTATTGAAAAAATCAATGGTATTGAGGGGCTTTTACATGGTATAGATGTAGATACTCTAAACAAACAACTTTCAGCTGTTACAAAACTTCTTGAGGGCGATGGTGTTGCAAATATCTTAACTTCATTAGACTCTATTGCAGATGTTCTTAACAAGGTTAGAATTGAAGTTGCATACCCTGTTACTTTTAAAGCTACAGATGGTATTGAAGTGATTGATATTACTTCTTTAGGTTTTGCAGATGTTACAGATTATGAAGTTTCATATTCTAAAAACTCAAAAGCTCCTGTTGATTTAACAGTTAAAAAAGAGAGTGCATCACAAATTAAAATCATAGCAGTAGATACAAGATGTTGGGCTGACAATGAAATACCTTTTGATGCATCAGAACATAACTTTGACTTAACAGTAAAAGTTTCTTACAAACCTGCAAATATTGTAACTACTTTAGTTGAAACTGATGGCGATAACTTTGTAGTTGGTGAAGAGGTTGGTGCTGGTTCAGGTGAAGCTGGTGATGGCGAGGCTGGTAACTAGTCATGAAAATCAATCAAGCCACGGTAGTCTATAAACTAGAAGATGGAACTGAGTTAAAAGTCCCAGCTAGTGAGTTAATCCCTCATGATGGTTTGTGGCTTGTTGGTAATGGGTATAAAGATAGTTTTGTTACTTGGAATCAAAAGTATATTTCTAACTTTTTACATTTACAAACAGTTACAAAAAAACTAGAAAAGGGTTTAAACTCTTTAGAAGATGTTATGCAAACAGATGAAGAAGCTACACAATTAGCAACTGAGTTAATAGCAACTTTTAAAGAAGCAGATGGAACTTTACAAGGTATGATGACTGAGCTTGTAAATCAAGCTAAAACAGTATCAAAAGTTAATGAAGATAATCTTTCTTTACTAGCGACTGAGTTAAGCAAAACATTTAAAACAGCTCTTTTAGATTTTAACAAATCAGAGATAGTAAAGTAGTATATGATGATGACAATTAAAGAACATTTTAATTATTTAAACACTCGTGTTGAACGATTAATTGATGTTATTAATTCTCAAAACAATACTCAAGTTAGTAGCACTTTGGCTACTAACTTTACTACAGCTGACACTCAAACAACTAAATTTTATGTATCTATTGCTGAGTCAATTCAAACTATATTAAGTACTCCACTTGGTTCAAGAGTAATGCTTCCAGAGTTTGGTTCAAATCTTCATCTTTTAATAGATAAAAAAGTAGATGATGAGTGGATAATTGATTTTAGAAGATATGTAACTGATGCCATAGAAAAAAATGAGCCAAGAGTTATTTTAAGCAAGATAGATATTAAAGATATAGATGCCATCACAGGTAAGGTTATTTTTAATCTGTATTTTGACAACATTTACACATTACAGGTGGTTCAAGATGGATATTAATTTACCTGATACACCAGCAATAATAGAAACTATTAGTTTTGAAGCTATAAAAACTGAAAATATTGCTGAACTTAAAAAGATACTACCTGATTATGAACCATTAGAGTCAGATCCTTTTATGCTTCTAATTGAAGCATTTAGTTATAAAGAAATGTTTTTAAGACAAAGAATAAATAACTCTATAAAAGCAACACTTTTATCAACTGCAACAGGTACTGACCTAGATAATGTAGCAGTATTTTATGGTATAGAAAGATTAAAGGGTTCAAAACCTTATGCTATGTATGAGTTTAAATTATCAGCAATTTTAGATATAGATGTACTTATACCTAAAAATACACTTTTAACAAATGAAGATAATAGTTTAAAAGCACATACATACCAAGATACTATTATAAAAGCTGGAGAAAAATCAGCACTTGCAAAAGTTATACTAGATTTAGAGATAAGCTCTACAAATGAAAAAACAGAGATTATCACAACTCCACTACCTTATCTTTTAAAAGCTACCAGTAAAGGTGCTTTTATGTTTGGTACTACAACAGAATTAGATGAAGAGTTTAGAATAAGAATTTTACAATCATTAAATAGATTTTCTACAGCTGGAGCAATTGGTAGCTATCAGTATCATACTTTTAGTGCAGATAGTAGAATTGATGATGTATCGGTTCTAAGTGAAAAAGAGGGCATAGTAGATATTTATTTAGCTTCAAAGTATGCAGTTGATGATGTGATGATAGATAGAGTAAATAAAGCTTTAAATGATGAAAAAACAAGACCAATAACAGATAAAGTTAATGTTTATCAAGCAAATATTATCTCTATCGATATAAAAGCTACTATAGAACTTTTTGATACAACTTACCAAGATGCAGCAAACCAAATTATAAGAGAAAATCTAAAAAGAGATTTTAAAATAAATGAAGATTTTATACTAAGTGATATTATAAAATCACTCCATGTAAATGGTGTTTATAAAGTAAATCTACAAGAACCTACAACAGATACTTTAACAACTCAAAAAGATGTAATAAAAATAAATAATATAACTTTAGAGTTTGTAGGAGCTAGTTATGAGTAGTATATTACCACCAAATGCAACTGATAGTCAAAAAGCATTAGAGAGTGCAACTTTAAAAAGATTAGATTTTTCTTTAGAAGATTTAACAACTCTACCACAATATGCACCTGTACAACTTTTACCATACTTAGCACAAATGTTTGATGTAAATATATCAGGATTACAAGAAGCAGAACAAAGAATTTTAATAGCAAATGCACTAGAGATACACAGATACAAAGGTACTTTATATGCAGTTAAAAAAGCTATTGAAGTAAGTTTTGATGAAGCCTTTATTATGGAGTGGTTTGACCACGATAAAAAGCCATATACATTTGATGTAAAAGTAAATATCAAAGCAGATACTTCACTTGTATTTAATGCATCTAAATTTGTAAAAGCTAGAGAGCTTATAAACTCAAGTAAAAATGCAAGAAGTCATTTTGATAATTTTATCATAGAGTTACCAAGTGCAGTAGGAGATATACAAAAAGCAGAAACTGCAAATTTTGATGTAACTCTTGAGAGTAAATTAATAATGAGAGATATTGATAATAACACAGATATATCAGCTGGTACTAATTTCAATATAGACCTTTCATCTCAAGCTTTTTTAAATAAAAATATTGATAACGATATGACAGTTCAACAAGCAACAGGCTTTAATATAGAACTTCAAAGCAAAGTTACATACAACAAAAACTTTTCACAAAATACAATTTTACAAGGGATAGCAACATGGCAAATTTAACAGCAATACCAACTCAGCAAGGGCTTGATATATTAAATAGTGAGTTAAAAAAGACAGTTACAAGATTTATTCTTATAGGTTTTGAAACTCACAATAATCCAACTTTACAGGAGGTGTTAGAAACGGATGAGACACTTATCTATGATGACATAAAAGATTTTATCTTCTATGAGTCAAATTTAGAGAGCAGTTATTATGATGATAAAAGTGTATTGACTTTCAATGCACTTATACCAACCGAACAAGACTTAGGAAACTATGTATATGCAGTAGGAATTATTACTGAAGATAACAAATTAGTATCAGTAGCACCTACTCCTAAAATAGCTTTAATAAGTGGTATGGGAGGTACATTTGTAATAAAAGTTGCTGTAAGGGGAACGGCTGGAGAGATAGTTTATAAACATTCAGACTATATCACAGTAGCAGAGTCGCAAGATTTATATTTAGTGCCAATTATAAGAAATACAACACTAAATATATCAATGCAAAACATCTTAATTGAGAAAGGAATAATAACAGATGGCAGAAAATAGTACAGCTCAAGCATTGGGCGAAATGAATGAAAATTTAAAAGTATTGTTAGAAAATTATAACAATGCATTTATAAAGTTAAAAGAGGCAAGTGAAGCTGAGAGAGTGGAGCTTCAAAAAGAGGCAACAAAAGCAAAACAAGCATTAGAAGATTTACTTTCTAGTGGATCAGTTGCAAATGCTTCAAAGATTGGTGGTAAAACATTAGATGAGATAGAGAGCAGTATCAAAGTAGCTTTAAAAAATTATGAAGAAACTTTTAAACAGCTAGAGGATGCAAATGCAAATGATAGAGCTAAGTTTAAAGAAGAGTTAGCAAAAGCAACACAAAACTTAGAAGATTTACTTGCTAATGCAACAACAAATGTAGTTTTAGTACCAACAATACAAGGTGCTACAAAAGTAACAAATACAAATGATGCCGTATTTAGTTTTGAAAGTGAAAGCTTACTAAGTGGTGCAACTATAAAAGCTTTTGAGATAAAAGTAAATGATGAACTTTATACAGTAACAGCAACATCAAATAAAGCAACTTTTACTCATAAATTTGCTGGAGCTATTGGAGATAAAATCACTTTAGAAGTAACAGCAGTTGATAATTTATCTAACAAATCAGTAGCTGGTATATATGAAGTAGAGATTGTAGATAACCAAGCACCAACTAAACCAACTGTAACAGTTACAGATGAGATGACAAAAGGTGCAACTGCAACATTAAAAATCAATGGTTCAACAGATGCCGATGGAGATAGTATTACTTACTCTATCATAGATACAGGTACTTTTACTTTTAGTAAGACTACAGGTATTACAGAAAATGAAAGCATAGACATAACAGCACCAAATGTTGATAAAGATACAAATGCAAGTTTTAGTGTAGTTGCTGTTGATAGTAAGGGTATGCAGAGTGATTTGTTGAGTGTTTATATTTTAGTAAAAGATGCAAGTGTACTTTACAATACTGTAGATATTTTTGCAGATGGAAGTTGTACTTTTTATGCATCATTTAAAAATAAATGTGAAGATTTTGTTACGGGGAATAACTTAAATGGAGGTAATTATTCATTGTATAAAGGTTTTGTAGAAGTTAATCCTTCTAACGGAGCAGGTTCTACTTTTCCTCTTCCAAATATATTAAATAGTTCAGTGTTCTCTGTATCTTGTTTGATAGATATTCGTGATTTTTTTCATTCTGAAGGTATGGCATTAACTGATAATGATAATAATGGATTTAATATTGGATATAAATATAGAAGTGGTATATCTGTAGCTAGAGGTAATACAAGTCCTGATGTTCCAACTCCTTCAGGTTTTTTACATTATTACTTAGAGAGAAATAATACATCTTTTACAGGAGTAGTTTCAGATACTTTAGGTAATGAATTATCTAGGGTTAATATTAATTATTCAGATTACTCAACTGATTCTATATTAACTTTATGTGATAGCACTAATGGTATAAAACCTGATTCTTGTTTAAAGACACATTCTTTGTTTAAGAATTTAAGAATTTTTGATAGATGTCTAACATCAAAAGAATATAAATTATTAGCACAGGAGGCATAAAATGATATTTAAAGTAAATACAGATAAATCATTAATTCAAATTCATATACCATTAGAAGATGAAGATGTTTTTTTAAGAGCACAGAAAAATGGTAAATTAGAATATATCAAAGTGTTGAAAGCAGAACTTCCGAAATATAGTGGAAGTTTGAAAATAAATAAACTTTTTTATAAAAGAGTAGATGAAAAGATAATTTTAGATATAGATCGTATTTTAAATGCTTGGATAGATAAACTTTATTTACAAATAGAGTCTATTCTTTACTTAAAATACCCACAATCTAAACAATCATCTGATTTAGCAGATAAGCTTTACTTTGAAAATGCACTCAAAGCAAAAGGTGTTAAAACTTTAGAAAAAACTATTGTTACAAAGATAACTGCTTTTAATGATGGTAAAACTTTCGATGAAATCTTAGATGGTGTTGCAGATGAAAACAAAGAAGCTATGGCACAACTTTTAAAAGTAGGTATCAGAATAAGTTGGGTTCAAGCTTGTAAAAGTGAACTTAAAACAGCTATTGCTGAAAATAGAGAACCAGTTTATCCTGAGTTCCCTGAAATATAAGTAGTTGTAAATGACAGTAAAACTCTATGCACCTTTATTTTTTGGTTTAAATATGACTATGTGTTGTGATATCCGCGATTGGATGTATCACGAGGGTAAATCTAACAATGATAAAGATATAGCAGATAGAGTTTTTTTAAACAATATGTTAAGAGTTATAGAGGTTAAACCCTCTAACTCTTTTATTAAGTCTCTTAGAAAGAGCCGTGCTAAAAGTTATTATTTAGCTGTAAAACTCTTCGGTGGTAATGCTTTTTGGGACGGAAAAAATCTAATAGAAAATTATAGAGAGGTAAGAATATGAGTAACTTCGGTACAAATGTAGTCATAGGTGCTAAAGCTTCACGACTTATTGTTATTGAGAGTCAAACTCCAATATTTATAGTAGGTACTGTTGTTTTATCAACTTTAACGGCTGGAACAGATAAAGATGGTAAGCCAATAGTAAATAAAGATTTACAGGCAAAAATAAAAGAA
>Ga0256837_1001436_pt1 | contig 16445 bp, 20 predicted proteins | sample 4562384metaG_FD_185976 | JGI IMG/M metagenome (GOLD analysis project Ga0256837, IMG submission 185976) | Hydrothermal vent microbial communities from Guaymas Basin, Mexico - 4561-384 | ecosystem: Environmental > Aquatic > Marine > Hydrothermal vents | place: Mexico: Guaymas Basin | collected...
CTTTTATAAAGTAAATTAAATGGCAGAGTACAAAAAAAGAAAAAATAATAACAGAAAAAATAATCGCTACAATAATTTACAGCTTGGTGACCACTCATACTATAGTTGTTTTAGTAATTCTCCTGTTAGAGTACAAGCACTTGTTAATACTACAAAAGAAGCATTAACACCTTATTATAGCTTTATAAATGAAGCAATAAAAGCAGAAGAAAAGAAAGGTTCTTATGAGTGTGAGTGGAAATATATAAAATCAAACTTCTCCTTAAATGTGACAGCTGTTTATAATAAATTTAAAATTGAAAAACCAAAGACGATTTTTAAAGTGTTTGTAGATGATGTTGAAGGCTTAAAAGATGAGAGAAATAAACTATTTTTTGATACTCAAGATGAAACAGTTCGATTTGATAAAAAAGATATTACAATAGAAAAAAATTACATTATACTTGATACGGACATCTTGCCAACAGAAGATGAAACAGTAGAGCTAAATAATAATGAAGTTGCATATGAACTGACAAATCTATCTTTAAATAGCGATGATGTACTTCACAGTAATGGAAAAGATTATAAGATAGAACGACTAGAGGAGTTAGAGAGTGGTTGGGATGTTTACATAAAAACAGAAAAAAATCTAAAAGAGTTGTCTTTAGGGTCTCAAAAGTTGAGTTGTAGTAAATATAGTAGCTCTTTTGAACAACTTTTTGATGCAGAGAGTGAATATCTGTATGAGAAAATGGGTAATGAGTACCAAAGTGAAAAACTTCCAAAAAGTAAAATATTAAAAGATGAAAATGATAATAAATACAGCTGGAAAGAAAATAAAAATTCTAATCAAAAAGATATAGTTATACAACTTATAGATGATGATAGTAGTGATGATAAAGCTATATCAGAGTATTTTTTTGCAGATGATGTAAGAACAATATATCAAGGGAGTAATAAAAAAAATCAATTTGATATTAAATCAAGAAAGATAGATGATAAGATTCTAATACTTAGACAAGATTGGAAATACCCAAAAGAACTTAACAAGAATGAAAATATTAAGATAAAAATAGAAACTGGTAATTTGAAAAAGCAGAGAGATACACTTAAACTTTTAAATGACTCTCCCGTGAAAAATCAACAAAATCTTATAAAACTTTTTGAAAGAAAAGATAGTAGATTATGGAAAGAGTCAAAACCGATAACAATCAATAATTGGTATATTTTAAATAATGAAGATTATGATGGGACTCTTGATCAAAGAGAGTTTGTCAAAAAAGCTATATCTACCGATGATTTTGCCATACTTGAAGGTCCTCCTGGAAGTGGTAAAACTACAACTATTTTAGAGCTGATACTACAGCTTATAAAAGATGGTAAAAAGATACTTTTATCTGCATCTACTCATGTGGCTATAGATAATGTACTAGAGAGAATAGATAAGTTTGATAAAGATAATTTGGTAGAAGCTTTACGAATAGGAAGAGATGGAAGTATTGGGGAGAATGTGCAACATCTTCAGATAGATAAAAAAATAGAGCAATATAGAAGAGATGGCTTTAATGAAGAGATGGCTGAAAGATTGGTACTTGATAGTGCTAATCTTGTATGCGGTACAACAATGGGAATCAATCAGTTTCCACCTATTAAAAATAGACAAAAAACCAATTTACCAATGGATACAATGTTTGACTATATGATAATAGATGAATCAAGTAAAACAACATTTCAAGAGTTTTTAGTACCTGCTATGACTGCTAAAAAATGGATACTTGTAGGAGATATAAAACAACTCTCTCCATTTATAGAACAATCACATATAATTCATAACTTTAATGTAGTAATTCCAAAAGATACCCAAAAAGCAATACGAATTGTTTTTGAAACATTGCATAATAGCTATGATAAAAAAAATAAAATTCAAAATCCATATATTGTAGAAGTCTCTTCTAATGAAGAAAAAGAGATAAAAAAATATCTTCAAGAGTGGAGTACAAAAGATAATAATCCTTATAAGGATAAAGTAGTGTCATATAGTAACGAGCAAGATTTATTTAAAAAACTTGGAAGTGATTTGATACTTATAAAAGAGGGAACTTTTAATGACATCAAAATGTATTTGCCCAAAACTCACATCACAATACTTAAAAAAGAGAGTGAAAGTGAAGATTTTTTCTTTAAGCAAACTTACTTAAACAGTAAACAAAAATTGCAAAACTTTTCTAAAATAAATAATAACTACTCCAAGGATAACCCTTTAGTAGACTATAAAGATATTTTTAAATTAATGCTAAAAGAAAGAAATTGGGCAGAGGATATCACTTGGAGAATGATAAGAGTTTATGAAAGAAGGATGTTGAAAAATCCAGACTCTTACTATGAAAAAACTTATGAACTTTTAAAACCTGTCTCAAAAGATAATGCCGTAGATAGAATCTACAATATGACTCTGTCATCTATACTAGAGTCTATTCAAGTAGGAAATGGTGAGAAGCATAAAAATAGCACAACAATTACAGAGGGTTTTGATAGTAGAGATTTAAAACAGAGACATGAAACTTTAAAAACGCAACATAGAATGCACTCCGATATTTCAAAGTTTTCAAGAGAAGAGTTTTATACCATTGGTAATAGTTCAGCTTTAAAAGATGCTCGGAGTATAGAGAGAGATTGGGACTATAGAGAGTATATCAGTCGTGCTGTTTGGCTAGATGTTCAAAAGAAAGACAGTAGTAATGGTCGTAATCCTGAAGAGGTAAAGGTTGTGATGGCTGAGGTGCAAAAGTTTTTAAAATTTACGAAACAAAATCCAAAAAATCAAGATGGTGAGCCTTGGAGTATAGCAGTTCTTACATTTCATCAAGCACAAGCAACTATACTACGAGATGGTATAAGAAAATTATCTAATCAGCCAAACAAAATGTCAAAATTTAATATAAAAGATGTTGAAATATTACTCTATACTGTTGATAAGTTTCAAGGTATGGAAGCTGATATAGTCTTTATAAGTATGATGAAAACTCAATCTATTGGTTTTTTAGACAATATAAATAGACTTAATGTAGCATTAACAAGAGCAAAGTATCAAAGAGTGATAGTAGGTGACAGGAACTTTTTTGCAAATAAACAAAATGGGTCACAAGAGTTAAAAAGATTAGCCAAAAGTGGAGGTATGTAGTGAAAATAACATTAAGTAAAGATATACAAGTAAAAAAGTTTGAGTTTGTAGGTGAGTTGGATTTTTTTGAAACTTCTCCATATATAGAACTTTTAGAAGGTCTAAAAACTCAAGAAGATTTAATAGAAAAACTTGAAGAAAAAAATATGCCATCTTCAGCCATAAAAAATGTGATACAAAAACTTGAGGATTTAAAAGTTTTAAAAGATGGTTATATTGAAAATATAGAAGATGGTTTTCCTGAAAAAGAGTATGGAAAATACACTTTTTCTTATTTTGAAAATGACACTAAAAAAACCTTTTAAATATTTAGCAGAAAATATAAGAAGAGAAAAAGCAGTTTCAAGAAATAGTGCTGATAATATTTCAGAGCTTGATAGAGATGTGAAAAACTTTATAGAGAGTAAGCATAAAAATTTTAATAGAAAAGAAACTTTTGAGGTTGTAAAAATTGAGAAAAATAAAGGCTTACTTCATAATACAGGTAGTAAAAATATTGATTTAGTTTATGAAGATGAAAAATGGAACTATGTAATAAATGATAAAAAAATTAGTATGGAAAGTATTGATTTAAATGTACTTTTTCGTAAAGAGTGGGATGAAGAGTATAACTCTTTTAAAGTGAAGTATGATTGGATAAACAATAAACTTGATGTGGTTCAGAGTTTTATTTGGTCGTTTTATTTGGAGGAGTATAAAGTTATAGAGTATGAAAATTTTAAAGTAAATTTTGAAAATATTCCAATCATTCCAAAAACTGAAGATGATGCTTTAAAGTGGTTTATAGCTCTTCTAAAAATAGATATAGAAAATGAAAATAGATATATCTCAAAAGATGAACTAAAGCAGTTATGGCTAAACCTCAAAGATAGAAAACCTAAGTTTAAAAAGTTTGACTTAGAATTTGATTTTGAGATGATTTTAAAGGAGTTTGGTAAAGAATCTAAATATTCTTGGTTATTACAAGCTGGTATTGATTTGTACCCTTTTGATAATAGTTTAGCTCCAAAGAGTAGAGTGATTATAGAAGCACAAGAAGATATAGACTTAGATGTAGATTTCTTTCAAAAATTTCATATAGAGTATCCTAGTGAACTAATAATAGTTGATAGATGGATTGTAAATTTAGAACAATACAGAGGATTAGAAAAAATTATAGAAGCATTAAGAAATCCTATAGTTACAATAATTACTCAAAAAGTTAAAGATAAGAAAAATAATAGACTTATTGAAAAAATAATACAAAGACATGGTATAAAAGTTATTGAAAAAGATATAAAAGATATAGTGCATCCAAGATACTGGATTTTTGATAAAGAGCATATATATCTGACGAATGAAAGTTTTGATTTTATAAAAATTGATAATGAGAAGATAGATGTAAGTTATACAACATTTTTACAGTTTGAGAAAAAAGACTTAGACCCTAAGTTGTTAAGTATGGAGATGAAGTAATGAGTAAAATAGAAAATATAAATTTAAATAAACGAGTCGATTATTCAGATGAAAGAATTGATTATTTTATTTGTGATGGAGATGAGACTCAGCTAGTAGACTATAGCTACATTATAAATAAAATAAAAAATGCAGAAAAAATTATAAATATTGCATCGACTTCAAAAATATCTGATGATATAATTGATGCTTTGTATCAAAATGATGCAATAAATCTCTATATGATAGTAAAATCGTTTGAGAGTGCAAAAGATACTTTAGAGAGGTTTGATAATAAGAAGCCAACAGTTATAAGAGAAGTTAAAAGTTTAGAAAATGACTTTATCATAATAGATGATATATCATATCTTTTTATAAATCCATTATCAGACAAAACAAATATATCTGTAGAGTATGATGAAAAATATACAAAAGATTTAAGTTTTATTTTTCAATCTTATTTTTGGGATTATGCGACAAAAGAGAAGTTAGTCGATAAAATAGCTGATCCTATAGAGTCGCCATTTCCTCCTATTGGGAGTAGAGATTTAGAGTATATAAATATGGTTGAGTCTAAATTTGATAATTGTGTAACTCTTTACATACCAAAAAATAAAAAATTTATTGACATGCTTGAAAAAGAGAGTGAAAATAAATTTTTTAGTGATGAGATACGAATAAGTGTTTATATGAATGAAGAGTATATACAGATAGGAAAATTAAAATTTTCAGCATTAGAGTTTGATTTTACGAATAGATGGCGTTTAAAAGATAATAGTTTAAAAGATATAGAGTTGGAAGATGAAATAATTCCAAAAAATGATGATTGGAATAAGAGTATAAAGATAACAGAATCTGAAGATATGAATCTTGGTAGTATTGTATCTGATACTATAGAAAATATGGAAGAGACGCAACCAAAAGAGTTTATAGTGAAACCATATATACAGTCAATCAACTATAATTGGGATGTTTTACCTCCATCTAAACCTAAGGAAGCAAAACAATCATCGCTTTATGGTGAGTATGATAAGTTAAATAAAGATTATCAAGAACAGTTAAAAGAGCTTAATCATCAGCTAAGTGATTTAGAAAAAGAGAGTGGATTGTTAAGTAAATGGTTTGGTGGAGCAAATAGGAAGGCAAAACAAAATCTTAAACTGATTGAAGAGTATAAGGTAAAAGATTTAAAAAAATTAAAAATTGCAGATTTGGATAATCTTTTATCAAAAGAGTTTAAAACTTTTTATGAGGATATTGCAAAGTCCGACAAAGATTTTAAATCTGATAGAAAACAAAAAGAAGCTGAAGAAAAATGGGAAGCTGAAAAGAAGACAAAAGAAAATAGTTTAGTTAAAAAAATGAATGAACTCAAAGATAGCGAAAAAAAGATAGCTGAACTTAAAGAGGTAACTCAAAAAAAGAAAGAGTTAAAAAGTCAAATTGGTGAGCTGAAAATAAGTATCAAATCTTTGCAAAAAGAAGATAAAAAATATGATGTTTCAGAAGAAAACAGAGAGATTAAAGCTCTTGAAAATAAAGAAAAAGAGTTAAGAGATTATCCAAAAGAGCAAACAAAACTTGAGAAGAGTATCAAAAATCAAACTAATGATGTTCAAAGGATAGAGGGTGAGATAAGAGAAAAATATATGCACTTTAAATATACTCCTAAAGAAAACGAGATAAAAAACACTCAAAAGAGTAATGAAAAAATGTATAAACAATTAAAACTACCAAAATATTCTTTACCTGAAGTTGGTGTTTTATATGAGACACAAAAAGAGTATTTTTTAGAGATAGTTGATTATGATAATTTGGATAAAGCCAATGAGTTAAAACAGAGATATGAAGATAAAGAGTACAAGGTTGTTGTAGGAGATAATGATGAGTAGAGTTATAAATATAAAAGGTAAAGTCGTTATTCAAAATATTGCATTAGCACAAGAAGCTATAAATGAGTGTAGATTTGATGTTGAAATTAAAAATAATCAGTTTGTATTTAATAAGTACGACCATGGTGATGGATGGAACAAAGAAGCTGAAATAATGCAAATAGAAACTCTATACACTCAAAAGTTCAATATCTATCTTGAACAAGTGGCAGAGGAAGAGCGACTACAAATAGAAGAAGAAAAAAGAGTTTTACGAGAGGAAAAAGCAGAACTTATGATAGCAAATGCTAAAAAACAAGGCTATAAACTCAAAAAAGAGATACGAGAAGACAATACCATAAAACTTGTGCTTCAAAAAAGAGTCTATTAGTGCTTAATATAAGTCATATCGAAACAGCGAACTATGTAAATGGAAATGGATGTAGATATGTTTTGTGGGTTCAAGGGTGTGACTTGGCTTGTGTTGGGTGTTGGAATCAATATACTTGGAGTTTTGAAGATAAAATGCTCAAAAATGTAGATGAAATTTTTGCACATATACAGAGTTTAGAAGATACACTAGATGGAGTTACATTTACTGGTGGAGAGCCATTTTTACAAGCTTTAGAACTCTCAAAACTCTCTCTTCTTATCAAAAAAAATACAACTCTTGATATACAGATATTTAGTGGATTTAGCAAAGAAGAACTTATAGAAGATGCACAAAAAGAGCTACTAAAATATACAGATATTTTAGTAGCAGGAAGATATGACAGTACAAAAAAAAATAGTAACCAAACTACATATATTTTAAATGATAATGTAGAGAGTTGGGATTTTAACAATAGCGATGTTGAGGTAGATATAGATGAAAATGGAAATATCAAACTTACTGGTTACCCAACAGATAAACTTATAAATGAGATAAAAGGAGATAATAATGCAAGAGTATAATGTAATAATTGAGATAGATGAAGATGGCAATATAAAAGCTGAAACGAAAGGTATGAAAGGTGATACTTGTGTAGGAGAACTTGATGAAATTTTGAAAGATTTAGATGGAGAACAAGGCTTTAAAAATAAACCTGAGTTTTATCACTCTTTGAAAAATAAAAGTAAAATAGTAGTTAAAACAAAATAAAAATTGGGTTAGTGGAGTACTCGTTTGACAAAACAATCTCTTTTATATATAATAATTCTAATATATATAAAAGGAGTCACTTTATGTTAAGTATAGGTATAGGAGAGATACAGAAAAATAGCTCTGTCTTTTCAAATCTTACAGAAGTTATGCAGATTATTGACAAACGTAAAAAACAGGTTTTGGCAATGGTTTATCCTGTTCAAAATGTGAGTGTTGTTGATACTCTTGCTGGAAAGTATAGAGATAAAGTTCAGACTACAACTCTCTCACTCCAAGAGATAAAAGAGTTGGCAATGCAGAGTGCGATGGAAGAGAAGTATGGTTTATCTTCTTGATACAAATGTCATCATCAGGTTTCTTGTTGGTGACCATGAAGAGCATTTAGAAAAAAGTATAGTAATATTTAAAGATATTGAAAAAGCAAAAGTTCAAGTAGAAATTCTTGAAGGGGTTTTGATGGAAGCCTTTTTTGTACTTACAAAATTTTATAAAATTCCTAAAAATGATGTTATTAACGACCTCAAAACAATCCTAAATTTTAATGGTGTCATCAATAGCAATAAAACTATTCTTTATGAAGCTCTCAACATAATAGAAAACAGAAATATAGACTTTGTAGACGCCTTGATATGTGCTAAAAGTAAACTTCAAGGGTTTGGTAAACTTAGTTTTGATGAAGATGTGAAAAAATGCTAAAGACAAAAATAAAACAAGCAAACTGGAAATCTAAAAGTCTCTTTTCAGAAGAGAAATATATGAATATTGTCACTACTGTTTACACACAAGGCAAAGATATTTTTATAGATAGTGATAGTAAATTTTTGTTTCAAATGGTATGTGAAAACTTTTTTCATCAATACCCAAACGCCAAACTCAAAATAACTTTAGAGGGCTATTTTGGTACTTACTACCCAAAAGCTCATAGACTCTATATTTACAATCTCATATATAAAAAGTTAACAGGTAAAAAACTAAAAAATGACATTTTCAAAGTCAAAAAAGGCAAAGAGCTTTTTTATAGAAGTATGTTAGATATTCATATGAAAAGTCATCAAAAAATGGTTTTAAAGATAATTAAAATTCTTAAAATTGATTTTCAAAAAGAGAGTGATAGAGCAAGTAGGATACTTTTTAACACAAGAAAGAAAAAAGATTTTTATTTGAGTAAATCAATACAAAAAAAGGAACTTAATGCAACACTTTCAAAAACTTAATGATATTGATACTAAAAAAGTGAAATTAGATAGTATGAGACCATTAAGTTCTATACAGTTACAAAATTTAAAAAAACTTTATGATGTTGAACTGACTTATAACTCAAATGCTATTGAGGGTTCTACTCTTACATATAGTGAAACTAAGCTCATCTTAAATGAGGGTTTAACTATCGGTGGCAAAAAAGTCAATGAACATCTTGAAGTGATAAATCATAAAGAAGCACTTGATTTTATAGAATTTATAAGTCAGTCTCAGAGTTATGAAATGACATTAAAAGATATTTTAGATATTCATTATCTTATTTTAAAAGGTATCTCTAGTAAAGATGCAGGTGTTTATAGAACTAAGCCTGTAGGTGTTAGAAAAAGTAATGGAGAAATTTTTCACTTTACAGCTCCTTTAAAAGTTCAAGAAGAGATGGAAAGTTTTATTGGGTGGCTTAAAAATGAAAATAGTATCCATCCTATACTTTTATCTGCTATGGTTCATTATAAATTTGTGTCAATTCATCCCTTTATAGATGGTAATGGAAGAACAGCAAGACTTTTGATGAATCTCGTACTCATTCAAAATGGATATCCTCCAGCAGTTATAAGAGTAGAAGATAGGGTTAGATATATACAGGCAATTGAGAAAGCTCAAAATGAAGATATTATAGAAGATTTTTATGAAGTTGTTATTGATGCAGTAGATAAAAGTTTGGATAGTTATTTGGAAATATTAGATAATGAGATTACTCTTATTTAGCTTGGTATTATAGAAGATGAGCAGAGCCAAAGGAAATATAGCTGAAGATAAAGCCGTTCTTTTTTTAGAAGAGAGAGGTTATTTTATAGCGCAGCGAAACTTTTACTCCCGTTTTGGGGAGATTGATGTTATCGCTACTAAAGATGATGTACTTCATTTTGTGGAGGTGAAGAGTGGAGAGGATTATGAACTGGCTGTTCAAAACATCACACCCTCTAAAATACGAAAAATCATCAAAACTGCACATCTCTATATGAAAAAAAACTCTCTTGATTGTGATTTTACTTTGGATGCAATTATTGTAACACCTCAAAATGTCGAACTTATAGAAAATATTACTTTGTAAGATTTACTCGTTATCACAATTCGTCAAAGATGAAAAAGAAAATTAACAAGTAATTTGTTATAATAATATCAAATAAATAGAGGAGTTTTTACAGTTATGGTATATGTATATAATGAAAAAAATCAGAAAATACAATTAGTAAAAGTACCCACTTTAAAAGGTGAGGATGCAAACCGTATTGAAAATGCTCAAGTTCCTAAATCTTTCTTAAATAGTGTACTGAAAATGAAATTAAATATTGTGAGTGCATAATTATTGTTATCTTCAATTAGCAACTATTCATTTAAACAACTCTCTTCTCAAAGTTGTAAAAAATCAAAAAATATCATTGTCGACTCTTTCTCTTACCATCCTTTTCGAGGTACAAGAGAGAAAGAGATACTGGTTCAAACATTTGCAGATGCCTATCTTGGGAATACAAAGATTACACTTATTAGTGATAATAGAAAAGATAAAAATAGTAAAGTTGGCTTAATAGCACTCTCTAATGGTAGCCTTGAACTTAATGGTAAAGCACTACCAGCAATTATTATAGATTATGTTTTTGTTAACTATGACAGCAGAGGTGAAAATAGTAATGAAGATATAAAAGTTTCACAAATGCTTCTTTACTATGCCATTCAGCAAGCTCTTGAAATATCTAAGATAGTTGGTTTAAGATATCTGATCCTTCGACCAGATGGTGGTAAAGAAAATGAAAAACTAGTCTCTTTTTATGAATCTATGGAATTTCGATATATGACTGATAAACATGAATGGATGTATTTAAAGCTGACTTAATAAGCTTGAAATCCAAACTTATAATCCAAATGCTATCCTGTAATGACTGCACATCTCTATATTAAAAAAAACTCTCTTGATTGTGATTTTACCCTTGATGCTATTATCGTAACACCTCAAAATATAGAACTGCTTGAAAATATTACTTTGTAAGCTTTACTCTTTTTTTACTTGTAAAAGCTCTAATATATAGATGTTTTATGTTGAAATGTAGCTTTTTGAGGTAGCTTTTTACTTGTGAAACTAAGTCAACTGAGCTATGACCTAGTTATTACTGAGAAGAATAAGGCTCAAAAAAAGAAGCTATTGGAACATTTAAAATTTCAGATATTTTTAAAAGATGTTCAATATTGAAATGTTTACTCTTGTAAAACCTTTCTGCACTTGCAACAATGGATACACTTCTATGCCCTAATTTTAGGGATAAATCTAACTGGCTTAATCCCTGTAACTTTCTAAACTTCGCTACATTTTTACCTATCTCTATATGTTTCTTAGCAAGTTCAACATCATTCATCTAAATAGTCCTATAGCACTTTATTGTTATGAAAGGTTATCTTATGTACAATTTTACTTCAATCGTTCATAGAGCTTAGTTCTATAGGACTATAATAAAAGGATTAATATGCATAAATATATTCAGCAGTCTCTGCTATCTTTAGCAACAATACTAACACTCTCAGCTTGTGGCGAGGATAGTGCTTCAACCGCTAATACACCTTCAACCTCAAATCCACCAACACCGACACCAACGGCTGTTACAGTTGAAAGAGGGAAAGTTTATTCTGCAACTGTAGTAGATTCAGAAAATAATATAGCAACTGAACAGATAGGTAAGAATGTATATATATTTGATGATATTCCAAAATATCCAATAACGGTAACAGGTGGATGGATTGATGTTGATGGGGATGGTAGAAAAACTGTTGCAGATATCGTAATGACTACACATATGAAGTCATACTCTACAAATGTAACACCAATTACAACATATATTGCAGATAGTAATATTACGATTAGAGAAAATAGATTAAATGCTTTATCAACAAAAACAGGTATTTCAGTCGAAGAGTTAAAGAAATTACCATCTAATGGAACCACTGATGCTATGCTAGTTCAAAACAGTATATACAAAGAAATGAAATTAAATGATTCCACTAACAATATAAACCTTGATACGGTTAAAACTAGTTTTGATACTTTAAAAACTATAGCGACTCAAAATTCTGATAAAAATTCATCTGAACTAGTAGTATTAATAGAGAAAGAAGTTATTTCTAATTTAGTGACTGTAAATAAAATTACACAAGTTCCTTTAATTGATGCTATAGATATGACTACTGACGAAAAAAATCAATATTCATTAGGTGTAAATAGTGATGATTTTATTTTATCAAATACTTTAGTAAATTTCACATCTATTTCGGATGCTAACTTATCAACTGACTATGAATCAAATGAGATTACATTTGAAGGAATTAATGTGCCTCTTGCTATTAGCATAGATAATGCTAATTTTAAGATTGTCAAAAATGGAGTAGCATTAGAAAGGAATAGTACAACTGTTGAGAATGGCGATAAAATTAAACTAAATTATACTACAAATAGTGAATTTTCAAATCTTGCATCCGTAACATTATCAATTGAAGATAAATTTACTAATATTATAAAAAATCTTAATTTCCAAAATGCAGAAAAATTGTGTTCAGATGTAGATCTATCGCTCCCTACGGGTAATGCTTTAAAGACTTATTATACAATTAATTCAGACAAGTTTCCCGCTAATATTACTGAATATTGGACTAATCAGATTTATAATTTAAGAGGTTTTGGAACTATATACAATACAGCAAGAAAGGCAACAAATGGTGCTTTATTGTCTTTTCCTTATGGTGTCATATGTACAAATCATTATAATGATTTGCTTTTTTCTATTTCAACAAAAAGTGATCCAAATCAAGCTCCGATAGCAAAAGCTGGAATAGACCAAAAAGTTTATTATACAGATACTGTTTCTTTAAGCGCAACTGCAAGTAGTGATGATACTGGAATTGTTAGTTATGAGTGGAAAGATGGAACTACATTATTATCAAATGATGTAACTTTAACAAAAACTGATTTTAGTGTTGGAACTCACAATATAACTCTTAAAGTTACAGATGAAGGTGGAAAAACTGCTACAGATTCTGTGACTGTTACAATATTCAATGATTTTACGAACTTATTGCCTATGCGCGAAAATGGTGGAGTAAAAATTATAAGTTCATCTACTATTAATGGAAATACGACAACTACACTATCATCTGGAAGTACTAATTATTTTCTTATAGCAAATAATACAAAGAGGATTTTTACTATAACTAAGTTTGAGATTAAAAGTACTTATAATGGTTCTTCAACTGTTAGAGTAACTAGTTCAAATGTGGCAAGTGTATTAGGAAGTGATAAATTATTAGCTGAAAAAACTGTTACACTCGGACATACATTACGATCAAGTGAAACAGCGAATTATTGGACAGGTACATATTACCTAACTGATGATGCAACTGGTACTACTTTCACAAATAGTGTTACATGGAATGGTACATCTTTTAGTGGGGTTTCTGTTACTGATACCACATATTCCAGTGGTGGAGCTTCTGTTACTGAAACCACCTATTCTAGTGGTGGGGGTACTGTTACTGATAGCACATATAGCTACTAGTTCTAGTAATGGGTCTTCTTCTATTTGCTACTACCTAAAGTTTTTATAATGCTGGTATAATTGATAGAATGGGTTCTCTGTACTAATTTTTTATTTTAGTTACTGAGTATCATATATTTGTTCTGTATGCTCTCAAAAGTGAGAAGCATCACACAACTTGCATTACTATATTTAAACTTCGTGAGAGTACTTTAAAGAAGTATATGAAACAAAATAAGTTTAGGGTTATAAGTAGTGAGGGTAAGAAAATACTAAAAGAGTATATAAACTAAGTCCAGTGACCAAACTGGAATCTTTTAGCCTTGTCGTAACCATCCCTAGTTACGGGTATCTATCACTGTTGACTTTAGCTGTGTTCTACTTCTAAAGTTGTAAGCATATGGAAAGTCAATCTCCACCTCTTAGTTGTATGAAGTAATTGTACCACATTTTAGCTTTGGAATCAAATGGAGATTTTTTATTGTTACAACTCTTTTTTTACTTACAAACGCTATAATTTATCTAATATATTTAGAGGATTTTTTATGCAAGCAAAAATATTTTTTGGCTCACAAGAGGCTGTAACTGATACTATGAGTGAGAGAGTAAGTCCCTATAGTGGTGAGGTGGTTTCGACTGCTCCTATCTGTAGTGCAGATGATGCGAAAAAAGCTCTTCAAATTGCTCAAAGTGCAACACAAGCTGCAAAGGCTTCGACACTTGCACAACGCTGTTCATGGCTTCTTGATGTTGCACAGAAACTAAGAGAACAGAAAGAGGATATAGCGAAGACTTTAACAGATGAAGTTGGAAAACCTATATCTTTTGCTCGTGTAGAAGTTGAGCGCTGTATAGAAACAGTAACTCTTTCTGCTGAGACTATGCGAACTATGCATGGGGAGACTATTAACACCGATGCTATGGCTAGTGGGAAAAAAACGACTGCATTTTTTACTCGTGAACCTGCTGGTGTTGTGGTTGCCATCACTCCTTTTAACTTTCCTCTAAATCTCGTGGCGCATAAACTAGCTCCTGCCTTAGTAGCTGGAAATACAGTAGTTCTTAAACCAACTCCCGAAGCACCTCTAACAGCTTACAAGTTTGCAAAACTCTTTATAGAGAGTGAGTTTGCTGTGCCAAATGCTCTTAGTGTTGTCTATGGAGATGCTGAGGTCGGTTCGGCTCTTATCACTTCTGATATTCCTCGTGTTATCTCTTTTACAGGTTCAGTTCCTGTTGGAAATATCATCACTAAATCAGCAGGGATTAAAAAAGTATCTCTTGAACTTGGTGGGAATGCTGCGACTTATGTCTCCTCTACAGCTGACTTAAATCTTGCAGCTACTCGTTGTGCATTAGGGGCTTTTGTGAACTCTGGGCAGGTCTGTATATCTCTGCAACGTATCTATGTTCATGCAGATATCTATGATGCTTTTGCCATTAAAATGGCTGAGGAGACAAAAAAACTTGTAGTTGGTTCTCCTTATGAGGATGATACTTTTATGGGTCCACTTATAGATGATGATTCAGCACAAAGAGCTATGGAGTGGGTAGAGTCTGCTATAGAAGAGGGTGCAGTACCACTCTTTCCTCCACATCGTGAGGGTCGTATGTTTCACCCCTGTGTGATGGCAAATGTTACTGATGATATGGCGATAGTGTGTGAGGAAGTTTTTGCACCGATAGTCTCTCTTGTAAAAGTAGACTCGTTTGATGATGCTCTGCCTCGTATGAATAACTCTCCATATGGTCTGCAGTTTTCAGTTTTCACAAATGATTTAAAACTAATGCAAAGAGCTATAAGTGAGTTAGATGCTGGTGGAATTGTTATCAACGATATGCCGACACTTCGTTTTGATATCCAGCCTTATGGTGGGGTGAAACTCTCAGGTGTAGGTCGTGAGGGTCCGAAGTTTGCTATCGAAGAGATGACAGAGATTAAGTCTGTTGTTATCTGCTAAAGGAGTTTAGTATGGGTGAAAAAGAGTTAAGTAACTATAGTTATGAGGATTATTTAGCTATAGATAAAACAACACCTGAAAATGAGTACTATGAGCTTATTTTTGGGGATATCTATATGATGAGTGGGGCAACTGCAAGACATCAAGATATTGTTGGTAATATATTTTATATTTTAAAACAATTACAAAAAAAGAGTCAATGTTTACCAAGAGTAGCACCGTATGATATAAAACTTAAATGTGATAAAACTATAAATGTAGTGCAACCTGATATTATGTTATTTTGTGACTCAGAAGAACTACCTTGTTTAGTTGTAGAAGTTCTCTCTCCCTCAACAGCACAAAAAGACAAGAGTGTTAAAAAAGAGTTGTATGAGTGTTTTGGAATTAAAAATTATTTTATTGTAGATCCATTTAATAACTATGTAGATAAGTATATTTTAAAAGATGGAAAACTACATTATGATAAATGTTACGGTGTGGGTGACATTATCTATGTAGAGTGTTTAGATGAGAAGCTAGAAGTGGAGAGCTTTTTTGAGTAAAAAAAAGGTAATCATATCAGCTTGTATCTTAGGTGAGATTTGTCGTTATGATGGGAAATCAAAAGAGTTTAGAGCTGTTATAGAAGCCTACAAAGAGTATGAAATCATCCCTTTTTGTCCTGAAGCTCCTCTCTTTGGAACACCACGGGAGAGAATCTCTGTAGTAGAAGTTGATGGGAAAAATCGTATCATTACCGATGAAACACATAAAGATGTAAGCCAGCGTTTAGAGGATGAGATAAACTCCTTTATAGAGAAATATCCTGAGGCTGATGCTATAGTCTTAAAGTCCAAAAGTCCCTCATGTGGCTTTGGCACTGCCCCTATTTTAAATGCTAAAAAAGAGCTTATGAAATATGGCAACGGAATCGCAGCAGAGATATTTACTCAAAAATACAAAAAAATATCTATCAAAGATGAAAATTAGACTTAATGAAAAAAACGGGTGCTTGAATCATAATCTTTTATGATAATAAACCAAATAAAAATCTACCATTTTCAACTTTAAACTTTTGCTCAACCCAGCATGAACATGTATCAACTTTTTGCCCTG